>C688J18823_10001354_pt1 | contig 15066 bp, 15 predicted proteins | sample HopSoiMetagenom1_FD_18823 | JGI IMG/M metagenome (IMG submission 18823)
AGGCTGAGATCAACCGGTTACTGGTCGCGCTCGGCGATGCAGACAACGGGGTCGCGGCCCAAGTGCAAGCTGCAGCAAAGGATTTCGGCTTCGCGTTGCCCGGTCCGAATGATCCCCGCAGTCTGGACCCGAACTCGGGACTCGCCCAACCGGCCGACCAGGTTCCCAACCCGATGACCCTCAATGGGCTGATCCAGCAGGGCATCGTTCGCGACATCGACATGGCGCAGGCCGTCCGGGAGAGCAAGGAGTGGGTTACCGAAGACGGCCAGTTCCGCAAGACACTGACGATGATGGACGGCAGCAGACACGAGATATACGAATGGAATGAAACCCTCCCGTGCGTCGAGGACACCTACTACGACAAGAATGGAAAAGAAGTGTCCAGCACGTTCTCTCAGGACAAGACGAATTACGACGGCACGAAACTTACGTCCATCAAGTTCGCCGACGGCACTGAGGTCACGATGACGCGTACTGCGGACGGCAAGTGCGCCGGCGGCGTCACAGCGCCCGACGGTCGCCACGGTGTTCTGCCCGACGAGTTCTTCTCCCACCCGGCACTGACTACGGTCGGCGGTGCGCTGACCGGGTTGGAGGAACAGGCCAAGCGCGGGATCCCGATGTTGTCACCGCAATCCGTCGAAAACCTCGGCAAGGTCGGCAAGTACGGTGGCCCAACGTTGGGGGTCGCGACGGCGCTCTACGACACGGTGACGGCGAAGACATTTCAGGACGCATGCGTTGCGGCCATCTCGGGTACAGCCGGCGTTGCGGGTGGTTATGCGAGCGGGACGTTGGCGGCGGGATTGGCTACCGGAGCCGGCATCCCTCAGTTCGCCCCAATCGCAGCGGCGGTTGGTGACGTTGGCGGCGGTTGGGCTTTTGGTTATGTCGGCGGCATCATCGGCAATATTGTGTGTCGCTAATGAGGCTTCCGACCGCGATACTTGCCTGGCTTCTTTTCGGGGCCATAGGAACCGTGGCTGCGTTCTTGGCGGTGCGCAGTCTGGTGCGCGGTGAGTATCCCACGGCCGTCGTGGCGCTCGGTGGCAGCGCGTTCTGCTACGGCTTGATCACGCCGCTGGCGAAGGTTGTCCGAGGCAGGCAAGCCCCGCGAGTGGAAGTCGATGATGCGGGGACGACGTTTCGGCCCGATCGCGGCATCGACATACCCATCCAGGTGTCACTTGTTGGCGCCGTCATCGCCAGTGCCCTGATCGCGGTAATCGCGCCGCTCGGAAAGCTGGACATCGCGGTTCCACCCTTCATGCGATACTCGCTTCCCTTCATGGGCGCGGTGATCGTGGCGATGGGCGCACCGATGTTGTGGCGAAACGTAAGTCGCGGCAGCACCAAGTACCTACGGATGACGCCGGATGGCTTCGAGTTGTCACAGGGATTGCGGTCACATTCCGGCGACTGGGAGCAGGTACAAGACGTCACCGATGAGGCTCCTGGGCAGCAGGCGCCCACACCGGGCGCTGTTGTGTTCGTCATGTCCGACGACACTGCGCCGACGATCGCCGCCGGCGCGATGACACCGGACGGCACGGCGATGCGAAACCTGGTCCGGTTCTACTGGGAGCACCCGGAATCCCGCGGCGAGCTCACCGACGGCCAAGCTCTCAAGCGCCTCGCGGCCTAACTCGACTTCCGCGAGCGTGCGCGAAATGCCCGCGAATTGCGGCGTTGGCGTGCAGACACGCACGCTCGGCGCAGTGAGGCCTAAGGCGTGAGTGCGACAGACGCCTCGGCCGTGTAGCAGAGGAACGTCAGCGTCTCCTCTAGATACAGCTTCACGTCTCCGGCGTCGTGCGAGAGGTAGCCGATCGACACGTCGGTGCCCAGCTGCAGATCGAAGTCGCCGCCGCGGGTCGACAGCACGAACGCGCCGTCGATCGCCGGCGCCCAGATGATCTCGCCGTCGACCAGCCGGTTGAGGTGCTCGCGGATCGGATAGCCGTGCTCGGTGGTCTCGCTGACCTTGGTGTACACGTCGGCCGACAACAGCACCGAGTACGGGCCGTCAACGCCGGCCAGCCGCAGTTCCGACAGCGCCTGAGCGATCACGTCCGGAATCTCGCGGGCGTCCTCGGGCAGCGCCAGCGCCGGGTTCGAGCTGCAGGCCCGGATGCCTTCGATGGACGCCCCGTCGTACCCCTCGAAGATGGCCCGGTCCTCGACGAACGCCAGCTTCTTGGCGGCATCCTTCACCGGATCCCAGTCCGAGTCCTGCGAGCCGCGCTCGACATCGTCGATTGCGGTGCGCGACACCGTGAACGGCACCCGCAACCGCACCAACGGCTTGCTCTCGCGCAGATGCGCCACCACACCGTCACCCGGTGGGGACACGTCGCGCAGGTGACCGGTGCTGATAGCTGCGGTCACCGGCCCGCCCGGCTCGCTGACGTCGACCACCCGCCGCCCGGCGATGTGCCGCTTGAACGTCCGCGTCGCCTCCGTTTCGATTTCCGCCCAGGCGGATTCGGTGATCGGAGCCAGATCGCGATACAGGTTGTTCATTGGCGGGTTCCTTTCAGGCTGCCGATCCCCAGCGACCCGTTGGTGGCAGCGGGCACGACGGCGACAACTGGTTGCTCTTCTGCGGGCTGCGAATCCGGCAGCGGCGGTGGATCATTGAGGAAGTCCACGATCGGGGCGAAGAACTTCCCGCCGGTGACGGCGGTGGAGAAGTCGAGGATGTGGTCGGTGTTGCCCGGCGGGTCGCCGATGAACATGTTGCTCAGCATCTGCTCGGTGACCGCGGCAGTGCGCGAGTACCCGATGAAATAGGTGCCGAACTCGCCCTTGCCGATCTCGCCGAACGGCATGTTGTGCCGGACAATCTTCAGCTCATTGCCGTCCTCGTCCTCGATCACGTTGAGTGCCAGGTGTGAATTGGCCGGCTTCACGTCGTCGTCGAGCTCGATGTCCTCCAGCTTGGTCCGCCCGATCACCAATTCCTGCTCGGTGACCGACAGCGACTCCCACGATGTCATGTCGTGCAGGTACTTCTGCACATGGACGTAGCAGCCGCCGGCGAAATCGGGATCCTCATCGCCAATCTCGGTGGCGGACACCGCAAGTGGGCCGTCCGGGTTCTCGGTGCCGTCGACGAAGCCAAGCAGGTCCCGGTTGTCGAAGAACCGGAAGCCGTGCGTCTCGTCGACGACGGTGACGTCCCCCAGCGCCTTGACGATCCGGCCCGCCAACTCGAAGCACATGTCCATCGACAGCGCCTTGATGTGGAACAGCAGATCTCCTGGCGTCGCCGGGGCGTGGTGCCGTGGACCCTTCAGCTCGATGAACGGGGTCAGCTCGGCCGGCCGCGGACCGGCGAACAGGCGGTCCCAGGCATCCGATCCGATCGATGTGACGACCGAGAGACGCTTGTCCGTGTCACGGAAGCCGACCGCGCGGACGAGCCCGGCGATGTCGGGCAGCGCGTCGTGGACCCTAGCGACCGCCTCCTGCCCTTCATTGATGGTGACCACTAGGAAGATGGCTGCGGGTGTCAACGGCGCCGTTACCGGTTGCGGTAGTGGTGCGGGCACCGTTTGACCCTAGCGAATCCCGCGTCGGCAATGATGGTGAACCATGTCGTCGAGTGCACAGGGGTTGTGCGAATTCATCGACGTGTCACCGTCGCCGTTCCACGTCTGCGTGACCGTCGCACAGCGGTTGAGTGCCGCAGGGTTCACCGAACTGTCCGAACGCGACGAGTGGCCCGGCGAGGGAAGGTTCTTCACCGTGCGGGCCGGCTCACTGGTGGCGTGGAGGTCGGAACCTGCCGACGGGCCGTTTCGGATTGTCGGCGCCCACACCGACAGCCCCAATCTGCGGGTGAAGCAGCATCCCGACCGGTTCGTCTCCGGCTGGCAGGTGGTCGCCCTGGCACCCTATGGCGGGGCATGGCTGAACTCGTGGCTGGACCGTGACCTCGGCATCAGCGGCCGGCTGTCGGTACGAGTGGGCGACAGCATCGACCACCGGCTGGTTCGCATCGACGAACCGATCCTGCGCGTCCCGCAGCTGGCGATCCACCTGGCCGACGACCGTAAGTCGGTGTCGCTGGATCCACAGCGGCACGTCAACGCGGTCTGGGGTGTCGGCAGCGGCACCCGGTCGTTCCTCGGCTACATCGCCGGGCACGCGGGCGTCGATCCGGCCGACATCCTCGGCGCCGACCTGATGACTCACGACCTGACCGCGTCGCGGCTGGCCGGGGCCAACCAGGAACTGGTCAGCGCTCCGCGGCTGGACAACCAGGCCACCTGCTACGCCGGCCTGGAGGCGTTCCTTGCCGCCGAGCCGGGCGAGCACATGCCGGTGCTGGTGTTGTTCGACCACGAAGAGGTCGGCTCACAGTCGGACCACGGCGCTCAGTCGGAGCTGCTGCAGACGGTGCTGGAGCGGATCACGCTGGCGGCCGGCGGCGGTCGCGAGGACTTCCTGCGCAGGCTGCCGGGGTCGATGGTGGCGTCCGGCGACATGGCGCACGCCACCCACCCGAACTATCCCGAGCGGCACGAGCCCGGCCACCTCATCGAGGTCAACGGCGGGCCGGTGCTGAAGGTGCAGCCGAACCTGCGCTACGCCACCGACGGCCGCACCGCGGCGGCGTTCGCATTGGCTTGCGCGCAGGCGGGTGTCCCGCTGCAGCGCTACGAGCATCGGGCCGACCTGCCGTGCGGGTCGACGATCGGGCCGATGACCTCGGCGCGCACCGGCATCCCGACCGTCGACGTCGGTGCGGCCCAGTTGGCCATGCATTCCGCGCGTGAGGTGATGGGCGCCGCCGACGTCGCCGCCTACTCAGCGGCATTACGGGCGTTCTTGTCACCGGCCTGATCTAGGGTCACCCCCATGGCGCTCAATGTGGAATCGATCACGTTTGACACGACCGACCCTGACACCGCCGCCCAGTGGTGGGCACAGGCCGCGGGCGGGCAGCTAACCCCTTATGTTCCCGGTGAATTCGTCGCCGTCGAACGTCAACCGGGACCGAAGCTGCTGTTTCAAAAGGTCCCCGACCCGACCCCAGGAAAGAACCGCATCCACCTCGACTTCACCGCCGCCAACGTCGATGCCGAGGTGAAGCGGCTGGTCGATCTCGGTGCCAGCGAAACAGGACGGCACAGCATGGGCCCAGTCGCGTGGGTGGTGCTACTCGACCCTGAGGGCAACGCGTTCTGTGTGACGTCCGGAGACTGACTACGTGATCCTGCTGGCAAGAAGGCGCTTGCCCTCTTCGGCGCCTTTCTTGCTATCGGCTTGTGCCTTCCGGAACAGATCAGCGAGTTCGTTGTCGCCGTCGCGTTCGGCGTCGCCGACGTAGGTCTCCAGCCGCAGCGCATTCTCCAGGCACTGCTCGGTGTACCAGATGAGGTTGTAGTTCTTGTCCTTGGTTCCCGTCACATGGCCGGTTTCGCTTGTTGTGCTCATGCGTCACCTTCTTTCGTATTGATGCCGTGACGAGGGTCGCCTACCCGTCGATCTTGGACCGCAAACCGGCACGCGGAAGTAGTTCGGCCGCTTTGTTCTTCGCGATCTCGCCGACCACATGCCAGGCGTTCGGATCGCCCTTGAGAATGGCCTCGGCCATCGACTTCATCTCGTCGTAGGTGACGTGGGGCGGGATCGGTGGCACTTCCGGGTCGGTCCGCACGTCGAGCACGACGGGCTCGTCGGCGGCCAGCGCCTGCTCCCACGCAGGCCCAACGGCGTCGGGGTCATCGACGGCGATCGCCTGCAGCCCCATTGTGCGAGCCACGTCGGCATAGGACACCTCCGGCAGCGTCTGCGACTCCTCGAATTTCGGCGCGCCACCCATCGCACGCAGCTCCCAGGTGACGTGGGACAAATCGTTGTTGTGGAACACGCACACCACCAGCCGCGGATCCGACCACTGCCGCCAGTACTTGCAGATGGTGAGCAGCTCGGCCATTCCGTTCATCTGCATCGCGCCGTCGCCCGCCAGGGCGATCACCGGCCGGTCCGGATGCGCGTACTTGGCGCCGATCGCGTAGGGCACCGCCGGGCCCATGGTGGCCAGCGTCCCCGACAGCGACCCCCGCGTTGTTGCCCCGAACCGCAAGCAGCGGGCGTACCAGTTGGTCGACGAGCCGGAGTCGCCTGTGACGATCGCGTCGGCGGGCAGCCGATTGGACAGCTCCCACACCACTCGCATCGGGTTCACCGGATCGGCCGAAAGCATCGACTGCCGTTCCACCGTCTGCCACCAACGCGCGACGTTGTCCTCCACCGTTTCCCGCCACGACCGCTCGGTCTTTCGGGTCAGAAGCGGGAGTAGTTCTGCCAGAGCCGTTTTCGCGTCGGCGACGATGTTGACCTCGGTGGGATAACGCATGCCGATGTTGGCGCCGTCGATGTCGATCTGCACCGCCCGAGCCTTGCCGTACTCGGGCAGGAACTGGCTGTAGGGGAAGTTGGAGCCGACGATCAGCAGCGTGTCGCAGTCCCTCATCAATTCATAACTGGGCCGCGTACCGAGCAGACCGATCGACCCCGTGACATAGGGAAGGTCGTCGGACAGCACGTCCTTGCCCAGCAGCGCCTTGGCGACGCCGGCGCCGGTGCGCTCGGAGATCTCATGAATTTCGGCCGCCGCGCCGCGAGCGCCCTGCCCGATCAGGATCGCAACTCTGGAACCCGCATTGAGGATGTCGGCGGCGAGCGAGATCGCGCCGGGATTGGGAACCAGCATCGGCTCGACGTCGTGCGGTCCGCTCGACGGCACCTGCTTGAACGCGTGGCCTGGCGGCTCGTAAGTCTCCTCCTGCAGATCCGACGGGATCACCACCGCGGCGGGTGCCCGGCGGGCGCGAGCAGTCCGGAAGGCCCTGTCGATCGCATTGGGCAGCTGGCTGGCGACGTTGACCTCCACCAGGTAGTCGCCGGCCACGTCCTTGAACAACGACTGCAGGTCGACCTCCTGCTGGTAGCTGCCGCCCATCGCGCTCCGCGCCGTTTGACCGACGATCGCGACGACGGGCGTGTGGTCGAGCTTGGCGTCGTAGAGCCCATTGAGCAGGTGGATCGCGCCAGGTCCGGACGTCGCGAGGCAGACGCCGACGTTGCCGGAGAACTTCGCGTATCCGGTGGCTGCGAACGCCGCCATCTCCTCGTGGCGGGCCTGCACGAACCGCGGATGGTTGCCGGCCCTGCCGAATGCGGACACGATCCCGTTGATCCCGTCACCGGGATAGCCGAAGACCTGGTCGACGTCCCACTCGCGCAGCCGGTCGAGGATGAAATCAGCAACGGTCTGGCCCATGTGCGTCGCGATACCCGGGACGCAGCGGCCCAAACTAGACTGTTGCCGTGACGTCGGAGCTTGCCAACGCCCTCGATACCGTCGACCACGCCACTGATACCCCCGAGCACCCCCAGCCGTTCCGCGAACTCGGCCTCAAGGACGACGAGTACCAGCGGATACGCGAAATCCTCGGCCGCAGGCCCACCGACGCCGAGCTGGCCATGTACTCGGTGATGTGGAGCGAGCACTGCTCGTACAAGTCCTCCAAGATGCACCTGCGCTACTTCGGCGAGACCACCACCGATGCGATGCGGGCCTCGATGCTGGCGGGCATCGGCGAGAACGCCGGTGTCGTCGACATCGGCGACGGCTGGGCGGCCACCTTCAAGGTGGAGTCGCACAACCACCCGTCGTACATCGAGCCGTATCAGGGTGCGGCCACGGGTGTCGGCGGCATCGTCCGCGACATCATGGCAATGGGCGCCCGGCCGGTCGCCGTCATGGACCAGCTGCGGTTCGGGGCCGCCGACGCGCCCGACACGCGCCGAGTGGTCGACGGGGTAGTGCGCGGCATCGGCGGCTACGGAAACTCGCTGGGGCTGCCCAACATCGGCGGTGAGACCATCTTCGACGCCTCCTACGCGGGCAACCCGTTGGTGAACGCGCTGTGCGTCGGGGTGCTGCGCAAGGAGGATCTACATCTGGCATTCGCGTCGGGCACCGGCAACAAGATCATCCTGTTCGGCGCGCGGACCGGTCTCGACGGCATCGGCGGCGTTTCCGTGCTGGCGTCGGAGACGTTCGGCGGCGACGAGGGCGGTGGCCCCGGCCGCAAGAAGCTGCCGTCGGTACAGGTGGGCGATCCCTTCATGGAGAAGGTGCTCATCGAGTGTTGCCTGGAGCTCTACGCCAACGACCTGGTGATCGGAATCCAGGACCTCGGCGGTGCCGGATTATCCTGCGCCACATCGGAACTCGCCTCGGCGGGCGACGGTGGCATGCTGATCGAGTTGGACACCGTCCCGCTGCGCGCCACCAATATGACGCCCGCCGAGATCCTGTCCAGCGAGTCGCAGGAGCGGATGTGCGCGGTCGTCTCGCCGGAGAACGTCGACGCGTTCCTCGCCGTGTGCCGCAAGTGGGAGGTGCTGGCCACCGTCATCGGTGAGGTCACCGACGGCGACCGGCTGCAGATCACCTGGCACGGCGAGACGGTCGTCGACGTGCCGCCGCGCACGGTCGCACACGAGGGACCGGTCTATCAGCGGCCGGTCGCACGTCCGGATAGCCAGGACGCGCTCAACGCCGACACGTCCGCCAAGCTGCCTCGGCCGTCCACCGGCGACGAGCTGAAAGCGACTTTGCTTGCGCTGCTTGGCAGTCCGCACCTGTGCAGCAGGGCATTCATCACCGAGCAGTACGACCGCTATGTGCGCGGCAACACCGTGCTCGCCGAACACGCCGACGGTGGCGTGCTACGCGTCGACGAAGCCACCGGCCGCGGTATCGCGATATCCACCGACGCCTCCGGCCGCTACACCCAGCTCGACCCGTACACCGGCGCGCAGTTGGCGCTGGCCGAGGCGTACCGCAACGTCGCGGTCACCGGCGCGACACCGGTCGCCGTGACCAACTGCCTGAACTTCGGTTCACCCGAGGACCCGGCGGTGATGTGGCAGTTCAGCCAGGCCGTCCGCGGCCTCGCCGATGGCTGTGCGGCGCTCGGCATTCCGGTCACCGGCGGCAATGTCAGCTTCTACAACCAGACGGGAACCACCCCTATCCTGCCCACCCCTGTCGTTGGCGTGCTCGGTGTGATCGATGACGTCAAGCGCCGCATCCCGACCGGATTGGGCACCGAGCCGGGAGAGACGCTGATCCTGCTCGGCGACACCCGCGATGAGTTCGACGGCTCCATCTGGGCACAGGTCACCGCCGACCATCTCGGCGGGCTGCCGCCCACGGTCGACCTGGCGCGCGAGAAGCTGCTCGCCGAGGTGCTGGCCGCCGCATCACGTGACGGACTGGTGTCGGCCGCGCATGATCTGTCCGAGGGCGGCCTGATGCAGGCCGTCGTCGAGGCCGCGCTCACCGGCGAAACCGGTTGCCGCATCCTGCTTCCCGAAGGTGCCGACGACTTCGTCACGCTGTTCTCCGAGTCCGCAGGCCGGGTGCTTGTCGCGGTACCGCGCACCGAGGAGAGCAGATTCCGCGCGATGTCTGAGGCGCGCGGGCTGCCTGCGACGCGCATCGGTGTCGTGGACCAGGGCAGCGANGCGATCGAAGTACAAGGCTTGTTCACCGTTTCCCTNGAGGATCTGCGCAGTACGTCGGAGGGCGTACTTCCCGGGTTGTTCGGGTGACTGTCGCGCCCCGCGAACGACACCCGCTACTCNTCTGGGCGTGGAGCCTGNTCCACCTCGACTTCGTAGGAATCGCGTTCGGAGCGCTGTTCTTTTGCTTGTCGCTGACCCCGTCGCTGCTGCCGCGCGANTGGCTGTTCCAGGGTCTTATCGGTGGGCTCAATGCCGCGATCGGCTACGGCATCGGCGCATTCGTCGAGAAGATGTTGCGGCGCTTCGTGTTACACCGTCACAAGTGGTGGCCGCGCTCGAAGCGGGTGCTATATGTGCTGAAGATCATCACCGTCGCGGTGTCGGCGACGGCGTCTGTGTTGATGATGATTCCTTCGGCGGCCTGGCAGCGCCAGGTGTCGGCGGTAATGGGCATGGAGGGCCCAACGACGCTGGGCTACATGCGAACCCTGATCATCGCCGTGCTCGTCGGCGCACTGTGCATCGGGGTGGCGCGCGTGCTGCTCGACATCATCAAGACCATGGCCCGGTATTTCATCCGGCGCTGGCACCTGCACGACGAGATGGCGTTGTTCATCGGCACCGCGATCGTCGTCGTGCTGGTCATCACGCTGATCAACGGTGTGCTCGTTCGCGGCTTTCTGACCGGCGCCAACCGCGTGTTCCAGCCCCAGAACACCACCACCAGGGCCGGCGTCATCCAGCCCGCAGAGCCCGAACGCTCCGGTAGTCCAACGTCTTTCGCGCCGTGGGAGACGCTCGGTTATCAGGGCCGCAACTTCGTGGCCACCGGACCGCACGCTGACGAGCTGACGCGCCTGAACGGACGACCCGCCAAGGAACCGATCCGCGTCTACGTCGGCCTCAATACCGCAGACACCGACGAGAGCCGAATGGCGGTGATGCTGAGCGAACTCGAGCGCACCGGCGCGTTCACTCGCAAGCTGCTGGTGATCGTCCCGACCACCGGCACCGGGTGGGTCAACCCGGTGGCAGCACGATCGCTGGAGATGATGTACAACGGCGACACCGCGATGGTCGGATCGCAGTATTCCTTTCTGCCCAGCTGGATTTCGTTTCTCGGTGACCGGCAGAAGTCGATGGAGTCCGGCCGGCTGATGATCGACGCGATCCACGACCGGTGGCTGCAGCTGCCGCCGGACCGTCGGCCCAAGCTGGTGCTCTACGGCGAAAGCCTCGGCTCGATGGCCGGCCAGGGCGCATTCGACTGGTTGCCCGACATCGCGCGGATGGGATTCTCGTCGGTGCTGTGGGTCGGTCCGCCCAACGAGAGTCCGCTGTGGAGGGCCATCACCGCGCGGCGCGACCCCGGTACGCCGGAGGTGCAACCGCGCTACGACAACGGGCGCACCGTGCGCTTTTCGCTGGGCACCGGCGCCAAGGAGATCCGTGACGACGCCGCACCCCCGTGGGAGGGCACACGGGTGCTGTTTCTGCAGCATCCGTCTGACCCGATTGTCTGGTGGTCGGAGGATCTGCTGTTCAACCGCCCGGACTGGTTGAAGCAAGCTCCGGGCCGCGACCGCACGGCGTCGATGCGCTGGTATCCGATCATCACGTTCTGGCAGGTCGCCGCCGACATGACCAACGCCTCGTCGGTTCCCGGCGGACACGGCCACAACTACGGCGACTTCGTGCTCGACGGCTGGGCCGCCGTCGCTCCGCCCGACGGGTGGACGCCCGAAGACACCGAACGCATCCGCGTCGCGGTCGAGAAGACTCAAGCCGACGATGGACCCGAGAACTGATGCGGCCCAGCAAGTTTCGCGCGGCTGGGCTGGCTGCGGCACTGGTGGGCTGGAGCTTCGCAGCACCGCGGGTGCGATGGCATCCGGTGCCGAACGCGTCGCTGGGCACCGGACTCGTCGCGATCACCGGCGCCCCGCTCGGATTGCGGCCGCCTGCATTGTGGTCGGGCATCCGGTACGGCCTGGCGGCCGGCGCCGCGGCGGCGCTCGGCGTCGCGGCGATTACCGCGGTGCCGCCGGTGCGACGGGCGATGGCCCAGCGCGAGCTGCCCAAGCATCCGGCGCGCTGGCTGTTGTTGAGCATCCCGATCGGAACGGTCTGGCCCGAGGAAGCGGCCTATCGCGCCACGCTGGGTGCCGTCGCCGAGGAGGCATTCGGGCCGACGCGCGGCCGGCTGCTGCAAGCCGCGGCGTTCGGGTTATGGCACATCGTCGACGCCAGGGTGACCGGACAGCCGGTGGTCGGCACCGTGCTGGTCACCGGGGTCGGAGGGTGGTTCTTCGGCTGGCTGCGTGCCCGGTCGGGCAGCCTCGCCGCCCCGATGCTGGCGCACCTGGCGGTCAACGAGGCCGCCGGCCTGGTGGCCCTCGGCGTGCAACGGCGCGTTAAACGTCGCGCCGGTCCATCTGCAGCTGATGCGGCTCGCTGACCTGGTCGTCGATGCCGAAGCTGATGATGCGGCGCGGCGTGACCCGGATGATCGCGGTGTCCAGGTGGTCACCTGCGGCGCCGCGCGATGGCGGGATTTCGGCCTGCTCAGCGGTGCCGCGGATCTCCAGACAGCGCACCCGCCACGGGTCGCGTGAAGTGATGTCGTCGACGACGAACGCCACCTTGTCGTTGCGCGCGATGTTGCGGAACTTCTGGCTCTTCGACATCCGGTAGCCGGCGATGTCGATGGTGCCCAACTCTTCGTTGAAGGTGAATCCCACCGGGCTGTTCTGAGGCGTGCCGTCGGGCCCGATGGTGGCCAACCGACCCAGCTCGGCCTGGCGCAGGAAGTCGAGTTCGTGCGATTTGAAGGTCATACCGTCAACGTAGAACCTCAACGAAAGTTGATGTCAACCGTCAGGGATTGATGGTGTACTGGCCGACCTGGCGGCCCCACACGTAATCGACCATCAGCGGCTGGCCCAACTCAGCGTGGTTGTACGGCGCGATCGAAGCGCCGGTATCCATCACCAGATAGGGCGCAGGCCACAGCTCACGGCTGATGTCCTGCCAACAGCCGGGGCGGCCCTCCGGGCCGCCGTGGGCGTTCACCCGCGGCAGGTTGTCGGGGTAGATGTAGGGATTGCCGCCGCCCCCAAGCGTGCCCGACGCCGAAGCCAGCGAGTAGCCGTTGCCGCCCACGATCGCGGCTGACCGCTTCTGCACGTCGGAGATTTTGCGGAACGTGCAGAAGATCATGCCGCGGTAGTCATCGAGCAGCTTGGTCGTCGGGACCAGGTCGGCGGCACCGCGAACCAGGTAGGGGCCGCCGCGTTCGAAACTGTCCGCGCCGTCGTTGGCGAAGCCGACCGCGGCCATCAGCGCCTCGTCGATGTCGGCCCGGTGAGCGTTGAACGTGCGCGCGGACCGGACCGCGTTCTCCAGTCCGTCCCACAGGTCCGGCGACGCGTCGGCGTAGACGTCGGCCAGATCGGCGAGTCCGCGGTTGACGCGGGCTATCTCCGGCATCTGCTTGTTCAGTTCGTCGACGATCCGGTTACCGTTTTCCAGCGATTCGCCGAACCGGTCGCCCAGCCCGGTGAGCGCGTCGGCGGTCGCGACCAGCGTCTGGTTCAGCTTGATGGGATCCACCTGTTCGGCGATCGAAGTCACCGTTTCGAACAAGGTGTTGAACTCCGAGGTGACCGCCGACGCGTCGATCACGTCATGTGACGAAATGCGTTGGTGTGACGGGTTTTTCGGTGAGCTGAACGATATGTACTTATTCCCGAACACCGTGGTGGCCCGAATCTCGGCCGCGACGTTGACCGGGATGTACTCGAGGAAGCGCGGAATCACGTCCAAGGTGAGTTTGGCCATCGGCGCGCCGTGCTCGTCGACCATGTCGATGTGGGAGACGCGGCCGATCTCCACGCCGTTGTAGGTCACCTTCGACCCCGTCTCGACCACCAGGCCGGCCCGCGGCGACCGCACGGTTAGCTGAGTCTTGTCGCTGAGGTCACCGCGGAATTGCAGGTAGATGAAGGCCGCGACGACAGCGGCGATGACAAGAAACACCGCCCCGGCCGTCTTGTAGGGCGGTCGGTGACGGTCGACGAGCACTTTGAGAATCTAAGGTATGGCCGCCCGCCGCAGTGCCGATCCGGTGAAGACACGCGCCGCCGTGTCGGCCGTCGCCGAGTGGTTGCGCGACGACAGCCAGCCCGAACCGGCGCGGGCGGCGCTGGGCGAGGCGGTGCGGCTGACTGCGCGCACTCTTGCGGCCATCGCACCCGGTGCCAGTGTGGAGGTTCGGATACCACCGTTTGTTGCCGTCCAATGCATTCCCGGTCCCAGACACACTCGCGGCAACCCGCCCAACGTGGTGGAGACCGACGCGCGCACATGGCTGCTGCTGGCCACCGGTCTGCTCGACGTCGCCGACGCGGCAGTAACCGGTGCGTTGCAACTCTCCGGTGCGCGTGCGGCGGAGATCGGACGATGGATGCCGCTGGTTGATGTGGACGACTAGCGGGCGAGCCACGCATCTCAAGGGCATGTGCGAAATTGCCCGCCTAGCGAGCGACAACCGCTATGCCGTGCAGTGCATGCCCGGCCCCGGTGATTGACGCATGTGACGGTTCTCCATGTTGTCGCTCGCTACGCGGGCAAAATCACATGTGTTGTTCCGGAGCGGCGCACGCACCGACTAGTCACCGGAAGTAGGGATAGTCCTGCATCCAGTGAAAGCCGCGGCTGCGCAGCGTGAAGCCGGCCAGGTCGACGACATGATCGTCCACCGTCGCGGGCGCCGTGACGAGCTCACCGTTCATCCGCTGATACGTCACCTTACCTGGCTCATCGAAAATCAGCCGTTGCCAGCGGTTTTGGTCGGTTGTCAACGGTGGCACGGGCCTCGCGTCGACGTGGTACTCGGTCACCGACCAGATGCCGTACAGCGGCGGCTTCTGCCGGCCTGCACCGTACTCGTGCCAGTCCTGCCGGCACCCAGGCCGCGACGCGGTTGGCGCGGGCGGCGGTGAACACCGGTGGCTGGATGGTGGGTTCCGAGGGGCGTTGAAGCACAAGGATATTCGCCAGTCGTCGCATCTGCGGGGCCAGCAGCACTATGCCGATCAGCAGCAGATGGAAGGACAGCAGCTTGACCGGAACGTCGTAAGTCATGTTGAGCATGAAGACCTGCGCCATGCTCGCCACGCTGGCCAGGGCCCCCAACGTCGCCGTTCGCGGCAAGAACAGGAGTAGCCCGCCGAGCACCTCCACCGAGCCGAGCATCATCTCATACGGATGGGAACTGCCGACCTGCAGCCACAGCACCGACGCCGGGCTCAGCTCGCCATAGGGCCGCAGCAGCGCCTGCAGCGGCCGCGACGACCAGACCGCAGAACACCATCACGCAGATGGCCGCCTGATCACCGCTACCCGAATCATGATGCAGCACAGCGTGAATCCCGAATACATGCCGGCCGACCCAGCCCCTGATCGGGTCGATCAGTGTCATCTGCCAGATAACGGCGCGGTCGGGCA
>C688J18823_10001355_pt1 | contig 15064 bp, 13 predicted proteins | sample HopSoiMetagenom1_FD_18823 | JGI IMG/M metagenome (IMG submission 18823)
CACATCGGCAACACCCGGCCCTTGACCCCGAGGATGCGGCCAAGCTCGTCGAGCGCCGTCACCGAATCCGCCAGCACCTCGTTGAGCCCCGCCAACATCAGGTTGCCGATCGGGTGGCCGGCCAGAGCACCGCTCCCGCCGAACCGATGCTGGATGATGGTCGCCCACAGCCGCCCGTGCGGGCTGTCAGATGCCAACGCCGCCAACGCCATTCGCAGATCACCCGGCGGCACCACATCCAGTTCGCTGCGCAGCCGCCCCGACGATCCTCCGTCGTCGGCGACCGTGACCACCGCCGTGACGTGCGGGGTGAGCCGACGGGCGGCCGACAGCGTGGCGTAGAGCCCGTGCCCGCCACCGAGCGCGACGATCCGTGGGCTCATTCGCGGCCCAGATCCCGATGCAGTACCCGCACCGTGAGCTCGTCGTCCTGCAGTCGCGCGGCCAGCGCCTCGGCCATCGCGACACTGCGGTGCTTGCCGCCCGTGCAGCCAATGGCAACAGTCATGTAGCGCTTCCCTTCCCGGCGATAGCCTTCGATCACGACGTCAAGCAGCTGATGATAGGTATCCAAGAACTCCGCGGCCCCCGGCTGTCCGAGCACGTATTCGCGCACTGCCGGGTGCTGGCCGGTGTGCGGCCGGAGCTCGTCCACCCAGTGCGGGTTGGGCAAGAAGCGCACGTCCATCACCGTGTCGGCGTCCATCGGCAACCCGTATTTGTACCCGAACGACTCTACGGTGACGCTGGTCTGTGCAATGGTCTCACCGCCGAACGCGCGCTCGATGCTTTCCCGCAGCGCCGGCACGGACAGCGTCGACGTGTCGATCACCAGGTCCGCCGCGGCCCTTATCGGCGCCAGCATCGACCGTTCCGCGGCGATGCCTTCGGCCAGAGTCTGGTTGCCCTGCAACGGATGACTGCGCCGATTCTGTTCGTAGCGCCGCACCAAAATGTCGTCGGAGGCCTCGAGGAACAACACCCGTGGGGTGATGTTGCGGGTGGCCAGATCCTTTCGCACCCAATCCAGATCACCGGTGAAGCCACGTGACCGCACATCCATCACGACCGCCAGTTGGGTGATGCGCGAACCCGCCGCGAGTCCCAGTTCGACCATCTGGGCGATCAGCTCGGGCGGCAGGTTGTCTGCGACATACCAGCCCAGGTCCTCCAGCACTTTCGCGGCAGTGCCACGACCCGCACCGGACAGCCCGGTGACCAGAACCACGTCGATGTCCGATTCGCCGGCTCCGCCGGCGGGCACCGATTCCGCGCTGCCGTCGCCGGCGCCCTCGCGCAGTTCGTCGTGCATATGTCCCGTCATCCCGATGCTCTGCTCTGATCATCTCCGATAACCGCAGCAGGCGTGTCGGAATCGGGCGGTACGCCGAGCGCCTCCAGCACCGCCCTCGCCGTTGCAGCGCCGATGCCGGGCACCGCGGTGATCTCCTCCAAGCTGGCCTGCTTCAGCCTCGCCACCGAGCCGAAGTGCGTGACCAGCGCCTTGCGCCGGTGCTCCCCGAGCCCACGCACCGAGTCCAGCGCTGATGCCGTCATCCTCTTCGATCGCTTGCTGCGGTGATACGCGATCGCGAACCGGTGTGCTTCGTCACGCACCCGCTGCAGCAGGTAGAGCCCCTCGCTGTTGCGCGGCATGATGAGGGGATCCGGCTCCGACGGCACCCACACCTCCTCGAGGCGCTTGGCCAGCCCGATGACCGCGACGTCGGTGATGCCCAACTCGTCGAGCACAGCTGCGGCGGCATTGACCTGGGGCGCGCCGCCGTCGACGACGAACAGGTTGGGTGGATAGGCGAACTTGCGCGACTTCCCTTCCGGTGCAAGCTCTGTCGGGTGCTGAGTGTCGTGCAGGTGACGGTAGAACCGGCGCCGCGTCACCTCCGCGATCGAGGCGACGTCATCGGAGCGACCTTCGCCCGCGGCCTCCCTGATCGCATAGTGGCGGTAGTCCGATTTGCGCGGCAATCCGTCCTCGAATACCACCAGCGACGCCACCACATCTGTGCCCATCACGTGGCTGATGTCGACACACTCGATACGCAGCGGTGCATCGGCAAGGCCCAGCGCATCCTGAATGCTCTGCAGCGCAGCCGTTCTCGCGGTGAAGTCGCCTGCGCGCTTGAGCTTGTGCTGTGTCAGAGCATCCTGCGCATTGCGCTTCACGGTTTCGGCCAGCGCGCGCTTGTCGCCGCGCTGTGCCACCCGCAGCGACACCCGCGAACCCCGTAGCTGTGACAGCCACGTCGCCAATTCCTCGGCATTGTCCGGAAGGCATGGCACCAGCACCTGACGTGGCACCGGGTTCAACGACTCGTCGGCCGCACCATCCAGTTCCGCTTGGTCGCCATAGAACTGCGTCAGGAACTGCTCGACCAGCTGCCCTATACCGGATTCGCCTGGCTCGCCGGACTTTTCGACGATCCATCCGCGCTGGCCGCGCACCCGCCCGCCGCGCACGTGGAACACCTGCACGGCGGCTTCCAGTTCGTCGTCGGCGAACGCCACCACGTCGGCGTCGGTGCCGTCGCCGAGCACCACGGCCTGCTTCTCCAGCGCCCGCTTCAGCGCGGAGATGTTGTCCCGCAACCGGGCCGCCCGCTCGAAGTCCAGATCCGCGGCCGCCGCGTTCATCTGGTGTTCCATGTCGCGGGCCAACCGGTCCGTCTTGCCGGCGAGGAAATCGCAGAAGTCGTTGACGATCTGCCGGTGCTGTTCTGCGCTGACCCGTTCGACGCACGGCGCCGAGCATTTGTCGATGTAACCAAGGAGGCATGGCCGTCCGATCTGCCTGTGCCGCTTGAAAACTCCAGCGGAACACGTGCGCGCCGGGAACACCCGGGTGAGCAGATCGAGGGTTTCCCTGATCGCCCAGGCATGCGAATACGGCCCGAAGTAGCGAACGCCTTTGCGTCTGGCCCCGCGGTACACCATCAGCCGCGGATACTCCTCGTTCAATGTCACGGCCAACACCGGATACGACTTGTCGTCGCGGTAGCGGATGTTGAACCGCGGGTCGAACTCCTTGATCCAGTTGTATTCGAGCTGCAGCGCCTCGACTTCGGTGGTCACCACCGTCCACTCGACGCTGCCCGCGGCCATCACCATCTGGCGGGTGCGCGGCGCCAATCCCGTGATATCGGCGAAGTAGGAGTTCAGCCGGCTGCGCAGGCTCTTTGCCTTACCGACGTAGATGACCCGGCCGTGCGGGTCCCGGAACCGGTAGACACCCGGCTCGACGGGAATCGACCCGGGGGCGGGCCGGTACGTCGCTGGATCGGGCACGGATTCCAGGTTACTGCCGCCGTCAGACCACCCCGATGAACTACCGTCGAGAGATGCGGATGTTGGCGCCGCTAGCCGGTGTGATCCTGGTCCTGGCCGGATGTGCCGCCGAGGAGAACACACCACCACCGACCGAGGCGGGCCCGTGCTCGACCATCGCCAACGGCACCCCGGCGCCCAAATCCTCGGCGGCGCCCGCGCCCGGGGCGGTGACGACGTCCAAGAACGTCTCCACGAACCCCGAGGTCGCCACCGGGTACCGCAAGGACATGACAGCCGTGCGCACGGCCCACTACGCGGTGGCCACCGCCAACCCACTGGCCACCCAGCAGGCTTGCCTCGTACTTGACAAGGGCGGAACCGCCGCCGATGCGCTCGTCACCGCGCAGGCGGTGCTGGGCCTGGTCGAGCCGCAGTCCTCCGGCATCGGCGGCGGCGGGTTCCTGCTGTACTACGACGCCGCCGCGGGCACCGTGCAGGCCTACGACGGCCGCGAGGTCGCTCCGAAGGCCGCCACCGAGAATTACCTGCGCTGGATCTCCGATGCCGACCGCACCGAACCCAAGCCCGACGCCCGCGCCTCTGGGCGGTCTATCGGCGTGCCCGGCATCCTGCGCCTGTTACAGGACCTCCACACCGAGCACGGCAAGACCGCGTGGCGTGACCTGTTCACCCCCGCCGTGGCGATGGCAGACGACGGCTTCGCCATCAGCCCGCGGCTGGCCGCCGCGATTGCCGACGCCGCCCCGAAGCTCAAGGGCGATCCGAACGCCTCGGCCTACTTCCTCAACTCCGATGGGGGCCCGAAAACCTCAGACAGCCGACTGACCAATCCCGCATACGCAAAGACGTTGGGCGTCATCGCATCCGATCCGCAGTCGTTCTACACCGGCGACATCGCGCGCGACATCGTTGCCGCCGCTGCCGACACCAGTGGCCGCCGCACACCCAGCCTGATGACGCCCGATGACCTGGCCGGCTACACCGCCAAGAAACGCGAACCGCTCTGCACTCCCTACCGCGGTAAGGAGATCTGCGGCATGCCGCCGCCGTCATCGGGAGGCATTGCGGTGGCGGCAACGCTGGGCATGCTCGAGCATTTCCCGATGGCCAATCACAAGCCCACAGATGTCGACCTCAACGGCGGCAAGCCCACGGTGATGGGTGTTCACCTCATCTCCGAGGCCGAACGGCTGGCCTACGCGGACCGCGACAAGTACGTTGCCGATACCGATTTCGTGCCGCTCCCGGGCGGCTCGCCCAACACACTGCTGGGCAATGACTATCTCGCCGGCCGCGCCGCGTTGATCTCCGAGCAGCACACGATGGGCACCGCGAAGCCCGGTGATTTCGGTCCGCCGACGACGCCTGTGCCGCCGACGCCCGAACACGGCACCAGCCAGATCAGCATCGTCGACGCTCAGGGCAACGCGGCCGCGCTGACCACCACGGTGGAATCGGCGTTCGGCTCGTTCCACATGGTGGACGGATTCATCCTCAACAATCAGCTCACCGACTTCGCCGCCGAACCCGAAAAGGACGGGGCGCCGGTAGCCAATCGCGTCGAACCGGGAAAGCGGCCACGCAGCACGATGGCCCCCACGCTGGTGTTCGACGGCTCGGGCCCGTCCGGGGCCAGGGGACCGCTGTACGCCGTGACGGGCTCGCCGGGCGGCGCGGTCATCATTCAGTTCGTCGTCAAAACCCTTGTCGGGATGATTGATTGGAGCCTCGACCCACAGCAGGCGGTCTCCGCGGTGGACTTCGGGGCGGCGAATTCGCCGAAGACGAATGTCGGCGGCGAGCATCCCGCCATCGACACTTCCGATAACGGCGACCATGATCCGTTGGTGCAGGGTTTGCGCAAACTCGGGCACCAGGTCGACCTTGCCGACCAGTCCAGCGGCCTGTCTGCGATCGTGCGTGACCGTGCCGGCTGGGTCGGTGGCGCCGACCCGCGGCGCGAGGGGCTGGTAATGGGCGACACCCGGTGACGGCGGCGACGGCCCGCGTCGAGCGGCTGACCGAGTCGGACTGGCGGGTGTTCGCCGGCGTCCGGTTGCGGGCGTTGACCGATTCCCTCGGCGAGAACGACCCGCAATACCAACAGGAAGCGTCGTTCACGGCCGCGCAGTGGCGCCGGCGGCTACGCGATCACGCCCAATTCGCCGTGGCGATCGGCAACCGGACGGTTGGGCTGATCGGCGCGCAGCTGGAGAACCCCGAAACCGTGTACCTGTATTCGCTGTGGCTCGACCCGACCGCTCGCGGCCAGGGTCTGGCGCGGCCGCTGGTCGCCGCTGCGGTGGACTGGGCCCGCGACCGCCGGGCGCGCACCGTCACGCTGCGGGTGGCCGCCGACAATGCGGTGGCCCGCGGTGTGTACGAAAGCCTGGGATTCATCCTGACGGTGACCGAAACCGCAGGCCCCCGAAACGAAGTCGCGATGACGCTCAGTGTTGGCTGATGTCCGGCCGGTAGCGCGCCAGCAGCCCGCGAACACGGTCCATCGCGTCGACGGCGCGCTCCTTATCGACGGCCTGGATCGCCATCACAGGGATGTACTCGTCGTCGGGCAGGTCTACCCGTGCCCAGCGGGCGCCGCGCGGAAACGACACACCTACCACGTCCGACCACGGGATCAGCTTGTAACCGAACAGGTTTCGGACCGCGACACCTGCTGCACCGACCCGCAGCCGCGGCCGGGCGAACAGCAACACCGCGCCGGCGATGACAACACCCAGCAGCGCGATCGCCACCTGATCGGCGGTCTGAAAGATCACACCCGTCGACGAAATCTTCAGCAGCGCGCCGACAGTGATATGGGCCGCCAGGATCAAGGCTGCCGCGGCGTAGGCGAAATACGGTGTCAGATGTGGCCGTATCTCGACATCCCAGTGCCTTATGCCTCGACTCCCCGCTCGCTCCGGTCCTCGCTCGTCCCTCGCTGCGATCCTCACTCGCGGTCGTCTTCGGGCGCTCATGACCTCAGATCGCGCAGCGTCAGCGCGGTCGACAGCGCGGCGGCGGCGGCCTGCGCACCCTTGTCCTCGGCCGATTCCGGTAGCCCCGCCCGATCCAGCGCCTGCTGCTCGGTATTCGTGGTGAGCACGCCGTTGGCCACCGGAGTGGACGTATCCAGCGACACGCGCGTCAGCCCTTGGGTCACCGCGTCACACACGTAATCGAAATGCGGTGTCTCACCGCGGATCACCACGCCCAACGCCACCACCGCGTCGTGGTTGACTGCCAGTGCCTGTGCGACGACCGGAATCTCGATCGCACCGAGCACCCGAACGATGGTCGGGTTGTCGATGCCCGCGTCCGCGGCGACCTTGCGTGCGCCGTCGAGTAGCGCGTCGCAGATCCTCTCGTGCCACGTGCTGGCGACAATGCCCAGCGTCACATCCGATGCGTCGAGCCGTGGCAGGTCGGGAACCCCAGCGCCTCTGCTCAATTCAGGACTCCGCCTGGCTGCTCAAAGTGCCCCACCGAATTCGCCCGGCACGGCTTCGTCGTAGTCGTCGAGGCCGATCAGGTCATGGCCCATCCGGTCGCGCTTGGTCATCAGGTAGCGGATGTTCTCCGCGTTGGCACGCACCGGCAGCGGCACGCGCTCGATGATGTGCAACCCGTAGCCGTCCAGGCCGACGCGCTTGGCGGGGTTGTTGGTCAGCAGCCGCATGGACCGCACGCCGAGGTCGACCAGGATCTGCGCGCCGATGCCGTAATCGCGAGCGTCGGCAGGCAGGCCGAGCTTGAGATTGGCGTCGACGGTGTCATCGCCGGCGTCCTGCAGCTGATAGGCCTGCAGCTTGTGCATCAGGCCGATGCCGCGGCCCTCGTGGCCCCGCATGTACAGCACCACGCCGCGGCCCTCGCGGGCCACCATGGCCATCGCAGCATCGAGTTGCGGGCCGCAGTCGCAGCGGCGGGAGCCGAACACGTCACCGGTGAGGCACTCCGAGTGCACGCGCACAAGCACGTCGTGCCCGTCACCGTGGGGCCCGGCGATGTCGCCGCGGACCAGCGCCACGTGCTCGACGTCGTCATAGATGCTGGTGTAACCCACGGCCCGGAATTCACCATGGCGGGTCGGGATGCGGGCCTCGGCGATGCGCTCGATGTGCTTTTCGTGCTTGCGCCGCCATTCGATCAAATCGGCAATGGAGATCAGCGCCAGCCCATGCTCGTCGGCAAAAATCCGCAGCTCATCGGTCTGCGCCATGGCGCCTTCGTCTTTCTGGCTGACGATCTCGCAGATCGCGCCCGCCGGCTGCAGACCGGCCAGCCGGGCCAGGTCGACGGCGGCCTCGGTGTGGCCGGGGCGGCGCAGCACCCCGCCGTCCTTGGCACGTAGCGGCACCACGTGCCCTGGCTTGGTGAAGTCGTCCACGATGCTGGCCGGATCGGCGAGCAGGCGCATCGTCGTGGCGCGATCGGACGCCGAAATACCGGTTCCCACACCAATTTTCGCATCAACGGTGACGGTGTAGGCGGTGCCATGCTTGTCCTGATTGACCGCATACATCGGCAGCAGCCCGAGCCGGTCGCAGATGGCCCCGTCCAGTGGCACGCACAGGTAACCCGATGTGTAGCGCACCATGAAAGCGACGAGCTCCGGGGTGGCCTTCTCGGCGGCGAAAATCAGGTCGCCTTCGTTCTCGCGATCCTCATCGTCGATGACGACGACGGCCTTGCCCGCGGCGATATCGGCAACAGCCCGCTCCACGGAGTCCAGCCTCGTCATCACATCAGTATGAACCACGGACACGCATCTCTTATTGCCGCTCCCGTGAGCTGGGCAGTTACCCCGGTAAGTAGGGGCCGAGCGTTTGGACGTTCGTGCCGCCGCGACCGTGGTAACCAAGTCTTCAGGACGTGCCGGCGCCGGTCGGTTCATCACCGGAGCCAAGCAACCGCTCGACATATTTCGCGATGATGTCGACCTCGAGGTTGACGCGTGTCCCGATCTCCGCCTTGCCGAGCGTGGTCAGGCCCAACGTCGTCGGAATCAACGACACCTCAAACCAGTCGTGGCCGAGAGCGGAAACCGTGAGGGACACCCCGTCGACGGTTATCGAACCCTTCTCGACGACGTAGCGGGACAGCGCCGTGGGCAGCGCGATGCGCACGACTTCCCAGTGTTCCGACGATTTTCGCGCGATCACATGGCCGGTGCCGTCGACGTGCCCCTGAACGATGTGTCCGCCCAGGCGGCTGTTGACCGCTGCGGCGCGCTCCAAGTTGACCTGGCTGCCCACGCCGATAGCACGCAGGCTCGATCGGTTCAGCGTTTCGCCCATCACGTCGGTGCTGAACACGCCATCAGGCAGCACCTCGACCACGGTCAGGCAGACACCGTTCACCGCAATCGAGTCGCCGTGTCCGGCGTCGGCTGTGACGACGGGCCCGCGGATGACCAGTCGGGCCGAGTCGCCGAGCTCTTCCTTGCCGACGACCTCGCCCAGTTCTTCGACGATTCCGGTGAACACGCCGCCAGACTATCCAGACAGCAGCTTTTCGCCGAAGAACGTGGCCACCGGATTGCCTTGAAATTTCCCATCGGCACATAACCCTGGGCATATCCGGCACATTGAGGTCGAGCCCGCCGTAGAGCGCGCGCATCTCTTCGATCTTCGCCGCCACGAGCGAGGCGCCGCCGGCCGCCCATACCTGCCGAAAGTCCAGTTCGGAAGCCACGATTCCGCTACCACCGGCAGCACGCAGAACGCGTCCACATCGACGGACCCTCTACGATGCACTCATGCAGACGCGCCTCCTGGCCATCTTCGCCGCCCTCGTCGCCGCCATCGCCCTTTTCGCAGGGTGCTCCTCGAAATCACAGGACTCGTCCAAGGAACTCCCGGACGCCGCCACCCTGCTGAAGGAGTCCAGCGAGACCACCAAGTCGCAGACGAGCATGCATTTGAAGCTGACGGTGCAGGGCGAGATCAAAGAACTCCCGATCGAGTCGCTCGAGGGAGATCTGACCAACAAGCCTGCCGTCGCCGCCCAAGGGACGGCGAACATCATCTTCCTGGGCCAGCGCCTGGAAGGTGTCGACTTCGTCGTCGCCGACGGCAACCTGTTCGGTGCGCTCACCAAGGGCAGCTTCCAGGACTTCGGACCGGCCTCCGACATCTACGACGTGTCGGTGCTACTGAACCCCGACACCGGGTTGGGCAACGTGCTCGCCAACTTCTCCGACCCCAAGACCGAGGGGCGCGAAACGATCAACGGCGTCGACGCCGTCCGCGTCACCGGGACGGTAACTGCCGATGCCGTCAATAAGATCGCGCCGCAGATCGCTGCGACCGGACCCGTCCCCGGCACCGCGTGGATCCGCGAGGACGGTAATCACGAACTCGTGCAGGCCAAGCTCGAGCCGACGCCGGGCAACAGCATCACGATGACGTGCACCGACTGGGGTAAGTCGGTAACCGTCAGCAAACCCGCGGTCTGATCTGATGCGGGCGTCGCGCAGAGTCGCGATCAGCGCCGGCAGCCTCGCGGTGCTGCTGGGCGCCCTCGACACCTATGTCGTGGTCACGATCATGACCGACATCATGAAAGACGTCGGGATCGGGATCAATCAGATCCAGCGGGTCACACCGATCGTGACGTGGTATCTGCTGGGCTACATCGCGGCCATGCCGCTGCTCGGCCGGGCCTCAGATCGCTTCGGCCGCAAATTCGTGCTGCAGGCCAGCCTCGCGGGGTTTGCGATCGGCTCGGTCGTCACCGCGCTGTCGAACGACCTGGTCCAGCTGATCATCGGGCGCGCGATCCAGGGCACCGCCAGCGGCGCCCTGCTGCCGGTGACGCTGGCGCTTGCCGCCGACCTGTGGTCCGCCCGCAACCGCGCGAGCGTGCTCGGCGGGATCGGCGCCGCGCAGGAACTGGGCAGCGTGCTCGGCCCGCTGTACGGCATCGCGGTGGTGTGGGCGCTCAACACCTGGCGTGACGTGTTCTGGATCAACGTGCCGCTGACCGCCGTCGCGATGGTGATGATCCACTTCAGCCTGCCGTCGAAGGAGAAGACGGAGCACCCCGAGAAGGTTGACGTGGTCGGCGGCGTGCTGCTGGCGATCACGCTGGGGCTGGCGACCTGGGGTCTGTACAACCCGGCGCCCGACGGCAAGCAGGTGTTGCCGAGCTATGGCCCGCCACTGCTTATCGGCGCGCTGGTCGCGTGCGTGGCGTTCTTCGTGTGGGAGAAGTTCGCCCGCACCCGGCTGATCGAGCCGGCAGGTGTGCATTTCCGGCCGTTCCTGGCGGCACTCGGTGCGTCGTTGACAGCAGGCGCGGCGTTGATGGTAACGCTGGTGAACGTCGAGCTGTTCGGACAAGGCGTGCTTGGTCTCGATAAGAACGGGGCCGCTGCTCTGCTGGTGCGGTTCCTGATCGCATTGCCGATCGGCGCCCTGCTGGGCGGCTGGATCGCGACCAGGGTCGGCGATCGGACCGTCGCGTTCGTCGGCCTGATGATCGCCGCGGGCGGCTACTGGCTGATCTCGAAATGGCCCGTGGACCTGCTGGCCGCGCGCCACCACCTTGGCCTGTTCACGCTGCCGACGCTGGACACTGACCTCGCGATCGCCGGTCTGGGTCTTGGCCTCGTGATCGGGCCACTGACGTCGGCGACACTGCGGGTGGTGCCGCCAGCCCAGCACGGGATCGCCTCAGCCTCGGTTGTGGTGGCGCGGATGATCGGCATGCTGATCGGCATCGCATCGCTCAGCGCGTGGGGGCTGTACCGGTTCAATCAGCATCTGGCCAGCCTGCCCAGCGCCACCGGGAACAATTTGATGGAGCGCCTCGCCGCACAGGCGGTACGCGTTCGCACGGCCTACGTCATGCAGTACGGCGAGATCTTCGGCATCACCGCGATCGTCTGCGTCGTCGGCGCCCTGCTCGGACTCCTGATCAGCGGACGCCACGAACACGCCGACGAGCCCGCGCTCGCGGCCAATGCGGACGACACGGCCACCACGCTGATCGACGCGCCGACACAGGCGTTCGACGTCGCGACGCAACAGATCTCGACGCGGCAGCCGCCGCCCGGCCGGCACCGGCCGCACTAGGCGACTGAGCTAAGCGCTCAGCAGCGCTCGACTCCCCGGCGGATCAATGGCGGCTCCGCGGGCTTTGCCGGCTCCTCGGCGCTCAGGCTCCGCAGCGCGTCCCAGATGAATGCCTTGAGGCTTTTGGGATCTACGGGTCGAAGACTGAGCCAGTCCTGCAGTGCAGTCACGCTCGTTGTCCTTTTGTCAGTGCTCACCAGGCGTGCAACTCTCGTCGGTGAAAGCGCTCTGGTACGAGTGTACCGGCGTAATCGCCCTGATTGGTTGCTAGCCGCGCCGGGTATGCGTGCGAAAGGCAACAGTTCAACGGGAGAAAATTCATGTCAACTTCACTGAATGGCAAGACGATTGCATTCCTCGTCGCCCCGGAAGGCGTCGAGCAGGTCGAACTCACCGAGCCCTGGAAGGCTATCGAGCAAGCCGGTGGCACCCCCGAGTTGGTGTCCACGGAAGTCGGAAAGATCCAGGCGTTCAACCACCTGACACCGGCAGACACATTCGAGGCCGACAAGGCGGCCGACAGTGTTTCCTCGTCCGACTACGCCGCGCTGGTGCTGCCCGGGGGTGTGGCCAACCCCGACTTCCTGCGGACCAATGACGCCGCCGTTGCATTCACGAAGAGTTTCTTCGATGCGGGCAAGCCGGTTGCCGTGATCTGCCACGGGCCGTGGACGCTGATCGAGGCGGACGTGGTTCGCGGCCGGACAATGACGTCGTGGCCGAGTGTGGCGACCGATCTGCGCAACGCCGGCGCTAATTGGGTCGACGATGAGGTGGTCGAATGCTCGCGCGGGCCAAACACGTTGGTGTCGAGCCGCAAGCCGGACGACCTGCCCGCGTTCTGCAATACGCTTGTTGGCGCATTCGGCAAGGACAAGTCATAACCGAATCTCTGCCCGCGAACGTTAGGGCCTCGGTAATCTCGCGGGCATGCTGATCGCCGCGCTGCGCGATATGCAGTGGCGCAAACGGCGCTTCGTCATCGCGATCCTTTCCACTGCCATCATCTTCGCAATGACCCTTGCCCTCACCGGGCTTGCGAATGGGTTCCGGGTGGAGGCCGACAAGACCGTCAATTCCCTCGGCGTAGATGTCTTTCTCGTCAAGGCCGGCGCATCCGGCCCGTTCGTCGGGGCGACACCGTTCGCGCCCGTCGACCTCCGACGGATCGCGGCGGCGCCTGGAGTGGTCGCGGCGGTTCCGCTCGCGTATGCCGGGGGCACTGCCACGCTGGGTGATACGACGCGCAATGTCGACATATTCGGTGCACCGGAACGCGGTCCCGGCATGCCCGCGGTATCGGAGGGCCGGCCGCCGTCGACACCCGACGAGGTCGTGGTGTCGAGCACACTGGGCCGCCAAATCGGTGACGACGTCGAAATCGCTTCGCGCAGATTGCGTATCGTGGGCATCGTGGAGAATTCCACGGCGCTGGCCAACCTGCCCAACGTCTTTCTCACCACACAGGGCGCGCAACAATTGGTATACGGCGGTCAACCACTGGCGGCATCGATCGGCATTCGTGGTTCTCTGGCTCAGGTCCCTGACGGCTATCGGGGCATCGACAGAGCCGGTGCGGTCGCCGATCTCCTGAGACCGCTGAACGTGGCGGTCAACTCGATTACCATCGTCGCGATTCTGCTCTGGGTGGTCGCAGCCCTTGTCGTCGGCTCGGTGATCTACCTGTCGGCGCTCGAACGCCTCCGAGACTTCGCGGTGTTCAAGGCGATTGGCGTCCCGACGCGTAACATCGCCGCAGGGCTGGCATTGCAGTCGATCATCGTGGCGCTGCTCGCAGCACTTGTCGGCGCCGGGCTGTCCATGCTGCTCGGTCCGCTGTTCCCGATGCAGGTCATCGTGCCGGTGGAGGCCTTCATCGCACTACCCGCAATCGCCGTCGTCATCGGCCTGATCGCCAGCGCAACGGGACTGTACCGCGCTGTCTCCGTCGATCCCGCGCTGGCGTTCGGAGGTCCTTGAGCCGTGGGCGATCTCAGCATTCAGGACCTGGTGGTTGAGTACGCCAGCGGCGCAGATACCGTCCGCCCGATCGACGGCCTGAACCTCGACGTGGCCGGCGGCTCACTCGTGATCCTGATGGGTCCCAGCGGCTGCGGTAAGACGACGTTACTGTCCTGTCTCGGCGGTATTCTGCGACCCACCGGAGGCGCCATCAAGTTCGGCGACGTCGATGTCACATCGCTCGACGCCCGCGGACTGTCGACCTACCGTCGCGAAACGGTCGGCATCGTGTTCCAGGCCTTCAATCTCGTGCCCAGTCTCACTGCACTGGAGAACGTGATGGTGCCGTTGCTGGCCGCGGGGATTCCGCGCCGCGCGGCACACAAACGGGCGGGCCAGCTGCTGGACCGGGTCGGTCTGCAGAACCGGGTCACCCACCGGCCGGGTGACCTGAGCGGCGGGCAACAACAACGCGTCGCGGTCGCGCGGGCGATCGCGCTCGATCCGCCGCTCGTGCTGGCCGACGAGCCCACCGCACACCTCGACTTCATTCAGGTCGAGGAGGTGCTGCGAATTATCCGCGAGCTCGCATCGGGTGACCGGATGGTGGTCGTCGCGACGCACGACAGCCGGATTCTGCCGCTGGCCGACCGGGTCGTCGAACTCGTGCCGGACTTCGCATCAACGGACCGGCCCCCCGAGACCGTGCAGTTGGAGGCCGGCGAAGTTCTGTTCGAACAGGGCACGATGGGCGAGTTGATCTACATTGTGTCTGAGGGCGAACTCGAGATCATCCGCGAGTTGGCCAGTGGCGGTGAGGAATTGCTTAAGGTCGTGTCAGCAGGCGACTACTTCGGCGAGATCGGCCCGGTGTTCCATATGCCGCGCAACGCCACCGTGCGGGCGCGCACCGACGCGACGGTCGTCGGCTACACCGTGCGGGCCTTCCGGGAGCGCCTCGGCGCTGGCGGCGTTCGCGACTTGATCGAACACCGCCCATTGGCGCTCGATGACCAAGATCTAGGCCAGGACGAGACTGAGCAGTAGGTCCGGCCCTATCGGCTCGATTCCGTCGAACCGCCACCGCTGCGCATGCGCGATCGACAGCACGCCCACGTCATCGACGGCGGTGATGGGTCCGCCCAACAGGATTGGCGCGACGTATGCAAGGATCCGGTCGATCACCCCGGCCCGCAGAAACGCGCCGGCCAACGTCGGCCCGCCCTCCAGCAGCACGTCGGTGCGGTCAGCCAACGCCTTGATCACCTCATGCGGATCGCGGGTGCGGATCACCATCGTGCGCGAATCGTCATTGAGAGCCCGTGCCTCGGAGGATATTTCGCGCTCGCCAACGACGACGCGCAGCGGCTGGCGCTCGGCCAGGGAACCGTCGGGCAACCGGGCCGTCAGCGCCGGGTCATCGACGAACACCGTTCCGGTTCCGACGACTATCGCGTCCGCTGCGGCGCGGCGTCGGTGCACGTCGGCCCGCGCGGCCTCGCTGGTGATCCATTGGCTGGTGCCGTCGGCGGCCGCGCTGCGGCCGTCGACGCTCGTGGCGAATTTCCACGTGATATGCGGCAAGCCGGTCCGCTGCTTGTGCAGCCATTCCCGCAGCGGACCACCCGCGACTACGTCGGCCAGCACCCCGGCCTCGACCTTGACGCCGGATTCGGCAAGCCGCGACGCCCCGCCCGCGGCTTGCGGGTTGG
>C688J18823_10001356_pt1 | contig 15055 bp, 9 predicted proteins | sample HopSoiMetagenom1_FD_18823 | JGI IMG/M metagenome (IMG submission 18823)
TATCAGGCGGTGGTCGCCGATACCGAGCGGGCCGGAACCGTCACCTTCCAGCCGCAGGATCGGATTGCGCCCGAGTCCATCATCGCCGCCGTCGAATTGAACAGTGGCCGCATGGCGATCGGCTCGCGCGGCAACTTCGTTCCGCGCCAGCTGGCGGACGACGGTCGTGGAGTCGGGCGCGGCATCACGGGCGAATTGACCCGTTTGCAGAAACGGGGACAGTTCTTCCAGCTGCTCGTCGTAAGGCCGGGCGTGGGCGCATGGAACCTGATTACAGGCGACGGCGGTCCGTCGGATCACGATCACGCGTCCGACCGCGCCGTCACCATCGACGTCGACCAGCTCGTGGCGGTCGAGGGAGCGTCGGCGCCGGTGCCTAAACAATTCCGTCCCGGCGACGTCGTGATCGGCGTCGAGACCCATGAATTCGCGTACTTCGTAGCGGGGGTGCGTCCGTGAGACCCTTTCTGGTTTTCATGGCATTTCTCGCGGCAGCCGGGGCAATGGCACAACAGAGTCCCAACGCGAGCAAGGGATTCGGCAGTAATGACGTGATGTCGGGCGGCGACGTCGATCACGTCAACATTTTCAATGGTTCGTTGAACATCGCCATTCCGATCGGTCCGGTGTATTCCGTCGGTGGTCCATTGTCGTACCGGTTTCAGCTCACATACAGCGGCAACAACTGGCGCTACGACTCTCGCCTGGACCCGCAAACCAATACGAATTACACGCAGGTCTTCATCGATACGAATTCGGCGAACGCCGGTCTCGGCTGGGGCTTCTCCCTGGGGAAGCTGAGTAATGCGAGTCCGCTTCAGCGACGCTGTTATACGAGTCCGGACGGCGCGCAGCACTGTTTCGAGCCAAAGCTGCACGATTCGGATTCGGATACGACCAAAAAGGCCGGCGTCTGGTACACACGCGACGGCACCTATCTTCGTCTGCGGGAGCTGGCCAACTCGGTGGAGATCGATTTTCCGGTCGGCGTGACGCACACCTTCGCGCTCGATGGAGCGATTTCCGGGATGCGTGACGCATTCGGGAACTCAGTGAGCATTACCTATCCGGATTCGACCGACACGGAATGCAACTCCGCCAGGTACTGGCTGATCACCGATTCGGCCGGCCGGACCAACAAGATCTATTTCCGGCAGGCGGCGCTCGGCGATGTGCTGTGCCGCGCCGATCTCCCCGCGTGGACGCCGCAGACACAATCCACCCAGAATTACGCGAGCTACCGGTTTACGACGTCCGACACCGACATCTCCCGTCTGATGCCCGGTGCCGGGCCGCCCGACCCCCTGATTCCCGGCAATGTCACGGCCACTCTGCTGACGTCCGTGACCGAGCCCGATGGAACGTCGTGGACGGCAAATACGAGCGACTACGACACAGGGGACGGCGTGCATTACGCCTATCTCACCGGCGGAGCTCCGCTCGGATTTTCGGGAAACATCAAGCGTCTGGTTCTCCCGACGCTCGGCTCGATCGCCTGGGATTACCAGCTGTACTCGTTCTCCACCGGCGCAGACGACTCGCACTTCTCGAGCTACGCGAACGTCGGCGGTGTCTTCAAGCGCAGGCTCTATTCCGCAACCGGCACGCTGAACGGTGTATGGCGCTACGACCCGCGGCCGGCGTTCAATTACTACGCCTACGAAACCATCAGCACCGTCACGCAGCGCAACAGCGACGATACGGTGCCGCCCGGAACGGATAACAACGCGGCCTACAACGCGCGGACCGTGCAGTACTTCAACATGGACCCGACCGGAGTGTGCCCGTACTGCAATCCCCGTCTTTACGGCATGCCGATGACGATGCGCACCGCGGCGGGACGCCCCAATCCCGACGGTTCGTCGCCCGGCCGGTATCTCTCATCCGAGCTTTACGATTCGAGCGGCAGTCTGGTGCGCCGTACGTGGATGCGGTTCGAAGCCGACGCTCCGGTCGACGTGCCGTATTACGACGACAAGCTCGATCAGCGCATGGCCTCCATGCGTGTGGACGACGCGAACGGTGCGTCCGTCACCACCGATCTGTCTGATTTCGACGGACTTGGTCATTATCGTGTGGAAAAGAGCGCCGGATTCGGCAGCAGCATCACCCGTACGTCGACGACCGCCTACAACAAGGCCGATCCGCTCGTACACAGCGGCGCCGCACCGAACGTCGGCTCGTTCCCCGGCAGCTTCGTCCCGATTCCTGACACCTCACCCTGGGCATTGAACACGTTCAGCAGCACGCTCGTGGAAGAGACTGCGAACAACCTCACGCGATCGGTCAAGGCGCTGTACCAGTTCAATCCCACGACATCCCTGCTGGAGCGCCAGCGCATCATGGCGGCCGGACCGCGAGCCGACAACGAAGCTCCGGCCATCGGTACGAACGACATCATCGTCGGCTACACGTACACGAACGGCAATCTGTCGCGCGAGGAGTCCTACGGCGGCGACGCGTCCGCACAGGCGCTCGACGTCAGTCACCCTCTCTGGCAGGTATCCCTCGGCACGCCCGAGTTCCGCCTCGACCACACGTCGGTGGCCGGCTTGCGCAGCTCGACGACGTATTACGACACGAGTGCCGGCGCGGCGATGCCGTTCAAGAGCGTAGACCGGACCATCGATCCGTACAGTGGTCTGATCACCAGCACTCGCGATACGGCCGGTGTGCAGACCACGTTCGAGTACGACGCCACCGGCCGCCAGACTACCAGTACACCAGACGCCCGCGCGGCGACCTCGATCACGTACAGCAACCCTTCCGTGTCCGGCACCACCTTCACGCCGGGCAAAGTACACAGCACGACGGCAGTGACGGACGGCAGCGGCACGATCGAGTCGGAAACGCAGTTCGACGATTTCGGACGCACGTTGCGCCTCCGCCGGAAAATGCCGGACGGTAGCTGGGTGACGAGGAAATACACGTACGATTCACTGGGTCGTAAAGCGACGGAATCGGAGCAGGAGGCGTCCACCGATCCGACGCACTACACCACGATCGCATACGACGGACTCGGCCGCCTGACGTCGGCGCTGGCCACCGACGGAGCCGGCGGCACGGTGTCTTACACAGGCGGTACCGCGATCTCGCGCACGTCGAAAATCTTCAATGGCACGAGCTCGTCGAGTCCGTCATTCGTCGACGCCACCACTCAGGAGGCGTACGACTTCCGCGGTCACATGACGCAGCTGACGGACGCGAACAATGTGGTCACGAGCTATACGTATGACGTCATGGGACACCTGACGAAGGTCTGTATGAATACGGCTGCATCGCCGTGCCAGACCCGTGATTTCTATTACGATGGACGCGGTTTCCTGACGAAAGAGGTCCAGCCGGAGACCGGTACGTTCACGTACACCTATGATTCGCGCGGTCACATGCTGGGCAAAATCGCCAACAACGCGAACACCCCGTTCGATCTGCAGCAGATCTACGACAAGGCAGAGCGGCTGAAGGAGATCGATTCCCGAAATCCTTATGCGGCGACGACGTTCCGTCCGTCGAAAGAGTTCACATTCGGAACTACGCCGGGGACGCCTGGTTTCGGGAAGATCGCCACGGCGACGAGGCACAATTACATCCCGTCCGAAGGCGATATCACCGTGACCGACACGTTCGGTTACACCGATGCGGGCGGAGCCGTCACGGACAAATCGACCACCATCCGCAATGCGACGTACGGGACGGCGATCAAGACACTCGCCCAGAGCCGCATATTCAGCGACTCCGGCGCGGCGGCGAACATTACGTATCCCTCGTGCACATCCAATTGCGGCGTGAGCACCTGGGGAGCGCTCGTTTCCACGCTCAGCAACGGTGGTCTCAAGGCCATCGGCGGTTTCGCCAGCAACATCACATATGCGCCTTCCGGCATGGTTGCCACTGTGGTGCACGCAAACGGGGTAACCGATACGTATGAAAGCGATGGGAGCGGACGTCCGCGACCGAAGACCGTGCAGTTTGGAAATTTCTCGACCTGCGCCGCGCCCGGCATTACGTCCCAGCCCTCGACCTCTCCGGTGCCATACGGCAGCAGCGCGACGATCACCGTGAGCGCATCGGGCACGAGCGCGCAGTATCAGTGGTATGACGATACTGCGCAGCCGATCAGCGGCGCGACCGGCAGCACGTACGTGACGCCGCCGCTCACGCAGGCCCAGACGTATTACGTCAGGATCTTCAATTCGTGCGGACTCGTCATGAGCAACATGGTCACAACGAGCTTCTGTACGCCGCCGACGATCTCGTCAGGCCCGCAGAGCCAGACCATCAATTACGGCGCGGCCGTGGCCCTGTCGGTGACTCCGGCCGGTACCGGACCGTTCAGTTACTACTGGTACCAGGGAACGGCGCCGAACGGCACACTGGCCGGCAGCGGTTACAGCACGTTCGTCACGCCCAATCTGTATGCATCGGCGAATTACTGGGTGAAAGTGGTGAGCGCATGCGGTCAGGTCAATTCCGCGACGGCGGTGATCACCATTCCGCTGCCGGTGCCCGCCGCACTGGCGGCAACGGCCACGAGCACCTCGTCTGTGTCGCTCTCGTGGGGCGCATCTACCGGTGCGAACCATTACGAGCTCTGGCGCCGCACCAACGGCACGCAGTTCTCGAAGCTGAAGGACGTGACCGGAGTCTCCACCACCGACTCGCTGCTCGCGCCATCCACTTCCTATGTGTACGAGATTCGCGCGGTCGATGCGAACGGCGGCAGTGCGTCGTCCTTCAGCAACCTCGACGTCGCCACTACGATCATGTTCACTCCGATTACGACCACGACGAGGATCGCGTTTGCGCACTTCGATCAGGTCCTTGCAGGGATCAACGCCGTCCGCCTCGTCAGCGGCTGGACGGCACTGACATGGAACGGCCTTTTCCCCACACCGCCCCCTTCGGCGCCCGCTTCGAACGTCATCATCAACAAGGCACACGTCACGGCATTGAGGACGAAGCTCGATGAAGCGCTGTTGGCCCTCGGCATGTCGACGACTGCGTATACAGACCCGTCGCTCACCGGCGTGCCGATCAAACGCATCCACATTCAAGATCTGCGGGATCGGATGCAGTGACGGAGAACACGAACATGACTCGCACTACGACTCGATTTCTGATTGTCCTCACCTTCGCGATACCGGCGCTGTTTGGCGGCGCCGTATTCGCCGGCATTCCGCCGTCCGTCTCTGCCGACGCCGCCGGCGGCGGGCGTGAGCAGTACATTGTTGTTTTTCGCGCGCCGAGCGCGAACGCGAAGCCGTTCGATGACGGCGAGGTGACCAGGGCCGGCGGGCATGTCGATTACAAGGTGCCGGGGCGGATCGTGGTCAGCCTTCCGCCTGGCGCCGTGGAGGCATTGCGCTCGAATCCGGCTGTGAAATATCTCCAGCGCGTCGCCGGCGGTCCGCAGCCTGTCGTCTATCCGTCCGATTCGGACGGCGCGGCGCCGTCGATCATGCGCATCGGTTCGGATGCACAGAAGGCGCATGCCGACACCACGCCGCCCCTCTGGAATTCCGGCGAGCACAAATACGACGACTCGGGCAACATCTACGCGATCGGCACCGCTGCGATTCCGAGCAGCGATCAGCGCCAGAACACGTATACGTACGATGCGCTCGGTCGCCTGACCCGGGCTACGATCAATACGGATCTGCTGTCGGACGTCGAAACGTATACATACGATCCCTACGGCAACCTGCTCGAGAAAAAGATCAACAGCAACGATCCGGAGCAGATCTTCACCGATCCCGCGACGAACCACATCATCGGCGCCGATTATGACGCGGGCGGCAACCTGTGGAAGGTCGGAACGGACGTTTACACGTTCGATCCGTTCAATATGCTCCGGCAGTACAACTACTCGTACAACGAGGATCTGTACGTCTACGACGTCAACGACGAGCGGATCGGTACCCGTACGCAGGGCGATACATGGACATGGAGCCTGCGCGGTTTCGACGGGCAGGTGCTTCGCCAATACCGCAGCTCGGAGAGTTATCCGAACATGCCGTGGCTCTGGCTGGAGGACTATGTCTATCGCGACGGCATGCTGCTCGGTGCACAACGCGTAGCGGAGGAAGGCGGCCGCCGTCATTTCCACCTCGATCACCTCGGTTCTCCGCGCCTGATCACCGGCACGAACGGCGTCCTCGTCGCCCAGCACGATTTCCGGCCGTTCGGACTCGAAGCGTCCGTGCTGTCTCAGGAGACGGCGCACGGTTTCGATCGCGAAGATCCGATGCGCTTTACCGGCCACGAGCGCGACTTCGAAGAAGGGACGTCATACGACAACACGAATTTCATCGACTACATGCATGCCCGGTATTACCGGACTGCGTGGGAGCGATTCCTGTCCGTCGACCCCGTTGAAGGGATGACGAACAACCCGCAGAGCTTCAATCGATACGCATACGTCCGTAATTCGCCGATCGTGACGTTCGATCCGACCGGGCGGGACGGCATCGTGATCACTGCGGAAGGTCCGCCACCCTGCGGCGATTGCGATCGGGAAGCGCAGGAGTTCTCGGCCGAGAGCGCGCAGTGGCGCTGGCTCAATTACACCGAAGTCAATCGCGTATTCGCCTCGAGCATGCAGAAGATGTCGAAGGCCGAGCTCCAGGTCGTAGGCTTTATTCTTTCGCTGCCGGCAGGAGGAGGAGAAGGGGAAGTCGTCATTGAGGCGGCGATTGAAGAGATCGCGGAAACGGCCGCCGAAGAAGATGCGGCCGAGGGGCTGGCGTTCGATTCGTTCAGAGCCTTCAAGAAATGGGCGGGAGACGCGGGGACGGACTTCGACTGGCATCACATCGTCGAGCAGAATCCTGGCAATATCAAGGCTTTCGGCAAGAAGGCGATCCAGAATTCAGTCAATCTGTTCAAAGTCCTCAAGAACGTTCACCGCGGCAAAGGCAGCATTTCGGCTTACTACAGTTCGAAACAGGCCTTCACCGCAGGCTTGACCGTCCGGCAATGGCTGGCAACAAAGTCATACGCCGAGCAGTTCGAATTCGGTATGCAGGTCCTGAAGACATTCGGAGTGATCAAGTGACCGAGCGTCAGTCCGACGAAGAGCTCATCAAGCAGTACGCTGCCGCGGCGGCGCGTCATCACCGGGAGACGCTCGAGGGAACACCTCGAGCGGCAAACCGGCAACACGACATCCTCGCGGCTGCGTACCGCGAGCTCCGGAAGCGCGGTGCCGGTGCGCAAAACAAACTATTGTCGTTACTCGATGATCCTGACGCCGGCGTGCGGAGCTGGGCCGCGGCGCATGCGCTGGAGTTCGCTCCTGCCGCCGGCGAGCCGGTCCTGCAGGAGATCGCCAGGATTCCCGGCCTGACCGGCTTCAATGCACAAATGACGCTTCAGGAGTGGAAAAAGGGGCGCCTCCAGTTTCCTTGAGGCGCTCTCCGCGTCTTGCCTCACTCCCTCTCAATCGTAATGTTGCCGTTCTGATCGACCAGCTCCAGCTTGCACCCGCCGTTGCCAATGGTCCCGGTCAGGGTCTCGCCGGTTGACTGCATGTTCGACAGCGGCATTTCGGTATTGACTGACCCGAATGTCGTGCGCGCGTTCACGTTGTAGCCGCCGGTCGGGATTTCCACCTTGATCGAGCCGAAGCTGGTCTGGAGGTGGGTGTCGTGACAGGGGGCGGCGATGCCGACGCCGATCGAGCCGTTTTGGTTTTCGACTTTGATGGAGCCGCGCACTTCCTTGATGAGGACGGGACCGAAGCTGGTGCGGACTTTGGCGCTGCCGGCAACGTCCTTGATCGTGACGCCGCCGTTCTGGTTGTCGACATCGACGGGGCCGCGGATGGAGGTCGCCTTTACGAGGCCGAAGCGGGTGTCGACGGAGAGAGGGCCCTGGATTTCGGACACGGTGACGTTGCCGTTGGAGTTATTAACGACCGCCGGCCCGTGCACATTGCTCAATTCGACCGGCGCGAATGTGGTGGAGATATTGGCGGGGCCGCCGATGTCGCTCGCAACGACCTTTGCATTCTGACCGGTGACCGTGAGCGTGCCGCCGATGTCGGTCGCAATGACGGACGCGAACGAATTCGTGATCGTTGCCGGACCGTGCGTGCCGTGCACTTCGACACTGCCATTGGCATTCGTCAGCGTCAATTGACGCACGTCATTGATCTCCACCGATCCGAATCGGTTGCCAACGTCGGCGTTTCCTTGCACTCCATGGATGTTCATGCTGCCGTTCGCATTGCGGGCAATGAGATCGCCGCGCGTGTCTTCGATGTCGATCGAGCCGAATGCATTGTCGACTTTCTGCGGCCCGACCACGTCGTGCAATGAGACGCTGCCCTGACGGCTGACCACTTCCACGGAACCATGCGTGTCGGATACATCGGTCGAGCCGAAACGGTTCTTGACCGACACCGGCGCATTGGGCGGAATCGCCACGTCGACGGACACGGAAAAGGACGAATTACGGATCACGTTCGGAACATCGGTCTTGATCGTGACGCCTTCACCGGAGCTGCTGATGTCGACTTTGATGGCGTTCTTGAGCTCATTGTCCGACGCGCGGATCACGGCGTGAACTTCGACTTCGCCGGAGTCGCCGCCGTGTACGTTGACGCCGCCGAATGCATTGTCGATGAAGATCTTTCCGCCGTTGTAGCGCACGGTCTTGTCGACAGGACGCTCGTAGCGTTGTTCGTTGTTGGCGTACAGCGGCACTGTGGCGCCGAGGAGCAGCGCGACGGTGAAGAAATTACGGATTCGGTACATGGTCTCCCTCTCTGAGCACGTCGTGCAGCGTCTTCTGCTTCTCGCTGTACATGGCGAGCAACTGCTTGCGGACCTGTGCATTGTTGCGGTTCTGATCGATGTTGGACTGGCACTCGGCGATCGCGTCGTCGAGCAGCATCAGTTTTTCCTTGTAACTGACGAGAATCGGCGTCTGCGGCTCTTCGAGCTTCGGCGCGGCGATTTTTTCGAGTTTATTGATTGCGTCGATGTGCACTTTTTCCGCGCGCTCGACGTCTTCGATTGCATTCGTGCGAAGAATCGCCTGGTCGTATGCCTTCTGTTGCGCGGACCGCACGTGCATCGCATAAAAGACGCTCGCACTGATGCCGACGGTCACGATGATGGCGGCGGCGATGCGCATCCATTGAAACGAAGGCTTCAATGACCTTTGAATCCGCGGCCAGAGCATGTCGTTCTGCCACGTGACGTGCATCGACTTCGCGGTGACGGAGATGTCGTTCCAGTCGTCGAGCTTCTCGCGGCACGAGCGGCATTGCGCGGCGTGCGTTTCGGCGAGGGCGAGCGATGCGGCGTCGCCTTCGTACAGCAGGTCATCGAGCCTTTCACAATTGATGGTCATTGGGGCTTTCTCCACTGCTCCTGGAGCTGTTTCTTCGTCGAGAAGAGAATCCACTTCGAGTTCGCTTCGGTGATGCCGAGGATTCCGGCGATCTCGGCATGACTGAGGCCTTCGATCTCGAAGAGGGTAAAGACGCTGCGGCGCTGTTCCGGAAGCTCTTCGAGCAGGCGGCGAAGCATCATTCGTTTCGTATCGTCGACGGTGTTTGCGGTTCGCTCGACGGGCATTTCGTCGAGTGCTTCTTCTTCGCCGCGCCGGCGCCGTTTGCGCAGATGGTCGTAGCAGGTGTTGATCAGGATCCTGTACGCCCAGGTGCTGAACGACGCTTCGCCGGTGAACGTATCGATGGCCCGGTGGATCTTCAGAAACGTCTCCTGCACCGCATCCTCGGCGTCGCTGACGCTGCCGAGATGGTTGTAGGCGACCGACTTCATGCGCTCGCCGTGTGTGTGGTAGAGCTGTTCGAAGTTCACCGGGGCTGCGATCTCGGGTTCGTTCAATCGGGTGAAAGTGGCGACTGCTTGCACTGCGAGATGAGACGTTGATCGATCGAAATCGTTAGAGCTCGTCGATGCTCTTCGGCCAATCCCCATGCAACAGTCGCGATAACGCTCGATCTGCCAGCAACTTACCTCCGGTCTGGCAGCGGGCGCAGTAATTCGTTTCGTTGTCGGCGTAGACGATGTGCTGCACCGGCGAGCCGCAGTCGGGGCAGGGCTTGCCGTAGCGGCCGTGGACGGCCATGCCGCCGCGGAAGGCGGTCACTTTTTCGGGAAAGCCTTCACCGGTCTCGCGGCGGAGGCGATCGGTCCAGTCCGCCAGGGTGTCGCGGGTGGCGCGCCAGAGACGCTCGATTTCTTCGTCATCGAGGTTGGTCGTCATCTGCACCGGGGAGAGCCGCGCACGGTGGAGAATCTCGTCGCTGTAGGAATTACCGATCCCGCTGTAGACATGCGGGTCGGTCAGCGTGCGCTTGAGCGTGTGGCGCTCGCGGGTGAGGAGGCGGCGGAAGTCGTCGAGGGAGATGTCGACGACCTCCCAGCCGCCGGGATCCACGCGTCGTAGATCCTCTTCGCCACGGATCAGATGGATCGACGCACGCCGTTTCGATCCCGCCTCGGTCAGCACGAGATTGCCGGTGCTGAATTCAACAGCCGCGAGACCGATTTTGCCCGGCGCCTTCTCATTCCAGCGGAACCGGCCCGCAATCATCAGATGGATGACGATGAAGAGCTCGCCTTCGAGCTCGATGACGATCCGCTTGCCGATGCGGCGCACACCGCGGACGCGCTTCCCTTCGACATCGGCAGGGGAGGGATCGACCGTGCGCAGAACGAACGGGCTGAGAAAGCGAATGCGATTCAGCGTCGCGCCGGCGATGCGGCGCTCGATCGCTTCGACGTAGACGGTGACGTCGGGCAACTCCGGCACGCGAACATTATCGTCGGGGGCGGTGTAGGACAAGCTCTCAGCTTGTCCTCCTTGTCGGGACAAGGACAAGCTGAGAGCTTGTCCTACACCAGTTCGCTACGAAACCCGCTTGAGCGCCTCGGTCACATCCTTCTGTCCCGGCCGCAGCTTCAGTGACGCGTCGTACTGTGCCTTCGCCTCCGCCTTCTTTCCCTGTTTCTCGTAGATCATGCCGAGCCAGAAGTGGGTGCGGTGCTGGCCGGGATCGTCGGCCGCCGGCTTGTACGCGAGGTATTTGTGCAGCGACTCCTCGCCGCGCGCGAGATTCTGTCCGCTGATTGCGGCGAGATGTCCGATCTGAAATACCGCCGGCATGTAACTCGGATCGAGCTTCAGCGCGGCGTCGAATTCATCGCCCGCACCTTTATAATTCTTGTCGCCGGTCATGAGGTAGATGGCGTACCAGTAGTGCGTCTTCGGCGACGTCGGATTTTCCCGAACCGCGGCGATGTACTCGGCGCGCGCCGTGTTCATGTCCTTATCCGAGGCGGCAATCGCGGCGAACGCGCGATGTCCGGCCAGCGAGTCGCGCTTCTTGATCTCCGCCGCCTGTTGCTTCGCCTTGTCCTTGTCGCCGCCCATGATGCTCGGCGCCTGCAGGTAGTACTGCATCAGCGACAGGCGCGCGTCGACCGAATTCGGATCGAGCTCCACCGCTTTTGCGAACTCGTCCCGCACTTTGCCGGCGAGCGATGCGGCCTTGAACATGCTGGCCTGCTGCGCCATCTGGCCGTACACCTCACCGAGGAGGAGGTGGCGGGCGGAATCGTTCGGCTTCGTGGCCACCGCTTTTTCGAGCAGCTCCGACGCCTTTTCCGCCTGATTCGTATTGAGGAGTGCGCGGGCCTGATCGAGAACGGGATCGGGGGCTTGTGCGTATACCGACAGTGACAAAGCGAGCGCGAGCAGGACGACCGCACAGATTGTTCGCATGCGGATTAGTACGAGTCTTGCTGAGAAAGGTTTGCCGATAGAATGACCGCCCCGATGACGGAGACACTCGAACCGCCAGCCATCGACCGCGCGACGATTCCGATTTTCACCGCCGCGGACCTGACCACCGCCGCCGAATCGGCACTCGCCGAAGCGCGGCGGCACATGAACGAGATCAGCGCGATTCCGCTCGACCGAGCCGATGCGCAGACGATCCTCGACGCCTGGGATCGCGCCAACATCAGACTGGAAGACGCATTCGGTCCGATCTCGCTGCTCAACAGCGTCCATCCCGACAAACCCGTGCGCGATGCAGCCGATGTCGCGCTCGTGCAGGAATCGATCTTCATGACTGAGGTCTTCCAGAACGAGGCGTTGTACGAGCGGGTGCTGGCCGTGGCGCCGCATTCGGTCGCACAGCAGCAGTTGCGGAAGGACCTCCTGGAGGCATTCGAGGACAGCGGTGTTTCCTTAGAGCCGGAAAAGCGTCAGCGCTTCAAGGAGATCAGCGAGCGGCTGACGGAGCTGGCGCAGGAGTTCGCCCGCAACATCCGCGAGAACAAGACGACGGTGCGCTTCACGCGTGAAGAGTGCGAAGGACTGCCCCAGTCGTACCTCGATCGCGTCGGACGCAAAGAGGACGGCTCGATCGAAGTCGGCTTCGACTATCCCGACTATCAACCGTTCATGATGAACGCGAAGAGCGGGGAAGCGCGCCGGCGCTACTACATCGCGAATACGAATCGCGGCACGGCGCGCAATCTCGAGATCATGGACGAGATCGTGCGCCTGCGGAAAGAGATCGCCGATCTGTACGGCGTCCCGAGCTACGCGCATTACGTGACGAAGCGGCGGATGGTCGAAAATCCGGAGACGGTGCGCCGCTTCCTCGATGAAGTGAAGTCCGTGGTCACCGAAGCCGAAGTGCGCGACCTCGGCGAGCTCTCCGAAGTGAAGGCGCGGCTCACCGGCGCGCCGGTCGAACAGGCGAACATCAATCGATGGGACATGCCGTATTACCGCGAACGGCTGCGCGAACAGCGCTTCGCCATCGATCAGGAAGAGATGCGCAAGTACTTCCCGACGAAGCCGTCGATCGAATGGATGCTGACCGTTTCGCAGCGGCTGTACGACCTGCGCTTCGAGCGCGGCGATGTGCCGGTGTGGCACGAGGACGTGATCTATCTCGATGTATTCGACAAATCGAGCGGCTCGTTCATCGGCGGCATTTATCTCGATCTCTATCCGCGCGAAGGGAAGTACAAACATGCGGCGGCGTGGCCGGTGCGCGGCGTGAGCCGCAAGGCGGGACGGAAACCGATCAGCGTGCTGGTGACGAATTTCAATCGCCAGGGGCTGACGCACGACGAAGTGGAGACGCTGCTGCACGAGTTCGGACACGTGCTGCACGGCGTGCTGTCGCATACCGAATACAACATGCACTCCGGCACGAGCGTGGAGCGCGATTTCGTGGAGGCGCCGTCGCAGATGTACGAGGAGTGGGCGCTGCGGCTGGAGTCGCTGCATCTGATGCGCGACCAGTGCAGCGATTGCCCGCTGATCGATGAGACGCTGGTGAATCGGCTGAATGCATCGAAGAAATTCGGCAGCGGCATCGATTACGGACGCCAGCATCTCTACGCGGCATTCGACATGGCGCTTTCGAGCGAGCAGCCCGGTCCGTCGCTCGGGACGTGGAAGCGGATGGAAGGCGGGACGCCGATGGGACACGTGGACGGGACGTCGTTCCCCGGCACGTTCGAGCACATCGCTTCGGGCTATGCCGCCGGCTATTACGGCTACATGTGGGCGAAGGTGATCGCGCTCGATCTGGTGTCGGCATTCGGTGCGGATCTGATGAACGGCGAAGTCGGCCGGCGCTTCCGCGAGATGATCCTTTCGCGCGGCAGCGAGGAACCTGCCCGCGAGCTGGTCGAGCGATTCCTCGGGCGGGCCGTGTCGAGTGACGCGTTCTTCGCGATGATTCGCGGGGAGTGAGCGGGTAGGGATCAGGCACTTTCCGCGGCCGGCGGGATGTACACGTTCCATTTCACGATTGCGATCGGTCCCGTGTCGCGGCGCCTACAACCCGATGTAGGACAAGCTCTCAGCTTGTCGCTCGTCGGCCGGGTCTGCCGAATCCGGTCCCGTACGCGGAGGTCATCACCACGTATCAGCGCGCCAACGCGCGAAGCGCCGGCCGCGCCGCATTGGCTCGCGCAACACCTCGCGCGCGCCGAGCGCAAGGAGCGGCAGGTGACGGACCGGGACATGACTACGACCGGCTGGTTCGAGCTGACCTGAGCACGTTCGCCATCGCGTTCACGGTGCGGTCGATGTCCTGCTCCGTCGTGCGCCAGCTGCACACGCTCACGCGCATCGCGCGGCGGCCGTGCCACGTCGTGCCGCTGAAGAATGCCTCGCCGGTCGCGTTGATCGCGGCGATCACGTCGTCGGTTCGTTCGCCGAATGCGACGAGGCCCTGGTTGATGATCGGCGTGGCGAGGACTTCCGCGCCGGGGAGCTCGCCGATGCGCGTCACGAGGTTGTATGCGTAGCGGGAGCAACGCTCGATGAGATCGGCGACACCGTCGCGGCCGAGTGTGCGCAGGACGGCGTACGTCGGGAACGCTCGCGCGCGGCGCGACCATTCGGGGGTCCAGTCGCCCGCATCGCGCGCGACGGCGTGATGCGTGAGATACGCCGCGCGATGCGACATCGCGCCGTAATGCGCATCGGAGCGCGCGATGAACGCGTACGCGCAGTCGAACGGCACGTTCAGCCATTTGTGGCCGTCGGTGACCCACGAGTCCGCGGCGTCTGCGCCCTCCAGCAGGTGCGCGTACTTCGGACTCGCTGCGGCCCAGAGTCCGAACGCGCCGTCGACGTGCACCCATGCGCCGTGCCGTTTCGCGATCGGGATCAATGTCGTGAACGGATCGAACGCGCCGGTGTTGATGTCGCCCGCCTGCAGCAGCACGATCGCCGGTTCGTCGCGATCCTTCAACGCGCGTTCGAGTGCATGCGCATCGATTCGATCGTTCGCATCGAGCGGAAGAAACTCGATGTGATTCGTGCCGAGGCCGAGGAGGCGCGCGGCGCGATCGATGGAGCCGTGGCGTTGATCGCTCGAGAGAATGCGGATCGCCGGCGCGCCCGCGAGGCCTTTCGTTTCGACATCCCAGCCGCGCTGCGCGAGCAGGCCGTGGCGCGCGGCGGCGAGGCAGGTGACGTGCGCCATCTGCGAGCCGGTGACGAAGGCGAAGCTCGCCGATTGCGGCAGGCGAAGGATGTC
>C688J18823_10001358_pt1 | contig 15045 bp, 10 predicted proteins | sample HopSoiMetagenom1_FD_18823 | JGI IMG/M metagenome (IMG submission 18823)
GACAAGGTAGCTAAGAAAAAACTCAGCCCGCCGGAATACGATCAATGGCTGCAAAATGAAGTGGTCGGATCGAAGCAACTGCTGGAACAGCGCCTTGGGATCAAGGTGAACTGCTTTGCCGTGCCCTACGGGTTCTACAACGAGAAGATCAAGGAAGCCTGTAAAGCCGGCGGCTACGAGGCGGTTTTCACCGTTTACGGTCAGCCGATCACATTCAATTCACCGATGGACAATTTGGGCCGGTATTTGATCGAAGCGAATAAGCCCAAAGTTTTTGATGACGCCATCAAAGCGATCGCCACCTCTAGTGGCGGTGCTGCGGCCGTGGCCGAAGTGGGCTCCGCTACGCTGGCAACTCAACCGGCCGATGGTGAAACCGTTCGTACCGCGCTACCGCTGATCAAAGCGAATCTCAGCTCATTCGGCACCATTGAGCCTAACAGTGTGCAGATGCGCGTCAGCGGTCTGGGCCAGGTGCCTGCCAGCTTCGATCCGAAGACTGGAATGGTCAGCTACCAGGTCACCCAAAAGCTGCGGGACAAAACCTGCACCGTCATCGTCAGCGCAAAATCCGAGGGAAAGAAGGTAGAAGCGCATTGGACCTTTGGAGTAGGAGAAGCGGGACCGGCTCCCGCTGCGTCCGCGTCGCCAGCTCCAAAGAAGTGACGGCTTGATAAACCAAAGAATGGCGGTTCGGTGAACCGCCGCTACCTATTGAGCGATTGACCTCAATCGCCCCCAATGTGTGTGATCTTCACCATTACACGATAATCTCTTTGGAAATATGTTTTCACAGTTAGGCGACAAGCTACAGGACATCTTCAAGGATCTCCGCGGCCACGGCAGCATAACCGAGGCGAACATCGACGCTGCCCTGCGGCAGGTGCGTCTGGCGTTGTTGGAAGCAGACGTAGATTTCCAGGTCGCGAAAAATTTCATCGCGCGGGTGAAGGAAAAGGCGCTCGGCGAGACAGTGCTTCGCAGCATCACGCCGGGTCAACAGATCGTAAAAATCTTTTATGACGAGCTGACGCAACTGTTAGGTGGTGACTCGGCGCCTTTAAATATCGCCGCCCCCGGCCGCGTGCTGATGGTCGGGTTGAATGGCTCCGGCAAAACCACGTCGTCAGCCAAGCTGGCGCTGCTGCTGAAGAAGCAGGGGCAGTCGCCGCGATTGGTAGCGTGCGATTTGCACCGCCCGGCTGCCATCGAACAACTGGCCACGTTAGGCCGCCAAATTGATGTGCCCGTGTTCACTCCCGAACCGGGCGAGACAAACATTCTGCGAGTAGCCAAAGCTGCGCTCGCCTGGCAGAATGACGCCGGCACCCCAGATGGGTCTTCGATACTGATCTTCGACACTGCCGGTCGACAGGAGATTGACCAACCCTTGGTCGAGGAGCTCAAAGGACTGAAAGAATTTCTCCAACCCCAGGAAGTGCTTCTTGTGGTCGACGCCGCTACCGGTCAGCAGGCGGTTAGTGTCGCGACCCATTTTGATAAGGCGCTTCAGATCACTGGGATCACCCTAACGAAACTCGATGGCGACGCGCGCGGCGGCGCGGCGTTATCCATGCGAGAGGTAACCCGTCGGCCGATCAAATTCGCCGGTGTCGGCGAGAAACTCGATCAGTTCGAGGTGTTTGTGCCCGATCGACTGGCGGGGCGCATTCTCGGGATGGGCGACGTCCTCGGCCTGGTCGAAAAGGCGGCCGAGGCCATGGACGAGGAGGAGGCAGCGCGGATGGAGCAGAAGCTGCGCACCGCCTCGTTCGATTTCAACGATTTCCTTTCCCAGTTCAAGATGATGCGCCGAATGGGGCCGCTGGAGAATATCCTTGGCATGCTGCCCGGCATGAGTAACTTGCAGGGCGTTTCGGTAGACGAGAAGCAGTTGAAGCGGACGGAAGCCATCGTGCTTTCGATGACCCAGCAGGAGCGAACGCGGCCCGACATTTTAAATGCGCGGCGCCGTCAACGCATTGCTCGCGGCAGCGGCAGCACCGTCACCGAGGTGAACGATTTGCTGCGCCGCTTCGATCAGATGCGCAAGATGATGAAGAGCGCGGGCAAAATGAAGAAAATGATGAGACGGCTCGGCGGAATGCCGGGCAAGCGTTAACGATAATAATTTAACCTAACAAGATCATGGCAGTTTCAATCCGATTACGCAGAGAAGGCGCAAAAAATCGCCCGTACTATAAAATTGTTGTCGCCGACAGTCGCAGTCCGCGAGACGGAAAATTCATTGAGATCCTCGGCACTTACGACCCCAAGAAAACCGGTCATAACAGCACGGTGAATATCGATCGCGCGCAGTACTGGATTGATCGCGGGGCTCAACCGTCCGACACGGTTCGTAGTTTGCTGAAAAAGAATAAAAAGCAGGCAGCGACCACCGCTCCGGCAGCAACGCCGGAAGCCACCGCCGCGCTTTAAATCGCGGTCGCCCTGCGGGTCTGTCGAGCCGCCGACCCTGGCACACGCTGGCGGTAGGATGCGTNCAGGGGGTTGACGGCGGTCATAAACGACCGCTACAAGTTGATTGCGAGTGAAAGAATTTCTCGAATTTGTGATCCGCCAGCTCGTCGAGTTTCCCGACGAGATGATGCTTACCGAAATTCCGGGCGGCAAAACCACCATTTTTAAACTTCAGCTTCGGCAAAGCGATGTCGGCCGCGTCATCGGTCGCAACGGTCAGACGATCCAAGCCATCCGTGCTCTACTCGCTAGCTCCGCTGCCCGTCACGGTCAGCGAGCTTCACTCGAAATTATCGAGTAGCTTCGCCAGGTAGGGACGCATCTCCGAGGCGTCCCATTAATTTCCTTCGCACGTCGTGCGCTCACGCGAGGAGCGTCAGATCAGCCAGCGCGCAAAAGCGGTTGTGATGTCGAGCCGGAGTGGAGACGCGAGCATCACGCCAAGCATACCTGGCTTGTCATGTCGAGCGCAGTCGAGACATCTCTCGCTCTGGCGAGCGAAGCGAGGAGGTTAGAGTAAGAGATTTCTCCACTTCGGTCGAAATGACAAAGGAGGGATACCGTGGGGAGAAAGTGGCGCCCTGTCTGCCGGTGTGCTTGTGCCCTCACCCAATCCGCAGCACAATTTTCCCGCTGCGCTTGGGCTGTGAAGCGTGAGCTACGGCCGCCAGCACGTCGCTCAGCGGATATACCTTCTCCACCTTGCTTTTCAGATGACCCCGCTTCGCCATATCGAAGAGTGGATTGAACGCTTCCATCCGTTCTTCCCGCGTCGCTCGGTCATACCACTTGTTAATCCAGATGCCGCGGAACCGAAGATCTTTAAAAATCAGCAAACCGTTAGGAATCTTCAGCGGCTGCAGGCTCATCGCCCCGTACGTCACCATGGTTGCTTCCGGCGCGAGGGCATTCATCAATCGCAACGCGCTGTCGCCGCCGACGGCGTTCAGGCCTAACCGAATCGGCGCGCCTCCGGTAGCCGTCTTCACTGCCCCACGGAGATTGTCATCATCGAGCAGAACAACCTCAGCCCCTTCGGTTCGAAGTTCATCAATCAGCTCGGGCCGCCGCACCACGTTAACGACTTTGTATCCTAGTTCTTTTGCGATCTGCATCACCGCGCGGCCAGCGCCCGAATTCGCCGCGTTCTGGATCACCCAGTCGCCTCGGCTCAGCTGCACGTAGCCATGTAGAAGCCGCCACGCAGTCAAAGGATTGATCTTCAGCATTGCTGCCTGAATCGGGTCAATGCAGGTAGGAACCGGCACCACCTCGGCCGCCTTTACGACAGCTGCTTCGCGCCACGTGCCGATGTGATGCGGCAGCAACACCAGCGTGCCGGGCTTCAGGTCCGCAACATCGCTACCAATATTTTCTATTGTTCCGACGCCTTCCATGCCTGGCGTAGCCGGGATTTCCGGTCGCCCCGGATATTTGCCTTCGATGGCATTGAGATCGGCAGGGTTAACCGGTGCCGCCAGCATCTTGATCAGGATCTCGTCCGGCTGCGGCTCAGGACATGGTTGCTGAACGATATTCAGGACCTGCTCTGGTTTTCCATGCGATTCGTAGACGACAACAGCTATAGTTTTTTTCACGCGATGCCTTCGGCGATCCATCGTAGCTCGAACGTCTCCATTAACAATCTGCAAACCGGCGCGCGGGTAGCGCTTCTCGGTTTGGCGATCAACATCGTGTTGGCCACCGTGAAAATTTTCGTCGGCATCGTGGGTAACGCCTACGTGCTGATCGCAGATGGAATCGAGTCTGCGTTGGATATCGCCGGTTCGGTCGTGATCTGGGGCGGTCTAAGATTTGCCGCGCGTCCGCCAGACGAGACTCACCCATACGGGCACGGGAAAGCGGAACCCATCGCCGCAATTGTGGTGTCGATCGGAGTGCTGGCGGCAGCGCTGGGCCTGGCGATTCAAAGCATGCGCGAGATTTTTTTGCCGCACCACGCACCTGCGTCTTACACGCTGATCGTTGTGGTCGGCGTGATCATCGTGAAGGAATTTCTGTATCGTTATGTGAACCGGATCGGCCGGCATGTCGAGAGCACCGCGGTGCAAACGGATGCGTGGCACCATCGGACCGATGCGATGACATCCGTCGCGGCGTTCATCGGAATTTCAGTCGCGCTGATTGGTGGGGAAAAATGGACCAGCGCTGACGACTGGGCGGCGCTCTTCGCTTGCGCGGTGATTGGCGCAAACGGCTATCGTCTGCTCAAACCGGCGCTACAGGAACTAATGGACACTGCGCCGCCAGGGAACATTTCTGCGCTCGTGCAAAAGGCGGCCTGTGCAGTTCCGGGCGTCGCTGAGGTCGAGAAATGTTTTGTCCGCAAAATGGGGCTCAGTTTTTACGCCGATCTGCATGTGGGTGTGAGTGGCGATATGTCAGTGCGCGAAGGGCACGACATTGCTCACAAAGTGAAGAGGGCAGTGCAACAGGCCGAACCACGAATCGCGGACGTGCTGGTTCACATCGAGCCCGCACGCGTGCTGTAGCCGGGGGCGGTGACCCCGGCTGTGGCAAAGGTTTTGAAACGAGGATCGACGGTCAGAGACCGCCGCTACAATTACCCGAGAAGGGAGTGCATAGCCGCGTCTTTTTTTCGCGTCCTTTCGCGGTCGCTTCTGTAATTCTGTAATCAGCCTCTCGGCAGTAGCCTAGCAGCCTTAACGAGTGCGTCAGCCAGGATTGACCGCACACAGTTGATTCGCTTCGCGAATTTTGTCAGCCCGACAATAGCAGATGGATGCCCTAACAGGTACGGGATCAGTCTACCGAAATTGGTTTTCTGGCGGGCCACATCAAACAACACGCCGGGTGGCGCTGGAAATGGATCAGCCGGTGAATCGCTGATCACGCGAAGCGATAGCATGGCAAGTTCACGGTCTCGACATATTTCGGCGATTACATCCGTTTCCATATCTATGGCGTCGGCGTGATTTTGCTCAGCAAGTCGTTCCCGTTCTTCGGTGGAATCTGCGATCGCATCGATGGTCAGCAACACTCCAGAACGAAACCGGGGCCTGGATGACGGAGGGGCGACCTCCCGCGAGCTCTGTCCCAGGCGCGCTCCCGAATCCGACCGCGTCGCAGGAATTCCGCCGTCCAATATTGTCGCTAAGCGCGAATCGGAATAATTCTGGGCGACCAAGATATCTCCAACATTGAGTTCGCTCGTTAAGCTGCCGGCAAATCCGGAGCTGATCAGCAACTGCGGCTGAACCGTACCCAGAAAATCAGGGAGAACGCGCCGGCAATGATCGCGACCGACTCCGGTATGGCAAATCGCGATATCCTGACCTTCCAGGCTGACGACGACTGCGCCACCGGTCGCCTTGACGTGCTTGTTGCCGATTTTGCGAAGCAGTTCGGAACTTTCCGCCGGCAAAGCAAACGTGATGGCAATCATCCGGGCTACTGCGTAATCCGGATCTGGAGAATTGCGTTACCGGTGCCTGGGGAAGCGTTGGTTGGTGCAGGTACGACCGCGCCCAGCTGTTTCAGACCATTGTGAAACTCGGAAATTCGACCCACGGGAATTTCAGCAAATACCAGGGTGCCGTTTTCATTGCTGACGTTCTTTGCTGCCGATCCGTTAACCTGCTTTGCCGCGGCAGTGATCTTTTCCACCAGCGCGTCGATTTGCCCCGCTGGCGCCGCGATCTTGATCTCATCAACGTCCAGTGTTGGCGTCGGCAACGCGCTTGCCGCAGCGTTCTGTAGCGCGACCGCCATCTCCTTGCGATTTTGTTCCGCCGCAGTCCGAGCCCGGTTCTTTCTATTCTCAAGAAGGCCGATGGCAACGACGCCGACGATCGTGTTGATAAAGATCAGCGCCAGAAACACGATCATGACGCGTCGCATGATCTGACGTCCACGGTTTGCCTCCGGCGGCGCATCATCCAGAATCACTTCGCGAACGTTACCGCTCATTCGGTCATGGATTTTGCGGGCTATCGCGAATTCGCGTTGTAACTCCGGATCCCGAATGAGTTGATCCTCCAGTTTCTCGCGCTCCTCGGTTGGAAGCTTCCCGTCGAGGTAGTTGAACAACTTGTCCGGATTCATTTTCGGTTACGATGCGGCGGTTCCCACGCCTTCGCCTAAAGGTTACGGTGGTGCAAGCCGAACCGCCATTTTCGGAATCGGTGTCCTACTGTAGCCGCCTCGCTTTGTCGAGGCTTGCGCAAGGACCGGCGGCGAGTGATCCGGGAAGAGGAGAGTCCAACGAAGGGCGCCGTTGGCCGGCTACAGGATCTCGTAGCCAATCGGCTTGAACCGATGATTATTCGATTTCTCAGCCGAGCAGGCGGTTAGGCCAACATTCAAGTCCATTTCCGCCCGGAGCGTGATACTCTCACCGGCTCGTGATTTCGGAGTGAGGATCGACAGCTCGCCACGATCGTCGATCTCGACATTCATAAAGATGTTGAACGTGGTGGGAATTGCATCCGGCGCGATCCCAAATTTTTCGAGATTCGTGGCCAGATTCTCGAAGCAACTAGGGTGATAGTTCTTGTCGCGATAAATGATCTGGAAAGTCTCCGGGCTGCACGGCGTCAGCAGAAAATCATGTCGGCCAACATCATCTGCAGTGATCGTCAACATCGGCCGGCTGCGATTCGAATAAAGAACGTCGCCAGTCGTTAGGTAAATGCGGTTTGCGTAATCGATACTTCGACCGGACGAGAGCCACTCCTCTTTACCATCCGCAGCGAATGCCATCAGATCGGCGACTTGTTCGCCTTCCAGATCGATGACGCGAAGCGATTGACCCCGCTCCAGACGAAAGGAGGTGCCGGTCTGAGGTTCGATTCGATGCATTTCGATTTGGAAAGTAAGTCTTGTGCGAGTCCCTAATGACACCGGAGTTTGATACGGTGGTAAAGGCAACCCCTCCTTGTCGGCAAGTTGATTCCGCGAGCCCGCTTTTCTAGCGCGACTTTCTCGCCCGCGGCGTCGCAGGAGCTCCGCCCTCCGTCAAAGCAAAGAGTGAGTCTTGTCTTGATTGGGCGTTCGACGTTGGGCGTTCAGCGTTCAACGTTTTCTTCATCCATGCCCAAACGGGCACTTACCCTCACTTCCCGCTGGTGGCGACCAATCATCCGGTACCGCTCGACCAGAGTACTGGCGCGCTTCGGACTTTTGTCCGAAGTCGCTCAGCATAGGATTCACACTGCCCTGGAGCACCACTTCGCGGGCGCGAATTGCGTTCTGCATCTTCTTCCATTTGCCATCGGTGCGCAGTCGCTCGAACTGCTCGTGCGGATTGAACACCACACACGGCCACGGGAACGTGCGCGCGGACCGGGAACTGTTGTCGTGCAGCCCGATGACATAAAAAGCGCGGCCGGCGAAACTGAACGAAAACCGCGAGTCGTTAGGATTTGCGCTAACGGACTGGTCCCACTCAAAATATTCCTGATCGGCTTTGTGCAGCTGTCGGAGCTGATTCCAGAGAAGGTTTTCGAACCGGGCTTCGTCCAAGTGGCAAGGTCCGCGAAATACCGCGACGAAAGTCGCATATTCGTTTTCGTGAACTACCCGCGAATGGGCGAATGCGCAGAGATCGCGACACAACCCGGTCGTTGATTCGGCAGATGCAAACTCATCATAAGCCGCAAATGCATAGGCCTCATCGTTGAAGGCGGCTTTGGCACCGATGCAGGAAAACCCCGGCCGCAGAACGGTTTCCCGAAATAGCTCGTGTGCTTCAGACAGGAATGAGGTGGACGTGGCGAATTCATCGGCGGCGGTTAGACCCCCTTGGTTGGCCCAGTGCAGCGCGCTATTCTGCAGAGCCGCTTCAGTCGCGAACGGATTCCCTTTCACCCTACGCGTCTATCGCGGAGGAAACCCGCAATGGTCGTAAGAATAGGAGCCCCAATCGCTGGCTGGCCAGCTCGCCGTTGCGCTAATTTGCTCTTTCCCCCAGTGGAAATAGAGTAGGGCCGCCGTGTGGCGAGATGAGAACGGTTTGCAGAAGACCCTAAACTGGCGACGCGGAGCGTGGGTCGCTGCGGCAGTGCTCTGCGCTGGCATCTTGGTTTTCCATCGGCCACTGATCTTCGGGATCGCGCGCAGGGTGGTGTTGCATTTTGCCGCAAAAGAGAACCTGAAGATCGCGTACGCCCTGGAAGGCAATCCTTTTGGCAGCCTGACTGTTCGAAATGTCCACGCGTTTCCGATCGGTCCCAGCGACGTCGAATCCGTCGATGTAGACGTGGCGCATGTCGATTACGGGCTGTTCACACTAATTCGGCACGGTCTCTCGAGCGCTTTGGAGAACGTCGAAGTGCGCGGTGCTCGTATCGTTATGAATCCGGAGAAAGCGCCGCTGCGTCCGCGGCCTCCGAATCCCGAACACAAGATTAAACTGCCGGATATCTTTCCGGAGCGAGCGCGTTTCACGGACGTCAGTGTGACCGTCCGCAATCGGCCCCATGATTTCGTGCTCGAACACGTCGACCTCGAGCTGAATCCAAAACATCCCGGCGAATTGAACATCGCCCGTTTGCAGTTGGTGGGTGGTCAGACCTGGCTGCGTCTGACCGCGCAGACCCAGTACGCCAATCGGACCCTCGTTCTACACAACGTCGTGCTCGCAAATGACGAACAGATCAGAAACGTTTCTGTCGATGCGGCGCAAATAGCCCACCGCAAGCTAAGCATGGCGTTTGATTATGCTGCGGGCGCCGGCCGGCTTTCCGGCCAGATGGCGGTGCGGGAAACGGGATCAACCTTGGATACGAAGGTGGATCTCAATGCCACTAATCTCCCCCTCAACGTCATTAATAAATACGCGGCGTTGCCGGAAAAGTTCATCCAGGGCGAGCTTGAAACCCTCAAGGTATCGTTAGGCGGCTTGCTTGCTTCGCCTCGTAGCTGGAACGGAACTGTCGCCGCTCAGGTAAGGGATTTTCGCCAGGAGGGCACCGCAATCGATCGCGCGAACATTGCCGTTGTGGCCGAGAACGGCGTCGCCCGACTCGACACTGGCGATTTGTTGGAGGGAACTAACGAGCTGCATCTTCGCGGAACCGTCGAATTGCCGCGGTTAGTCGCCGATTTTGGCAGAACGCCAACAATGATCGAAATAGCTGGGACCGCGCCGAATCTGGGGGAGGTCACCGCTGCCATGTCGCAAAAACTCACGGGTTCAGCCAGATTGAACGGCCGAATCGATATCCAGGGCGCTCAAGTGAACGGCACGTTCTCGCTGGCCGCAGGTGCTCTTGCCTCAGCGGACGGTTCGATCGAGCGCGTCGCTGCTGAGGGCAAGTTGACCAAGACGTTGTCGCCGCGGCAGGAAGGCAAACCCTGGTATGCCGATCTTCAGTCGAACATCACGCTGAATGCCACAAACGTCAGGCTCCGTGACTGTGCGGTCGACTCTGCTGACATTGCCCTGCGAAGCGCCAACCAGCAGGTGACGCTCGAGCGTGTCCAGGTTAGGCGGAAAGAGAACGACCTGGTGTTCTCCGGAGATTATCAGCTTCCGGAAAAGTTCAGTGACGTGATGAAGCAACCGGGCACTGTGAACTTTGTTTTTAACGCGCCGCAATTGGCCGATTACTGGATCAGTGAAACTGCCGACCGCCTAACCGGCCCGCTTCAGTCGAACGGGCAAATCTACCTCCAGAACGGCAAGGCCAACGGCCAGGTGTCGGTTTACGGCGCGGGCATCCGGTTCCGCGATCTGGTCGTGCACCAGGTCAGTGGACAGGTCGCGATCGCCCGGAACGTCGTCTATCTGAACGACTTTACCGCGACGCTGAACGAGCAGGACTACATTTCCGCTACCGGCGTTCTGAATTCAGAGCCGCCGTATGAATACCAGGGCAAAGTGGCGGCTAACCTTGTTGATCTGGCGGTGTTCAATCCGTTGGTGAAGGCAGCCGGAAAGAACCAGCAGGTCGGCGGATCATTAGTAGCAAACTGGACTGGGGCCGGCGCAATTCGGCGCCCAAACAATTCCGGCCAATTGAAGGTGAATCTCGATAAGGGACAATTCGGTGACGTCAAAGCGCTCCAGGCCAACATTGATGCCTCCTATACCGCGGACGGTTTCAGTGTTCCGATCATCTATCTCGGAAGCGACCGGATGAATTTCCAGGCGGTTGCTCAGACCCGAGGCAATACGCTCGAGATCGACAAGATTCAGTTGAATCAGGGGAATCAGAGGTACGCCGACGGCTACATATCCGTCCCGTTTGTTTGGAGAAATATTAATACCGACGCGTCTCCGTTTCCGGACGATGGCGCAATCTCGGCCACCTTTCAGACCCAAAACCTCGATATCCGCAAAATATTCGAAGACGTAGGTATGAAAGCGCCCGCCTCAGGAATGATCAGCGTGAAATTCGACGCCAGTGGCACGTTCTCGAAGTTGGCGGCGAATCTGGCGCTGCAAATGCGCAACCTGAAAACGGATAAGGTGCCGAATTTGGAGCCGGCTAACGTCGACGTAACCGCGCAGGCTCGCGATGGGCAGTTGACGGTTAACGGCAACGTGCAGCAGCCAAAAGTCCAGCCAGTCACACTGACGGCCAATCTTCCGTTCCAGATCGCCGAAGTGTTGCGGCAAGGTAAGATTCCGGACGAGACGCCGATGAATGCGCAGGTTCGCCTGCCGCGGAGTTCGGTGAATTTCATGCGGCAATTTGTTCCCGGTATCGAAGAGCTGGATGGCGACGTAGCTCTCGACGTTGCGATCAAAGGCACAATCGCGAAGCCGGTGCTCGCCGGCTCCGGCGATATGACAATCAACGTTGGCCGGTTCTCCAANCCGACGCTGCCGGCATTGCAGAATTTCAAGGGACGAATGGTTTTCGACCGCGATACCCTGACACTCGAGCGATTCGGTGGGGAGCTTGCCGGCGGACCGTTTGGCATTTCGGGCCGAGTCACTTTTCCGAAACTGACCGATCCCACAATCGACCTCCAGTTGAAGGCAAACAGTGTGTTGGTCGCTCGTAATGATTCCCTAACCGCCCGAGCTGATGCCGACGTGCGGGTCACAGGGCCTTTGAACGCGGCCTCGGTAACCGGCACTGTTGCCCTAACCAACAGCCATTTCCTGAAGAACCTGGATCTCATTCCAATCGGATTGCCGGGCCGGCCGGCGCCCGAACCGCCGTCTGCACGACCGGAATTTTCAATTCCGACTCCGCCGCTGCGCGATTGGAAATTCGACGTGGCGGTGAAAACGAAGGACCCCTTCCTGATCCGGGGGAGTATTGCGAATGGCGGTGCGCTGGTTGATGTCCATCTTGGCGGCACCGGTTTGCATCCGTTGTTGGATGGCCAGGTCAGGTTGGACAACGTAGAGGCGACTCTGCCGTTCAGTCGCCTTGACGTGCAGTACGGCTTTCTCTATTTCGATCCGAGTGATCCGTTCAATCCCAAGATCGACTTGCACGGCAGCTCGGTGATCCGGGATTACACGATTCATGTTTATGTCTACGGCCGCTCGCTTTCTCCAGAAGCAGTTTTCACCAGCGAGCCGCCGCTGCCGCAGGAGGAGATCATCTCGCTGTTAGCCACCGGCACGACCCGGCAGGAGTTAACCGGCAACAACAACGTGCTGGCCGGACGCGCCGCGATGCTGCTGTTTCAGCAGCTATATCGGAAGGTGTTCAAGAAAGGCGAAAGCACCAAGAGCAACTCGGTTTTCGATCGATTGGACGTCGACTTCGGCCAGGTCGATCCGCGAACCGGACAGCAGACCGCCAGCGCACGATTCAAGCTCAATCAACAGGTCGTCCTCATAGGGGATATCGAAGTCGGTGGAGATTTTCGCGGCATGGTTAAGTATCTCATCCGATTCCGTTAAGATGAGATCTGTTCTGGCCGTTCTGATCACGATCGCGTTCGTCAGCGAAACGCGCGGCCAGTCTGCACTCACCGAGCCCGGCCGCGAAGAGCGCGATAAAGCGCAACAGAAGGTCGAGAAGGCGCAGCAGAAAACCGCGCTTCGCAGCACCGCGATCGATTTCCGCGGCGAAGCCGCCTTCAACGAAAAGGATCTGCGGACGGCGCTCAAGGAGCAGATCACAACGCTGGACCAATACGGTCTGACCCCCGCTCGCGCCGACGATGTGGCGTTCTTTCTCCAGCTTTACTATCGCAAGCACGGCTACGCTAAAGCCGATGTGCACTACGCCATCGAGGGTGAGCGGCTGCGGCTCGATATTAAAGAAGGTCCTCAATACACGTTAGGCGTCACCAACTTTGCTGGTAACAGCCACGAGCCTACCGACAAGCTGTTTGATTACGTGGTCGGTCCGACTCGGGAGCGATACTCGAAGCTGCAGAAGACGTTGCCGTTCGTTGCCGCGGATGTTCAGGAAGGAGCCGATTTGGTAGGCCGTTTTTATGTCGCGGAAGGATTCCTGGAAGTGAAAGTCGATCCGCCGCAATATCGTTACCGCGAGGGCGCGCCGGTAGTCGATGTGACAGTGCCAATCACTGAAGGGCGGCAATACTTCTTTGGCAGCATCTCGTTTAGTGGCACGACGATTTACGATCCTTCCACATTACGCGGCCAGATCGAAGATCTGCTAAAGCAACCGTATACGGATGCGCGCGTAGCCGATCTGCCCCGCCGATTGCAGGCTTACTTCAAACAGCGCGGTTATTATGATGTAAAGATTGAAGCAACCGGCGATCCCACCACCGCTGTGAACGGTCACGTTCCGGTGCAGATCGCGGTCTCCGCTGGCCCGATCTATCACTTTGCCGATTCAACCGTGACTGGTCTGCAGCGGCTGCGTCCGAGCTATGTCACCCGGCGGTTTTCCAGTCTCGATGGCAAGACTTACAGCCCGGAGGCAGTCGACGAAAAGTTTCGCATGTTGATGCGCACAGGTTTGTTCAACCTGTTGCAGATCAAACCCGTGCCGGTGGACGGAAATCGGCTCCGACTCGACATCACCGCGGAAGAAGCCAAGAGCAAGGAGTTCGGGTTCTCGGTGGGCTATGGGTCGTACGTAGGAGCCATTGTTGGCGCGTCATACCGGGACCGGGACCTTTTTGGCTACGGACGGCCCCTAACGACGTCAGCGGAAGTCAACCAACGCGGATACAAGGGGGAGATTTTGTGGGAGGACCCGTTCCTGTTCGATACCGACTTCGCGTTTAAGGCGAGGGTGGGGGCGTTGACCTTCGATTTTGACGGCTACAGCAAGTTTGAGCTCGGTGGACGGCTTGAGCTGTCCAGGAAAATCACCAAAACCTACGAAGCGGGTCTGACTTTTTCGGTTAGGCATGTGGAGATCACATCGGCCGACATCAAACCCAAGTTTCTCGGCGACACTTCATACTTTGTGGATACCATCGGATTTAACCAGACGTTGGATTTGCGCAAAAGTCCGCTGGTTTCGCCGCGAGGTCTCGTGGTTGATAACACCGTGGACCTGGCGCTCAACGGATTGGGCAGCCAGATCGAATTCGTGCGCGCAACCGGTCGTGCGAGCTATTACATCGGCTTCGGCGAAGAGTCGCAGGCGCCCGGCGTAGCTCTTGCCGAGGACCCGAATCGCTCGGCCTTCCAGCGGTGGTATAGCCAGACCCTGCTGGCGTTCGGCGCGCGGATGGGAATTATCCACGTTCTCGGCAACGAAAGCACGCCGTTCGATCTTCCGATCGACGAGCGGTTCTTCAATGGCGGGGGCACAACGGTCAGGAGTTTTGATGAGCGCGATCTCGGGCCGCGCGACCACCGGGGCAACCCGTTAGGCGGTGAGTTCTTCACCGTGTTCAACGCGGAATATACGTTTCCTATTTACGGTGAGTTGCAGGGCGCCGTTTTCGTCGACGCCGGAAACCTGCTGCCGAGTTCGGAAGATCCGGGATTTCAGGACATGCGTTACGCCATCGGCGCCGGCCTGCGTTACAAATTGCCGATTGGCCCGATCCGCCTCGACTACGGCGTGAATCCGGATCCGCACACCAACGAAGCCGAAGGCGCATTCCACTTCAGTTTCGGCTTCGCGTTCTAGTTGCCGACCCTGTAGGGGAAGCTGCTAGCTTCCCATGGGACGCTAGCAGCGTCCCCTACAGAAAACCCGTGGACTGCAACGTGGTGCGCGACCTCGAGGCGCGTTGATGCACTGAAGCGCAGAGACGCTCATCTTGTCACAGCGTAGCTGCGAGCGGAGTATCATCGAGCCCGGAGGTCTGGATCCACCACCCGAATATCGCTGCAAGGTGGAACGCGATCTCCGAGCGCGTTGATAAACCGAGCGGCGCAGCCGCTCACTCTCCCCAGTTCCACTGCCCATCACGAACACCGGACCCGAGGTCTCGATCCACCCGCAGACACGTCGGCAGACGTATGTTGTTTGGACTTCCGCGCCCAATGAATTGCACTTACCTACTGCCTATTCGCCGCAGCGCATTTAACAATGCGGAGGCGCAAACGCTCGCAGCGTACCTGTCGGCGGTCCGACCCGCCGTTTCCGAGATCATTGTCGTCGATGGTTCACCGGACGATGTCTTCGACGCACAGGACGCCCTTTGGTCCAATGTTTGCCGCCACGAGCG
>C688J18823_10001359_pt1 | contig 15038 bp, 16 predicted proteins | sample HopSoiMetagenom1_FD_18823 | JGI IMG/M metagenome (IMG submission 18823)
TCGCTCGAGCTGACGCGCGCCTGCCTCGAGCGTATCGCGCGCTTCGGCCGCGCCTTGAACAGCTTCATCACCATTGACGAGTCGCGCGCGCTCGCCGCCGCCACGCGAAGCGATGAGCTGCGCGCGCGCGGCGAGGCCGGGCCGCTTAGCGGCATCCCGATCGCGCACAAGGACATCCTCTGCACACGCGAGCTGCGTACGACATGCGGCTCGCGGATGCTCGAAAACTACGTCAGTCCCTATGACGCCCACGTCGTCGAGCAGCTCGCGCGCGCCGGTACGGTGCTGGTGGGCAAGTGCAACATGGACGAGTTCGCCATGGGCTCGTCGAACGAAAGCTCTTACTTCGGACCGGCGCGCAACCCATGGGACACACGCCGCGTGCCCGGCGGCTCCTCGGGCGGCTCGGCCGCATCGGTCGCCGCGCGACTGGTGCCGGCGGCGACCGGCACGGATACCGGCGGCTCGGTGCGCCAGCCGGCGGCCATGTGCGGCGTCTCGGGCCTGAAGCCGACTTATGGCGTCGTGTCGCGCTATGGCATCGTCGCCTTCGCTTCGTCGCTCGACCAGGCGGGGCCGCTCGCGAAAAGCGCGGCGGATCTGGCGCTGCTGATGAACGCCATGGCCGGCTTCGATCCGCGCGACTCGACGAGCCTCGAGCGTCCGAAGGAAGACTACGCGCGCGCCCTCCAAATGCCGCTCTCCGGCATGCGCATCGGCGTGCCGCGCGAATACTTCGGTCCCGGCATCGACGCGCCGGTACGCGCGGCGGTCGATCAGGCGCTGCGCTGGTACGAAACGCAGGGTGCGCGTCGCGTCGAGCTGTCGCTCGCCACTTCGCGCCTCGGCGTACCGGTCTACTACGTGATCGCTCCGGCCGAGGCATCGTCCAACCTCTCGCGCTTCGACGGCGTGCGCTACGGTCACCGCGCCGCCGAGTACCGCGATCTCTTCGACATGTATTGCCGCACGCGAGCCGAAGGCTTCGGCGCCGAAGTGAAGCGGCGCATCCTTGTCGGCACCTACGTTCTTTCGCACGGCTACTACGACGCCTATTACCTCCAGGCGCAGAAGGTCCGCCGCCTGATCGCGCGAGATTTCGTGCAGGCGTTCACGCAGTGCGATGTCATCCTCGGGCCCACCTCCCCCACCACCGCGTTCGCCATCGGCGCGAAAAGCGATGATCCGGTGCAGATGTACCTCAATGACATCTTCACCGTCTCGGCGCCGCTCGCGGGACTGCCGGCGCTTTCCGTGCCCTGTGGGTTCGACGATGCCGGCCTGCCCATCGGCTTGCAGCTCACCGGCAATCACTTTTCCGAAGCGCAGCTCCTCGGCATCGCCCATCGCTACCAGCAAGCGACCGACTGGCATTCGCGCGTGCCGCGCGAGACGCCGCTGTGAAGCGCCTGGCCAGGTTGGCACTCGCCGCCCATAGCTGCATCGACGAGTGCAGCTCCGCCGAGGCGAGGTAGCGACGATGGCCTGGGAAATCGTCGTCGGCATCGAGACCCACGCGCAGCTCCTGACGAGGAGCAAGATCTTCTCGGCCGCGGCGAGCGCCTTTGGCGCGCTGCCCAACACGCAGGCCTCGGCCGTGGACATCGCGCTTCCGGGCACACTGCCCATGCTGAACCGCGCGGCGGTCGAGCATGCCATCCGCTTCGGTCTTGCCGTCGGCGCCACCATCAACCGCCGCTCCATATTCGCGCGCAAGAACTACTTCTATCCCGATCTCCCGAAGGGCTACCAGATCAGCCAGTACGAGAGCCCGATCGTTCAGGGCGGCTCCGTTCGCATTGCCGTCGACGCAGGCGAAAAGACCATCCGTCTCACTCGCGCCCATCTCGAGGAGGACGCGGGCAAGTCGCTCCACGAAGATTTCCGTGGCATGAGCGGCATCGACCTCAACCGCGCTGGCACGCCGCTACTCGAAATCGTGTCAGAGCCGGACTTGCGAGGCGCGAAAGAGGCGATCGCGTATGCGCGCGCGCTACACGCGCTCGTCATCTGGATCGGCATCTGCGACGGCAACATGCAGGAGGGATCGTTCCGTTGCGATGCCAACGTCTCGGTGCGCCGGCCGGGCGAGCCGCTCGGCACGCGCTGCGAGCTGAAGAACCTCAACTCCTTCCGGTTCATGGAGCGCGCCATTGAATTCGAGGCTCGCCGGCAGATCGAGTTGCTGGAAGACGGGGGACGCATCGAACAGGAGACCCGGCTCTACGATCCCGAGCGCGATGAGACACGCTCGATGCGCACCAAGGAAGAGGCGCACGACTACCGCTACTTTCCGGATCCGGACCTTCTGCCTCTGGTCGTGACGGAGGAGCAGATCAGCGTCATTCGCGACAGCCTGCCGGAGCTGCCGGAGGCGCGACGCGCACGCTTCGAGCGCGAATACGCCCTGCCGGCGTATGACGCGCGCGCGCTGACGGCGAGCCGCGCGGCCGCGGATTACTACGAGGCGATGATCAAAGCGTCCGGCGCCGACGCCAAGTTGGCGGCAAACTGGCAGCTGGGTGAGCTCGCCGCGGCGCTAAACCGCGAGGAGCGCGATATCGCGCACAGCCGCGTGCCGCCCGAGGCGCTGGGCTGGATCGTGCAGCAGGTGAGTGAGGGGGCGCTCACCGGCAAGATGGCAAAGCAGGCGTTCGATGCCAGCTGGAGCACGGGGGAGGCGCCGCAGCTTGTCGTGGAGAAGCTGGGACTGAAGCCGATCACCGATGCCGGCGCTATCGACAAACTGGTCGACGAGGTGCTCGCCGCCAACGCCAAGCAGATCGCCGACTACCGTGCCGGCAAGGAGAAAGCGTTCAACGCCCTCGTCGGGCAGGTGATGAAGGCAAGCAAGGGGAAAGCGAACCCGGCGCAGGTGAACGAAATCCTGCGCCGTAAGCTGGCACGCTGATCAGTGCGGGCCGCCGCGGCGGGTGACCTCGGCGTAGCGCTTCTTGTCTTCGTCGTATTTCGCGTTGATGACGTCGACTTCCTTGCGCTTGACCGCGAGCAGTTCCTCCTGGGCCCGCATGTCGATCTCGGTGTTCTGGATCTCTTCGGACAGCTTGGCGGGCGGCGTCGCGCCGCCTTTTTTGTCCTGGTAGAACTCGAGCTCCTTGTCGTAGCCCGCGCGGCGCTTCTTCAGCGCATCGATCCGGCCCTCGACGTCACGCACCGCCTTCTTGTTCTCGCTCAGTGCGCGTGAGCGCGCATCGTCGATGTCGCGCTCGCTCATATAGGTGGCGAGGAGCGCGCGGTTGCGGCGCGAGGCCTCGCGCGTCGCGGCTTCCTCTTCCTTGGCCTTGGCGGCCGCGGCGGCCTTCTCCGCCTTTTCCTTCGCTTCACCGTCGGGATCGATGCGCCGCACGACGCGTCCCTGCGAATTGAGCTGTTCGATCGGCTTGCCCATGCACTGCATCGGGATGGTCGAGCCGTAGTACTTCTTGCCGTCATTGCCGACGCAGCGATAGCTCATGAGCTGCGCGTGCGCCGCGATCGGTGCCAGTAGAAGTGCTGCAGCGGCGATTGTTTTTGTCTTGTTCATCGCGTCCCCTTGCGACGATGATTCGGCCGATTCTAACCTGCTAAGATTCGCGCCGCCCATGCACTTTGCCGACAAGGCGCTCGTCGCCGAGATTACGGCCCGAATGCTTCTCGAGGTGAAGGCGGTGCTGTTCTTCGAGAGCAAACCGTTCGTTTTCACCTCCGGCTGGGCGAGCCCGGTGTACATCGACTGCCGCAAGCTGATTTTCTACCCGCGCATCCGGCGTCAGCTTGTGGAATTTGCCGCAGCGACGCTCGCCCGCGATGCCGGTTTCGAGCAGTTCGACGTGGTTGCGGGCGGCGAGACGGCCGGCATCCCGTACGCCGCCTGGATCGCCGACCACCTCGGCCTGCCGATGCAGTACGTGCGCAAGAAGCCCAAGGGGTTCGGCCGCAACGCGCAGATCGAAGGCGACGTGCGCGCCGGCGCGCGCACGCTGCTCGTCGAGGACCTAACCACCGATGGCCGCTCCAAGATCAATTTCTGTAAGGCGCTGCGCGAGGCGGGCGCGGTGGTCGAGCACGTGTTCGTCAACTTCTACTACGACATCTTTCCCGAGGCCAAGCGCACACTCGAGGAGCTAGAGGTGCGCCTGCATTACCTCGCCACGTGGTGGGATGTGCTGGCGGTGGTGAAGAAGGATCGCTACCTCCCGCACGAGCAGATCGCCGAGGTCGAGACGTTCCTACACGAGCCGGCGAAGTGGTCGGCCGCGCACGGCGGCGTGTCCGCATTCCCCAGCGCTTGAGTTGCGAGTAATAACACTCAACGTCAACGGCGTCCGCTCGGCGGCAAAGAAGGGACTGTTCCGCTGGCTCGCGACGCAGCAGCCGGACATCGTCTGCCTGCAGGAGCTGAAGTGTCACGAGACCGACCTCGACGCCAAGCTCCACGGGCTGAAGCTCTACCAGAGCTGCCATTCGTTCGCCGACAAGAAGGGCTATAGCGGCGTCGCCCTGTACAGCCGCAAGACGCCGGACGAAATCCGGCGCGGCTTCTCCAGCCGCGAGTTCGACCCGGAGGGGCGCTACGTCGAGGCACGCTTTGGCAAGCTGTGGGTCGTCTCGGTCTATCTGCCGTCGGGCTCGGCCGGGCCGCACCGCCAAGCTTCGAAGTTCCGCTTCCTAAAGACTTTTCTCCTGCACCTGAAAAAGCTGCGCGAGCGGAATGCCGAGATCATCCTCTGCGGAGACTGGAACATCGCCCACCAGCAGATCGATCTGCGCAACTGGCGCTCGAACCAGAAGAACTCGGGCTTCTTGCCGCAGGAGCGCGAGTGGCTCTCGCGCGTGTTCGACGACATCGGCTTCGTCGACGTCTTTCGGCGGCTGAACGAAAAGCCCGACCAGTACACATGGTGGTCGAACCGCGGCCAGGCGTGGGCGAAGAACGTCGGCTGGCGCATCGATTACCAGATCGCCACGCCCGCTATCGCCGCTCGCGCGGTGCGAGAGTCGATCTACAAGCGCCGGCGCTTCTCCGATCATGCGCCGCTCACGATCGAATATGACCACGCCCTCTGAACCGCACTGGCGCGCGCGCCTGCCGGCGGGCCTGCGACCATACTCCGAAGCCGCGCCGCTTGCGGCGCTGTTCCTCGGTATCTCATCGGGCTTCGCTTTCTCGATGATCGGTGCGACTCTCGCAACGCGCCTCGCGCAGCAGGGCATCACGAAGAGCGCGGTGACCGCCTTTGCGCTCACGTTCCTCGCCTACAACTTCAAGTTCCTGTGGGCACCGATGGTCGACAATGTGCGGCTGCCGGTCATTGGCCGCTTTGGTCAGCGGCGAAGCTGGCTCTGGTTGGTCGGTGTCCTGGTCATGGCGGCGGTCGTCGTTCTCGGCTTCGCGGATCCGGGCGAGACGCTCTACCTGGTGGCCGTTGCGGCGATCATCCTCGGCATCGCCGGCGCGACCTTCGACATCATCATCGACGCTTATCGCATCGAGCTACTGGAGCCGCGGCAGCTGGGTATCGGCTCGGGTATGTCGCAATACGGCTGGCGCATCGGCTCGGCGGTCGCGGGCGCGCTCGCGCTGGTGCTCGCTGCGCGTATTGGCTGGACGGCGGCCTACATCGCCTGCGCGGCGTTCGCGCTGCCGGCGATGCTGGTCGGCGTGGTGATGGGCGAGCCGCACCGCCACCGCGAGCCGACGAAGTCGCACGGCGCCCGGGAGGCGATCGTCGCGTACTTTAGTCCTCTCGTGGAATTCATGCAGCGCCAGGGCGCGCTTGTCATGCTGCTTTTCGTGCTGATCCACAAGATCGGCGACACGCTCGCCAACCTTACGCTGCGCCTGCTCTTCGCCGACCTCGGCTTCAGTAANGACGAGGTGGCGTTTTACGACGTCGGCATCGGCTTCGTGGCGCTGCTCGTCGGCATTTTTGTCGGCGGCATCCTGTACGTCCGCCTCGGCATGAAGCGGGCGGTGCTGATCAGCCTCGTGCTCATGGCAGTGTCGAACCTCGGTTTCGCCGGGCTCGCTGCGGCCGGGCATACCAACGCCGGCATGGCGGCCGCGGTGGGCTTCGAGAATTTTGCGAGCGGCATTGGCGGCGTGACGGTGGTCGCCTACCTGTCCGCGCTGTGCAATCTGCGCTTCACGGCCACCCAATACGCGCTGCTCTCGGCGCTCGCGAGCATCGCCGGGCGCTTCCTCACTGCGACGACGGCCGGCGCCATGATCAACACGATGGGTTACGTCAACTTCTACGCGCTGACGACGATCATCGCCCTGCCGGGCGTGTTCCTCTTCTGGTTCATGATCCGCTCCGGCCTTGCCGATCTATCGATCGGCTCCGCCGGCAAGGAAAACGCCTAGCGGCGCTTGCGCCGCCGCTGCTTCGCAACCTTGGCGGCCTGCTTGCCGAGTGCTCGCCGGGTCTTCTTCGGAAGATGCGAGATGGTGCGCTTCCGGCGGGCGACCTTGGCCGCTTTGCCGATGTTGCGCCGCGCTGCGCGGCGCTGCTTTGTAGTGCTCATGCCAGCTTGGCACCATGCTCGCGCAGAAGTTCCCGCAAGAGCGAGCGGTGGCAGCGTGTCTCGTCCGCGCAATAGCAGCCGACGGACAGGTTCGTGCTGTGGGAGAGCGCGGCAAGCAGCGCGATCAGCCGCTCGGCACGCGGCTCGGCCATCTCGCGCCGGTAGTTGCGCGCGTACTTGCGCCAGCGCCCATCCGTCCACGGCTGGGCGAGCGCCCAGCTCACCCATTTCTGGCTCGGCGCCAGCTCAGGCAGCCACACGTCGTAAAAATTGCGCCGCGCATAGTCGGCCTTGCGCACGCCGCGCGGCGGGCGACGCGCCGTGCCGATGCGCACGCCCTCGCCCCGCTGACGCGGGCTGCCGAGCCGTACTACGCGGAGGCCCAAACGCTCTTCTGTGCCTTGACGATGTACTGTGCGCCGAGGAATGGTGCGAAGGTCCACCCGGAGAGCGGCGTGAGCGCGCGGTTCAGCGCATCGGAGGCAGGCTCGTGCAGCTCCTTCAGCGGAAAGAAGATGAAGTTGCAGGCACGGCTGTCCATCTTGCGCAGGCCCGCGCTCGCCAGCGCGCGATCGAGCACCCACGGCAGGCGGGGATTGGCGACGCCCGATCGGCGCGACCCACCGAGCAGGCGCCGGCAGGTGAGATAGCCGCTGCGCGTCAGGTGGTACGCACTCGCTTGGTTGGGAACCGTCAGCACGGCGTGGCCGCCCGGCTTCAGCACGCGCGAAATCTCGCGCAGTGCCATGGCGTAGTCCGGCAGGTATTCCAGCACTCCCATGCTCAGCACAGCGTCAAAGCTGGCCTCGGAATATCTTAGACGTTCGACATCACCGACGCTCACGCGGCAGCGCGAGCCGAGCGTGTGCGAAGCCATGCGTTGTTCGGCGCGGCGAATCATTTCCGCCGAGACGTCGACGCCGTGCACCTCGAACCCCATCGCCAGCAGGTCGGGCAGCATGACGCCCGGGCCGCACCCCACCTCCAGCAGTCGTCCGCGGTAGCCGCGAAGGAGGTCCAGGACGATGCGCTTCTGCGAGACGAACGAGAACTGCCGCTCGCGCTCGCGCACATACTCAGGCGCCAGCGCGTCGAAAAGCGCCTCGACCTTCGCCTTGGAATCAGCTGGAGTCGTCAGTCCGGTTTGTGGCATTGCTTAAGCCTCGTATTCACCGCAAGCCCCCGCAATCGTCTGCCAAGATGTCCACCGGCTCGCGGCCTGATCCGAACGGCGCAGTTCACCCATGGCGCTTGAAGAACTGCACTGCGCGCTCGTGCTTCTCCGCGCCAGCGCGCGTCCTGAAAGTGCCGAGGTTGCGCCGCCGTCCGGTTTTCGGATTTACCTTCCGGGAGTAAAGACGGTATCCGCCGCCGGCGAGCTTCCTGATCATGGCCGTGTCCGCAGAGTGAAGTCAGCGAGAGCCGTGCCCGTCGGCGAGCGCATCGCCAACCGGATCATGCAACGAGGATCATGCAACGATAGAGTAGACGCAGGTGTTTCTGAGGTTTCCATCTGCGTTCGCCCGATGATGGCGCAGGATTCCCTCGAGCATGAAGCCCGCTCTTTCGCACACGCGTCGGGCGCGCTGGTTCGCTTCGTCGGTGAGCACTTCGACGCGTTGCATGTCGAGCTCGAGACGAGCGAACGATGTGATCGCCTTCACGGCCTCCGTCATGAGGCCGCGGTCGGTGTACGAGCTGCGCAGCCAGAATCCGACCTCGCATTTCGGTACGGACCAGTCAAACCGGTGCAGGCCGGCGTTGCCGACGTGAGCGCCGGTCGCTTTGAGGAACAGCAACATCGGCATGTCGGTGCGGCGCAGATAGTTTGCCCGGCCGTCGCGACAGAAGAGTTCCGAGACTTCGGCGGACGGCTCGCCGAGCGCCCACGGCAGAGACGCGGCGAACGCGCGCAGGGCGGTCAGCGACTCGACCACGGACGCATGCACGGTGCTGCCATCGCCGGGCGCCGGGCAGCGGATCAGCAGGCGTTCGCTTTCGAACTGCAACGGCACGTCCCGCAGTACGGGCCGTTCCATCGCGCTAACCGGCAGTGCAGCGGTAGAGGGCGATGCTGCCGAGCAGATTCGGCAACCAGGTGACGGGCTTGCCGTCGTGCAGCACCAGGCGCTCCCGGATGCGCACGCCGAGGCGCCGGCACAGATCTTCGAAGTCGGCAATGGTGCAGTGGTGGACGTTCGGCGTCTCGTACCACTGGTAGGGCAGCGTTTCGGAGACCGGCATGTGGCCGAAAAGCACCTGCAGGCGCGCGCCCCAGTGGCCGAAGTTCGGGAAGCTGACGATCGCCTCGCGTCCGACGCGCAGCATCTCGCGCACCAGGAATTCCGTTCGGTGGATGGTCTGCAGCGTCTCGGAAAGAATCGCCGAGTCGAAGGACTGGTCGGCGAAGAGCGAGAGCCCGCTCTCGAGGTCGACCTGCAGCACGTTGACGTCGTTCTCGACGCAGTCGAGCACCTTCGCATCATCGATTTCCACGCCGTAACCGGGCGCGCGGCGCTCCTGCCATAGATAACGAAGCAGCGAGCCGTCGCCGCAGCCGAGGTCGAGCACGCGCGAGTCGCGCGCCACCCACTGTGCAATCGCCGCCTGGTCGGCTCTCATAGGTCGACGTTGGCGAAGTAGGCGCGCAGCGCGTTGTGGTAGCGCGCATCCTCGAGCAGGAATGCGTCGTGGCCGCCCGGTGCGTCGATCTCGAGATAGGAGACGATGCGCCGGTTGTCGAGCAGGGCGCGCACGATCTCGCGCGAGCGAGACGGCGGAAAGCGCCAGTCCGATTTGAATGACACGACCATGAACGCCGCCTTCGCGCGCGCGAGCGCCGCCGACAGGCTGCCGCCAAAGTCGACCGCCGGATCGAAGTAATCGAGCGCCTTGGTGATGCGCAGGTAGGTATTGGCGTCGAAGTAAGTCGAGAATTTGTCGCCCTGGTAGCGCAGGTACGACTCGACCTCGAAGTCGACATCGAAGTCGAACCCCGGCGCGCCGCGCCGCAGGAGCCGGCCGAACTTCTCCGCCATTGCCTCCCCGGAGAGATAGGTGATGTGGCCGATCATGCGCGCGATGCGCAGCCCGCGTGTCGGCACCACGCCCTTGTCGTAATAGTGGCCGCCGTTGAAATCGGGGTCGGTCATGATCGCCTGCCGCGCCACCTCGTTGAAGGCGATGTTCTGCGGCGTAAGGCGCGCCGCGGCCGCAATCACGATCGAGTGTCGCACGCGATCAGGGTATGAAAGCGTCCACTGCAGCGCCTGCATGGCGCCGAGCGAGCCGCCGATCACCGCGGCGAAGCGCTCGATCCCCAGGTGATCGGCGAGGCGCGCCTGGGCTTCCACCCAGTCTTCCACGGTCACCACCGGGAAATCGGCGCCCCACGGCTTGCCGGTCGCCGGGTTGGTCGACGCCGGGCCGGTCGAGCCGAAGCAGGAGCCGATGTAATTGGAGCCGACCACGAAGAAGCGCCCGGTGTCGAGCGGCTTGCCGGGGCCGACTAGGTTGTCCCACCAGCCGACGTTCGCCGGCTGATCGGCGTAGTAGCCGGCGACGTGGTGCGAGGCGTTCAGCGCGTGGCAGACGAGCACCGCGTTCGAGCGCTGTTCGTTCAGCTCGCCGTAGGTCTCGTAGGCGATCTCGTACGACGGCAGCTCGGCGCCGCCTTTCAGCCGCAGCGGCTGCGCAAAGGCCGCCTTCTGCGCCGTTACGGCGCCGACGGACGAAGGATCATGAGGAGCGTTCATGTCTCTTTAGCGGTATTTGTTAGGCGCCCGCAAGCTGACTCAAATCGGCGCGCGCGGAATTATAACTAGGAGATGTCCCCGCTCGGCGCCACGGCGGCGGCGCCGCTGGAAACGAGCCGCTCGACCTCTGCCGCACCGTAGCCGGCTTCGCGCAGTACCTCGCGCGTGTGCTGGCCCAGGCGCGGCGCATGCCGCCGGTATTCGGGCACCGACTCCGACCACTCGGAAGGGACAGCCATCGAGCGGATACGGCCCTCGCTCGGATGCTCGACGGTGCGGAAGAACCCGGTCGCTGCGAGATGCGGGTCGGCAACGATGTCGGCCAGGCTGTTCATGCGCTGCACCGGGATGTCGGCCGCCTCGAGCGCCTCGATCCACTGTGCCGTGGTGCGCTTCTTCAGCTCCTCGGCGACGAAGGCATAGGCGACGTCGTAGTTCTTGCTGCGCACTTCCTGGGTCGCGAAGCGCGCATCGGCCGCCATGTCGGGGCGTCCGATCACCTTGAAGAACGCCGCCCATTGCTTGTCGTTGTAGATGAGCGTGCAGACGTAGCCGTCCTTGGTTGCGTAGGGCCGGCGATCCGGCGCCAGCATGCGCGCGTAGCCCGGCTCACCATGCTGCGGCTCATAGGTGTAGCCGCCGAGGTGCTCGCCGAGGACGATCTGCAGCAGGTGCTCGAACATCGGCACGTCGACGCGCTGGCCCTTGCCCGACTTTTCCCGGTGGTAGAGCGCGGCGCTCACCGCGCTCGCCACCTGCTGCCCGACCGAGCGGTCGGCGACGATGATCGGCGCATAGCGCGGCGTCTCCGCCCCTTGGATCTTGAGCAGCGCCGGAATGCCGGCGGCCCCCTGGATGAGATCGTCGTACGCCGCCTTTGCCGCGTAGGGACCTCGCTGGCTGTAGCCGAAGCAGCCGACGTAGATGACGCGCGGGTTCACTGCGCGCACATCCTCATAGGCGAGCTTGAGGCGTGCCATGGCCTGCGGCCGGATGTTGTACACCAGCACGTCGGCGCGCTTCGCGAGCGCCAGGCACGCCTCGCGTGCCGCCTGTTGCTTGAGATCAAGCACGATGGAGCGCTTGTTGCGGTTCGCGTTGAGGAAGATGTGCCCCATCCCCGGATTGCGGAAAGGCCAGGCGTAGCGCATCACGTCCCCGCCAGGCGGTTCCACCTTCACCACATCGGCGCCGAAGTCGGCGAGGATCTGCGTCGCGTACGGTCCCATCACCACCGTGGTGAGGTCCAGCACGCGCACGCCGTCGAGCGGACCGCTCATGCCTCGATCACCATCTCGAGCAGTGCGTATGACAGCGTCTTGCCGTGCGGATCCAGCGCGAGCGAGGTGGTGACGCCGGTGTCGAGCGCCCGCTCGCACACGAACTGCAACGCATGCAGGTTCGGCACCTCGTAGCGCCGCACCTCGCCGTGCACGATGTGGCCGAGATGCCGCTTCACCGCCTCGGCAGTCACACGCTCACGCAGCAGCGGGTAATCGGCCTCGCGGTATGAGATCAGTGCGAGCGTCAGTGTGTCGCCCTTGTCGCCGGCGCGCGCATGCGCCAGTTCATGCAGCTTGCGTTTCACGGTCCTCTTCCAGCAGCGTGATCCTCGGTTGCACGCGCGAGCGCTCGAGAAGCAGCGAGACGACGCCGATGCGCTCCTGCGTATGGCGGCGCACGCCGCCGCCGCCCGCCGGGCCGTTGATCCACAGTGCCTCCACCTCGGCGCCGACACGCTCGGCAAGCATGCGCGTCGACGTGCGGGCCGCGACACGCANGCGCACCTCGTAAGGCGCGTGCGCATGGCCGAAATCGCTGCGATGCGCGCTATCGACGCCGATGATGTCGACGCGCNTGTCGGGCACGTCCTCGCGNAGGCGCTCGCGCACGATCTCGCCCGCGAGCTTGNCGCGCTCGAGCGCCTTCGCACCGGCATACGAGATCTCGCCTTCGCCGACGAAGCCGGCGCGATAGCCGACGCTCACCTTGAAGGTATGGGTGCGCTCGCGACCGCTCGCGCCCCGCACGGCGACGCGGTCGCGTTCCACCTCGGTGAGCGAGACGGTGGTGAAGTCCGCGACGACATCTGGCGTGATGTAGCCGCCGGGGTCGGTGACCTCATACAGAAGCTGCTCTTTTGCCGTGCGCAGCGTGATCGCCCCGCCCGTGCCGGCGACCTTGCCCAGCACACCGTTGCCGTCGGCATCGGCATCGCACCACGGGAAACCGAGCTGCGCGAGATTTGGTATGTCCTTCAGCCCGGGCTCCGCGAAGTAACCGCCGGTGACCTGGCCTGCGCATTCCAGCAGGTGGCCGATCGCGGTCGCCCGCCCAAGCAGGCGCCAATCGTCCAGCCGCCAGCCGAACTCGTGCACCAGCGGCGCGACGAACAGCGACGGATCGGCGACGCGGCCGGTGATGACCACCTCGGCGCCGGTGGCGAGGGCGGGCAGCATCTGCTCGGCGCCGAAATAGGCGTTCGCCGAGACCAGCTCGCCGTATTCGGCGAGCAGCGCGCCGCGCGCCTCGATCGTGCGCAGGCCGGGGTCGAGCAACGAGAGCACGTCGTCGCCGCTGAGCACTGCCACCTTGATGCGCAGCCCAAGCTGCTTTGCGAGCGCGCGCACCTTGCGACCCGCCCCGAGCGGGTCGGCGGCGCCCATATTGGTGACGATGCGAAACCCGTGGCGCACGGCGAGCGGCAGGAGCGCGGTCATGCGGGTCTCCAGCAGCGGATCGAAGCCGGCGGCCGGATCGGCAAGCTTGCGCAGCTGCGCAAGCGCGATGGTGCGCTCGGCGAGGCATTCGAGTGCGAGGTAATCGAGCTCGCCCTGCGAGGCGAGGATCACCGCCGGCTCGAGGCGATCGCCCTGGAAGCCACTGCCGGCGCCGATGCGGACCGTCTTACTCAGGCTGGATACCCGCCAGCTTCACCAGCTTGGCCCAGTGCGCGACCTCCGCCTGGATGAACCTGCCGAGCTCGGCGGGATTCATCGGCGCGACGTCGGTACCGACGAGCGCGAACTTCTCCTTCACGTCCGGCTTGGCGAGCGCCTTCATGTTCGTTTCATGCAAGCGCTGCACGATCGGTTCCGGCAGCTTGGCCGGCGCCATCAGCGCAAACCAGGCGATGATTTCGTAGCCGGCGAGCTCCTCGGCCACCGCGGGCACCTCCGGTGCGAGCGAGCTTCGCTTCGCCGAGGTGACGGCTAGCCCGCGCAGCTTGCCGCCCTTCTGCTGCGCCAGCGCGTTCGCCATGTCGACGAAGGTGAGCTGCAGCGACCCGCCCATGGTGTCGGTGATGGTTTGCGGAATGCCCTTGTACGGCACTTCGACGATGTCGAGCTTGCCGAGCTGCTTCAGCATCGCGAGCGAAACCTGCGAGCCCGAGGAGCCGTAGCCGCCGGAAAGCTTGCCCGGCTTCGAGCGCGCCTCGGCGATGAAGCTCTTCAGGTCCTTCGCCGGAAAATCGGGCCGCACCATCAGCATGAACGAGGTGGTGCCGTAGCGGGTGATCGGCGTGAAGTCCTTGACCGGATCGTAGTTCAGCTTCTTGAAGAGGCTGACGTTCGCCGCCTGTGGCGTGTTGGTAGTCAGCATCAGCGTGTACCCGTCCGGCGCCGACTTCGCGACCTCCGCGGCGGCGATCGCGCCTTGCGCGCCGGCCTTGTTCTCGACCACGAACGGCTGGCCGAGCGCCTGCTGCAGCTCTGCGCCGACGACGCGCGCCACCTGGTCGGTCGCGCTGCCGGCCGGGAAGGGGACGATCAGCTTAACCGGGCGGGTCGGATAGTTCTGCGCCTGCGCGGCGAGCGCCACGGCGAGCGCCAGGATGGGTAGCAGTCGTCTCATTTCATCAGTCCTCGCTGGTTCATCCAGTCCTGTATGAGCTGCGCGATGGCGTCGGAGTTGTGGTCCATCATCAGCAGGTGCGAGTTGCCGCGCTGGCCGAGCTTCGGCAGGTCGAGGCGGTCGGCGATGCCGCCCTGCGCACGCAAGGCGGCTTCGAACTTGTCGAGGTTCGGGGTGAGCCGCTTCCATAGCTCCTGCTGGTCGAGGTAATCGCCCCAGGCGAAGAGATGCGGCACGCTCTTCAGCGCCGTGAGGTTGACTTTGGTGGGATCCGGCGCGCCGGAAGGCTCGACGGCGATCACCGCCTTCACCTTGTCGGGCGCCTTGAGAGCGGAGTTGAAGGCGAAGTTGCCGCCTTGCGAGTGAACCACGATGACGCACGGGCAGACCTTCTGCACCAGTGCGTCGTACGCCGCTTGCGTCGCGGCGTCGTTGGTCGCCCAGCGCGGCACGCCCTGCTTGCCGAACTGGTCGAACGCTTCGACCGGGAACTGCGTGCCCGCATGCGTCCTGCGCTTCGCCGGGTCGGTGGCGTAGGAATCGGCCGGGCCGATGCGAAAGAGCTCCCACGCTTCCTTCTTGGTGCGGAAGAACGGCTCGGTCTTGAAGATCTCCGGATAGCGAGCCCACGACGCGCGGCCGCGCTCGACGGCGTCCGATACATAGACGTCGTGCCCCGCGCGCAGGAAGAATTGCTGCCAGCCCGGCTTGCCGTCGGGCTTGGTCTCCCAGGTGACGCCGCTCAGCCCGCCACCGTGCCACATGAGGAGCGGATAACGCGCGCGAATGTAAGGCCCGTAGAGCTTCACGTACTGCACGTACATCTGCTCCACCTCGAAGTCGCCGTTCGGGTCCACCTTGGCGGGCGGCGCGCCGGCGGTGAAGACGATCTCCTTTGCG
>C688J18823_10001361_pt1 | contig 15022 bp, 9 predicted proteins | sample HopSoiMetagenom1_FD_18823 | JGI IMG/M metagenome (IMG submission 18823)
ATTTCTCGGCACGCCCTACGAGTGGGGCGGCATGTCCGACCGTGGGATCGACTGCTCCGGGCTCGTGCACATGGCCTACCGCAGGCTCGGCCGGCTCGTCCCGCGAGACGCCGATCAGCAGGAGGACGCGGGGGACGTGGTGCCGGAGGGACAGCTCGCGCCCGGCGACCTCGTCACCTATGGCGAGGACGAGGCGACGCACATCGCGTTCTGGCTCGGCGAGGGCCGCATCCTCCACTCGACGCAGCGCGACGATGCGAACGGCGTGGTGGAGGAGCCTGAGCCGGCGGACCTGGTGGCCCGCCGGCGCAAGCTCGTTCGTCTGTAGCTAGCTAGCTCTTCGAGATCAGGTCGAAGCGCATGATGAACGTCGGGTCGAGCGTCTCGTCGATCCCCTCGACGTTGTCCTGCGAGACGGCGATCATCGCGCCCTGCCAGTACGGGATGATCGGCGTGTCCTGCGCGGCGAGCTGCTGGGCCTGCTTGATCACGTCGACGCGGGCCGAGGTCTCCTCGGTGCCCTGTTCCTTGGCCAGAAGCGTGTTCATCTTCGGGCTGTTGTAGTTGTTCGACGTGAAGTTGCTCTTGGCGTCGTAGAACGGCAGCAGGTAGTTCTCGCCGTCCACGTAGTCGGGGAACCAGCCGAGCTGGAAGGCCCCGTACTGCTTGCCGAGCGCGTCGCTGTACTGCGCCCACTCGGCGGACTTGAGCGTCACCTTGAAGAGGCCGCTCGACTGCAGCGCCCGCTGGATCTCGGCGAACTCGTCCGCCGAGGAGTCGCCGTAGTGGCTCGGCGTGTACCAGAGCGTCAGGTTGACCGGGGTCGCGATCCCGGCGCCCGTGAGCATCGACTTCGCCTTCGCCGTGTTCGGGCTCTCTCCGTATTCGGCCTTGAACGCGTTGACGTGGCCGGGAAGGCCCTCGGGAACCATCGAGTACAGCGGCTTGACGGTGCCGTTGTAGACGCGAGAAGCGATCGCCGAGCGCGGCATCAGGTACGCGATTGCCTTGCGCACCGCCGCTTGGTTGGTCGGCGGCATGTTCACGTTCAGCACGAGGTACCGGATGGACGAGCCTGCGCCCTTGTGGACGACGAGCTTGTCCTCCTTCTCCAGCGACCCGAGCTCGGTCGGCGTGAAGTCGCGGAACGCCATGTCGATGTCGCCGTTCTCGAGCGCCAGCTTCATGGTGGACGACTTCGTGTAGTAGCGGATGATCAGGTTGTCGGTCTTGGGTGCGTCACCCCAGTAGTCGTCGAACTTCTTGAAGACCGCCTGCTGGCCGGGCGTGTACTTCGTCAGCACGTACGGGCCGGTGCCGACCTGCTTGGCCGTGTTCGGAAGGATCTTCCCAGCGGGATAGACGCCCTTCGGCACGATCTGAGCCGCGCCGGTGGTGAGGATGTTGGGCCAGGTCGCCTGCGGTGCCTTGAGGTGGAAGACGACGTTGTAGTCGCCGCTCGCCTCGACGCTCTTCAGGTTGCTGAGCAGGGTGTAGATGCCCGACTCGTCCTGGATCTTGATCACGCGGTTGAACGACGCGACCACGTCGGCCGAGGTCATCGTCTGGCCGTTGTGGAACTTGACGCCCTTGCGCAAGTCGCACTCGTACGTCGTCAGACCGCCCTGGAACTCGCACTTCTCCGCGAGCACGGGGTGCGGCTTCAAGTTGCCCGGGCCCGACTCCAGCAGGTGCTGGAAGATCGCGTAGTCGACGGTCGCCGAGCCGAAGTCGTAGTTGCCGGCCGGGTCGATGTTCGTGACGGTGTCAGTCGTTCCGTCGACGAGCGTGTCGCCGCCTCCTCCGCCACCGGAGTCGCCGCTCTTCGACGACCCTCCACCGCAGCCGGCCGCGATCGCCGCTGCGAACACGACGACGACGAGCAGCGCGCCTAGGCGCCGCCAAAGCTTTCCCTTCACCTGGTCCTCCCAGCTAGAACGAATTGGGACGTGCCGCACTGGCAACGATGCTACCGGAGGACTTCGGAGGGCCTGGCGCCCGCGCGGCGCCGCTCGGCCTCCGCGAGAGCCTCCTCGTCGTAGAGGTGGCACTCGACCTCGACCGGGCCGACCTGCAGCAGGCGTGGGTCGACCGGCTCCCACCATTCGATCTCGACCTGCTGCTCGACCGCGCTGAGGCGGCGGACGCCGGTCCAGAAGCGCTCGTCCGGATCCTCCGCGCGAATCGCTTCGAGGATCGCGAGGAGCTCCTCGCCGCGCTTCCCGTCCTGCGCGCCGACGCGGACGGTGCGTTCGTCCTGCTCCAGCACCTCGAGGTCGCCGAAGATCTCGCGCTCGCGCTCGTACTCCTCGGTGCTGAGCTGCGCCCAACGTCGCTCGAGCAACTCGCGGAGGTCGCGAGGCTCCCAGCCGCAGACCTCGAACGCGTGGGGGCACCGCGGGTGGAACGGGCAGCCGAGCGGTGGCCGCGCGGCGTCGGGGACCTCGCCGCGCGGCAGGTCGCGCGGGATCGTCCGCAGCGGGTCCGGCTCGGGGATCGCCCGCAGCAACGCCTGCGTGTACGGGTGCTTGGGGTCGGCGTAGATCGCCTCCGACGGCCCGATCTCGACGATCCGGCCGAGGTACATGATCGCGATCCGGTCGCAGAAGAACTTCGCGGTCGCGAGGTCGTGCGTGATGTAGAGGTAGGTCAGGTCGAAGTCGCGCTTCAGCGCGAGCATCAGCTCCAGGATCTTCGCGCGGACGCTCATGTCGAGCATCGAGACCGGCTCGTCCGCGACGAGCAGCACCGGGTTGAGGATGATCGCCCGCGCGATCACCGCGCGCTGCTTCTGGCCCCCCGAGAGGTCGCTCGGGTACTTGTCGAGGAACTGGTCCGCCGGCGCGAGGCCGACGTGCTCGAGCGCGTCGGCCACACGCGTGCGCGTCTCGGCGCCGCCCTTCGTCAGGCCGTGGATCGACAGCGGGTGGCCCACCGACTGGCCGATGGTCATCGCCGGGTTCAGGGAGGCGTGCGGGTCCTGAAAGACGATCTGCATCCGCCGCCGGTGCTCGCGCAAGTCGCGCTCGCTCAGCTTCGTCACGTCGCGTCCCTCGAAGATGACGCTGCCGCTCGTCGCCTTGACGAGGCCGAGCAACGTGCGGCCCAGCGTCGTCTTGCCGCTGCCCGACTCGCCCACGAGGCCGAGCACCTCTCCCTCGCGCAGGTCGAAGGAGACATCGTCGACGGCGCGGACGGAGCCGGCCTCGCGGCCGACCAGACGGTTGGCGAAGCTCCCGCGGATCGAGTAGTAGGTCTTGAGGTCGCGCACCGCGACCAGCGGCGCGCCGTTGGTNTCAGAGCTCATTTCAGACCGATGCNNNGTCGNCGNNGNGCGATGGGCGGTGCGTGGCAAGGACGCAGGGAGTGCTCGTAGCCGGAGGCTACGGGCGCGACTGAGGACGCCGTCCACGCGGCGCCGAGCGCAGCCCGACGACACAAGGCCTCGGTCTGAAAGGGGCTCTCCCTAGGCTTCATCGGCCACCGCCAGCTGCTCTCGCTCCAGAGGCCGCGTCGTCCCGGGCGGGATCTCCTCGGACGGGCCGTGAAGCCAGCACTCCACGCGGCGGTCGTCCTCGAGCCGCACCGGGATCGGGAACTTCCGGGGGCACACCTCCATCGCGTCGGGGCAGCGCGGGTGGAAGCGGCAGCCGCTCGGCGGATCGATCAGGTTCGGCGGCGCGCCCGGGATCGAGTGCAATTCCGTCGTCTCGAGCGAGATCGTCGACCGTAGGAGCTCGCGCGTGTAGGGGTGCGCGGGTGTGGCGAAGAGCTGCCGCGCCGGCCCCTCCTCGACGATCCGGCCCGCGTACATCACGGCGACGCGGTCGCAGGCCTCGGCGATGATCCCGAGGTTGTGCGTGATCAGCAGCAGCGCGGTGCCGAACTCGCGCTTCAGGTCGGCGAGGATGCCGAGGATCTGCGCCTCCACGATCACGTCGAGCGCGGTCGTGGGCTCGTCGGCGACGAGCAGCTTCGGCCGCAGCACGAGCGCCAGCGCGATCATGATCCGCTGCCGCATGCCGCCCGAGAACTCGTAGGGGTACTGGGCGAACCGCGTCGGCGGGATGCCCATCTTCCCGAGCGTCTCGAGCGACCGTCGCCGCACCTCGCGCTTCGACAGGTCCGGCTCGTGCCGGTTGAGCGACTCGGAGAAGTGATCCTCGATCCGCATCAGCGGGTTCAACCGCGTCATCGGCTCCTGGAAGATCAGCCCGAGCTCGGGGCCGCGCAGCCGGCGCAGTTCCTTCGTCGACGCGGCGACGAGGTTGCGCCCGCCGTAGCGCACTTCGCCGTCCGCCACCGCACCCTCCGGGAGCAGCCCGAGGATGCCGCGGCCGAGCGTCGACTTGCCGCAGCCGGACTCCCCGACCAGGCCGAGCACCTCGCCGGCGTTGATGTCGAGCGAGACGCCGTCCACCGCACGGACCGACCCGGCGGCCGTGCCGTAATAGACGCGGAGGTTCGAGACCGAGAGGACGGCGTCGCTCACGGGCCGACCTCGGACTCGACGATCGAGGTCGGCGTGCCGAGCTCGACCTGCTCCACGCGGCGGCGGCGCAGCACCGGGTTGATCGTCTCGTTCAGGCCCTCGCCGAGCAGCGTCAGCCCGGTCACGAGCAGGACGATCGCGAGGCCGGGGTAGAGGCCCGTCCACCAGATTCCCGCGCTCGCGTCCGACAGGGCGCGCGAGACGTCGTAGCCCCACTCGGCCGCTTCCGTCGGTTGCAGGCCGTACCCGAGGAAGCCGAGGGCCGCCAGCGTCAGGATCGCGTCGGCGGCGTTCAGCGTCGCGATCACGGGCACGTTCTGGACGACGTTGAAGAAGACGTAGCGGCGCATGATCGTGAAGGGCTTCGCGCCGAGCGCCCGTGCAGCCTCGACGTAGGGCTCTTCGCGGACGCTGATCACGTGGTTTCTCACCACCCGGAAGTACTGGGGGATGTAGACGACCGTGATCGCGATCGCCGCGGTGAAGACACCCTTGCCCACCGTGCTCGAGAGCAGGAACGCGATCACGATTGCGAGCAGCAGGTACGGGAACGCGAAGAACGAGTCCATGATCAGCACGAGCACCCGGTCGAGGGAGCCGGCGAAGTAGCCGGAGATGACGCCGAGCGGGACCCCGATTGCGAGGCCGAAGATCAGGGCGAGCGCAACGACCTCGAGCTCGGTCTGGGCGCCCCAGATCACCCGCGCGAGCACGTCCGTCGACTGGACGGTCGTCCCCATCAAGTGGTCGGCCGAGGGGTGCGCGAGCTGGTCGAAGCGCTTGCCGTCGGACGCGAACTGGTCGAAACGGTAGGGCGAGATCAGCGGCGCGAAGACGGCGAGAAAGATGAAGAAGAGCGTGATCCCGGCCCCCGTCCAGAGCATCACGCGCGGCAGTCCGCGCGCCTCGGCGACGGGCGCATACGCGCGGCGGAGGCGGGCGAGGCGGCGGGTCTTTGGTGGTCGCCGAACGCTTGCGACGGCCATCAGTACCGGATCCTCGGGTCGATCGCCGCGCTGGCGAGGTCGATCAGCAGGCTGGCGGCCACGACGATCAGCGCAAAGACGACGATGATGCCCTGCACCGCGCCGTAGTCGCGATTCTCGAGGTAGAAGACGAGCGAATGGCCGATCCCGGGCCAGTTGAACGTCTGCTCGGTGAGCACCGCGCCCGAGAGCAGGAGGGCCACCTGCAGGCCGACGACGGTGATCACGGGGACGAGCGCGTTCCGGAACGCGTGCCGGTAGACCACCGACCGCTCGGAGATCCCGCGGGCGCGCGCGGCCTCGATGTAGTCGTCCTTCATCGTGCGGATCACGTTCACGCGCACGAGGCGGATGAAGATGCCGCTGATCACGAGCCCGAGCGTCGTCGCCGGCAGGATCAGGTGCTGGAACACGTCCCAGAACGCGCCCCAGTGGCCGGCCACGGCCGTGTCGATCAGGAAGAGGTTCGTGTGGGGCGTGAGCAACGCCTCGGTGATCGGGCTCGCCCGTCCGGAGGTCGGTAAGACGCCGAGATAGACGCCGAAGAAGAGCTGCGAGAGATAGCCGAGGAAGAAGACCGGCATCGCGTAGATCACGATCCCGAACAGCCGGCTGGCGACGTCGAGCGGCGTATCGCGGAAGCGGCCGGCGACGAGGCCGAGCGAGACCCCGACGACGAGCGCCACGAACATCGCGGCGATCGTGAGCTCGAGCGTCGCCGCGCCGTTCACCCGGATGATCTCCGTCACCGGGCGGCGGTCCGTGATCGTCGTCCCGAAGTCGAGCCGGGCCGTGTCCCGCAGGTACTCCTCGTACTGCGTAAACAGCGGCTTGTCGTAGCCGAGGCGGTGCTTGATCTTCTGCAGCTCCGCCGGCGGCACGCGCCCGCCGAGCGAGGCCGAGATCGGGTCCCCGGGCGCGACGCGCATCAGCAGGAACACCAGCGTCAGCAGGATCCAGACCATGGGCAGGACGAGCGCGAGGCGCGTCAGCAGGTACGACTTGAGCGAAGTTCCCTGGCTTGCCATGGCGGGGCTTGCGATCCTACGGAAAACGCCCGGGCGCGCGAGGTGCGCGCCCGGGCGTCGTAGCTCGTCCGACTATTTCGAGATGAGCCAGAAGCGCATGATGAACGTCGGGTCCAGCGTCTTCTGGACGTTCTTCACGTTGCTCCGGGCGACCGCGATCATCGCTCCCTGCCAGTAGGGGATGATCGGGACGTCCTTCGCCGCGACGGCCTGCGCTCGCTTGATGAGCGCGATGCGGTTGCGGAGGTTCTTGGTCGCCTGCTCCTTGCTGAGCGTGGCGTCCATGTTCTTGTTCTTGTAGTTGTTCGACGTGAAGTTGCTCTTCGAGTCGTAGAACGGGAGCAGGTAGTTCTCGGCGTCGACGTAATCCGGGAACCAGCCCAGCTGGAACGCGCCGTACTGCTTGCCGAGGGCGTCGCTGTACTGCGCCCACTCCGCCGACTTGAGCGTGACGTTGAACACGTTGCCCTGCTCGAGCCCGCGCTTGATCTCGGCGAACTCATCCGCCGAGGAGTCGCCGTAGTGCGACGGCGTGTACCAGAGCGTGATGTTCACCGGCGTCGGGATGTTGCCCAGTGCCGCACGTGCCTTGGCGACGTTCGGCGTGGTGCCGAACGCGGTCTTGAAGGCATCGACGTGGCCGGGCAGGCCGGCCGCGACCATCGAGTAGAGCGGCTTGACGAGCCCGTGGTAGACGCGGTTGGCGATTGCCTGGCGCGGCATCAGATACGCGATCGCGCGGCGTACCGCGAGCCGATCCGTCGGGAACTCGTTCACGTTCAGGACCAGGTAGCGGATTGACGCGCCGCTGCCCTTGAGCACCTTGATGCCGCTCGTCTTCTGCAGCGACAGCAGCTCGGTCGGCGTGAAGTCACGGAAGGCCATGTCGATGTCCTTGCGCGTGAGCGCCAGCTTCATCGTCGAGGACTTCGAGTAGTAGCGGATGATCACGCCGTCGTTCGCGGCCGGCTTGCCCCAGTAGCCCTTGAACTTCTTCAGAACGGCCTGCTGGCCCGGCGAGAACTTGCTCAGCTCGTACGGCCCCGTACCGGCCTGCTTCGCCGTGTTCGACCGGAGCCGCTTGAGCGGGTAGCTGCTCTTCGAGACGATCTGGGCCGCACCGGTGGTGAGGATCTGCGGCCATGTTGCCTGCGGCGCCTTCAGGTTGAAGACGACGCCGTACTTGCCCTTGGCCTTGACGCTCTTCAGGTTGCTGAGGAGCGTGTAGATGCCGGACGGGTCCTTGATTCGCACGACGCGGTCGAACGACCACACGACGTCGGCCGAGGTGAACGGCTTGCCGTTGTGGAACTTGACGCCCTTGCGCAGGGTGCACGCGAAGGTCTTCAGGTTCCCCTTGAAGCCGCACTTGGTGGCGAGCACCGGATGCGGCGTCAGACCGCCGGGCCCGGCCTCGAGCAGGTGCTGGAAGATCTGATAGTCCAGCGTCCCCGAGCCGAAGTCGTAGTTCCCGGCCGGGTCGATGTTCGTGACGCTGTCGGTCGTCCCGTTCACGATGATCCCGCCCGCCGTCTTGTGATCGGCGGCCGAGCGCGCGGCGCCTGCGCCGAGCGCGGCCAGCACAACGAGAACGAGTGCGAGCAATGCGGCGAGCCGCAGCTTGCTCTGTCCCTTCATGAATGTCCTCCCACGGTTAGCTGAAGAAGCCCCTACCGCGCCCGTGCGCGGTCCGGCAATGCTACCGCTAGAACCGTGGAAAATCCACGGTTTTTTTGGCACTCCCGACCGACGTTGGGGCCCCAGGAGATCATCGAACTTCCGAGAGCGCAGCGGTCGAGACCCGATTTGCAAGCCGGAACGCGGCATCCCTGGAACGGGGTAAGAGCTCGCGCTAAAGCGGGGGTCTATCCACGCCGATAGGCCCATTACCGTGGACGCTGCTGAGCGCAAAGAGATCCTGTCCCGCTACGTCGACCACAGCCGTCGCTTCGACGCGGTGGCCAAGCGACGGAGCGGTGGCGCCGAGGTGATTCCGTTCTCGGGGCCGCTGCAGGAGCTCGAGCAGGAGCCGACCGGGCGCGAGATCGAAGTCCTCCAGCTGATCTCGGACGGGCTCGTGAATCGCGAGATCGGCGTGCGGCTCTTCCTCTCGGAGGAGACCGTCAAGTCCCACGTGCGCCACCTGCTCGCGAAGCTGCAGGCGCGGTCACGCGCTCACGCAGTGGCGGTGGGCTTCCGCCGCAACCTGATCGCCTAGAGCGATCGACGGCGCAAAAAGAACCGGACGTCTTCAACGCCGGTTTCCACATCCCTGTGGAAATCCCTCAACAGGGTGATGTGGGGAAGCTGTGGAAAACGGAAGCTACGACCCGCTGTGGGCCGTAGATACCGCTACCACCACTTGACGTTGCCGGAAACTGCAGCCAACGCGCAGAGCGTGACGAGCGAGCTAGTGAGTCGGGAACGCACGGTTCCTCCCTTGGGGGACTGACAGCTGCTCGACGGTATCACCCTAAAGGGGGAGATTCAACAGTCTCCTGGGCGAATGTTGCGACGCCTCTACGGGTTCGAGGATCGCGTGGCGGTTCGCGAATGGGCGCTTGTCGTCTACAGCGCGTGGCTGGGCGTGCTTTTCGCAGCGCTATTTACCGCGGTTCTACAAGGCGGTGGCGGGCTCGCTGACGGTCCGATCTGGCCGCTGGCCGTTCTCGCGGCATTCGCCTTCATCGCCGAGCGGCAGAGCGTACGGCTGAGTCAGAGAGCAGAGATTTCCGTCTCATTCCTCCCGATTGTGCTCGCGGCCGTGATCTACGGCCCGGTGGGCGCGATCTGCGTCAGTGTGGCGAGTCTCCTCCTCGAGTTCCGCCGGCCATACGCACGGTGGTTTGTCTGGACGTGCTCGCGGTCAATCGCAGCCGGTTGCGCAGGCGCCGTGGCCCTCGCCATCGACGGTTCAACCGACCACACCTTTGGTCGCCTAGCAGCAGCCGTTGCTGCAGCCACGTTCGTCGAGCAAGGCGGTGACTTCGTTCTTGGCGCAGTCGTTGCGAGGCTCCGCGGCGGGTCGATTCGAGAGATTGGTCGGATCGCTAGCACTGTTCTGGTCACGATGCCGCTATACATCCCCATCACGGCGCTACTCGTCTACACGTATCGCGAGGGGTGGCCGTGGAGTGTCGCCCTGTTCCTTTTCCCGGCCTTTGCTGCGCAGAAGTTGTTTCTCCTCTACCAGGAGCAGCGCGCAACGTCGGAAGAGCTCGCATCAGCCGTGGTGAGGCAAGAGAAAGCCAATTTGTCGTTTGCGACGGCGCTGGTGGCGACACTCGATGCGCGGGACCGCTACACGGCTGGTCATTCGGCGGCGGTTGCGATCTACGCGAGGGACATTGCGGCGCGTCTATCGCTCCCGGCGAGGCAGCAGCAACTCGCCCATCTCTGTGGTCTCGTGCACGACATTGGCAAAGTCGGTCTGCCGCCCGGACTGTTGGAGAAGCCGGGGCCCCTCACGTGCGAAGAACGACGCCTCATGGAGGAGCACCCGGTCATCGGCCAGCGCATCCTGGCGAATGTCGAGGACTACGACGAGATCGCACTTATCGTTCGACACCATCATGAGCGGATCGACGGCACGGGGTACCCTGACGAACTCAGTGCAGAGGAGATTCCTCTGCTATCGCGGATCATCGCTGTCGCTGATGCGTACGATGCGATGACATCGGATCGCCCTTACCGAGACGCCATGCCCTCGCACGTCGCCAGATTGAGGATCGCTCGCGCCGTCGGCAGCCAGTTCGACACGTCAGTCGTCGCCGCGTTCGAAGCGATTCTGGCTACGGCGAGCGACGAGTATCGCCGCGGGTCCACCGACGACTTCAAGGTGGCAAATCAGGCAGTTCAGGACCTGGCCCTGTCTGCGGAGCCACGCCTCCGCGTAGTTGCATCTTGACGGCGACGATCGCTGCTTCCGTTCGTGTCCGCACGCCCAGCTTCGCGAGAATGTGACGAACGTGAACTTTCACTGTGGACTCAGTGACGAACAGCCTTTCGCCGATCTCCCTGTTCGTTCGTCCTTCACCGATTAGCGAAAAGACCTCTCGTTCCCGCGGCGTCAAGCCCTCCCCGTCCCCGAGAGACCGGCGGGACCCGACGGCATCGCGGCTGTGCGCACCGTGAGTCTGGTTAAGGCGATCGAGGACTGGCCGGAGAGTGGGTTCCGCAGTTGCCGCTTGCGCGAGTCGCGCGTCAACACAAAAGGCGAAAATGAGAGGATCCCAGATGCGCCTTTCGGCGGCGCGCAGCAGTCCCTTCACCGCGTTCCCTTCGACGCGACTGCGCTCGTCTCGCAGCGCGAGAAGCGCGCGCACGCACGCGCATAAGCTGCTGGCTTCGTTTTCCTTACTTGTTCGCTCTGCGTCGGCCAGCAGTGCGCGAGCATCCTCCGGCGATCCGCTAACGCCGCGGATGAGCGCCTTGCAAGCCATGAACTCTGCGCACTGACCAGAGGACGCAACATGAGCCCATGATGATTCGATCGCGCGCTCTGCGCGCTCAAAGTCTCCCTGCAGCAGATAGACACGGCAGCTCAGCGTACGTTCATTCATCTGCAGGTAGACATCGCCGTTTTGGTCGCCGATGCGACGCGCCTTGCTGAGGTGGACCAGAGCATCCGCGTAGGCGCCGAGCCCGGCGTAGACCCCAGCTCTCGTTAGATACACGTGTGCGCGAGCGAAGCTGAGATCGAACGTTTCGATCTCGCGCAGCGCGCGGTCGGAAGCCTCCAGCGCCTTCGCGTACTCTGCAGCCACTCGCAGTGCCCCTGCATAAACGTGCCAAAACGAGGTACGGACGACGGGATCGCGCGCGCGGTCAACGACTGCCGCGACCGCTTCTGCCCCGGCGAGACCGCGAGTCACGTCGCCAAGGCGCATCCCAAAATGGAGACGCCCATTTTGAATTCTGAGGAGGTCTTCCTGGTTCGCGCTGCCGAGCTTTTCGAACTCATCAAGTAGACCGTCTGCGCCGGAGTCTTCCAGCTCAACCGCAGAGAGGAACAACCCCCACAAGGCCGCTCGCTCATCCAGGTGGTCATCCGCGAGCTGGCGGGCCTTCTCGAAGTTGGCCACCGCAGCACCTAGGTCGTCGCAGAAGTACGCACCGTGTCCCGCCCGAGCGAACGCGCGTGAAGCAAGGCGCGGTTGACGAAGCAACTGCCCACCCGCGGCTTCTGCCAGCACCCGGGATCGCTCGTGAAAACCGTCCCGAAACGTGAGCTCGGCGTCCGCGAGCTCGAGTATTGGAAGAAGGGAGCTACTTGAGCGACCGAACGTCACGAACTTTGCGAGCGTACTGAGGAGCCCGTCCCCGAGTAGGTCGTAGAGCGATGCTTCTACAAGGGGCTCGAGGAGCTCGTCGAGGTTGAACCCTTCAATCAGCTCGAACGCGTTGTCCCACGCGCGCTCATCAATGAGCAGCACTGCCACTTGTGCAGCCAGGTCCCTCGCCGCCTGCTGAGGAAGCTCCAGAAGCTTTCTCCGCAAAAACGACCGAAGAAGTGGATGGATCGATAGCGCCCCATCGCCCTCGTCGGCGAGAAATCCCACACGAAGGCCCTCGGCGACGACAAAGTCGCTCCGCGCCGCCCCGAGCAGCTTCTGGATTTGCCCTACGGCTGGAGATGTCAGCAACCCAAGTTGTGCCAGATCTCGGCGCGCGACCGGGTCGACGGACTCGTACAGCTCCTCGGCGATGTACGCGTGAAGAGCAGGCGGCAGCGCGGTCGAATCCGGGCGCAGCGACTTCTCGGCGAACGACACGAGGCCGATGATCGCCGGCCAGCCTTGAGCGCCCGCGGCGAGGCCACGGGCGGCGTCCGCATCGAAGCGGCCCAGGATTCGGTCTGCCTCCACATCCGTCATCGCAAGTGCTTTTGCATCGAGTTCACATGTGTCGCCATAAAGAACATCGCGAGAGGTCGACCAGTAGGGGCGACGGCGCGTGGTCAATAGAAGCCGTAGATTCCTCGCCTCTCGTAGGCGCTGAACGAGGGCCTCGGCAGACGCTGACAGGCGGTGGTAGTCGTCGACCGCGACCCAATTGCCATCGGGCCACTGTTGGAAGTCGTCTGCGAGAAGGTCGGCCGCTAGCTTGGGATCCTCTGATCCTCGTCGTGTGTGCAGCCACTCGCGAAAGTGGTCGCCGATCTCCACGCCTGCACTTTGGCCGGCATTTATGAGTCCGAGACCAAGCGCCGCGACGTCTGTCGGAGCGGAGTTGGCCCCGTACCATGCGTGCGGGTGGTTGGCGAGCCACTGCCGTGCAAGGGTTGTTTTCCCGTATCCAGCAGGGGCCACGAGCATGATCACGCTGGCGCTCGTTTCGTCAAGCAGGCGCGTCAGTCGCGGCCGCTCGATGATGTGGCGGCGGCCCGCGGAGGGTGCTTGCTCCTCAAGTTCGGCCATCGTGGCTCAATGCCGTGGTCGGCGCGGTAAGCCTAAACCGGCTCGATTGCTCGGCCAAGGCGTCCCGCAAGGACACCGCGCCTGCGACCCCGAGGGCCGCAGGCGCGGGGGTATTACTGCCCCGGAGTCGGTGGTGCTGCTTCGGGGTTCGATGAGAGGGGATCCCGGCCGGTGAGCGTTCGGTAGGCGTTTGGAATCTGCCGACGTCGCGCGCAGCCGAGCTTCTGCCGGAGGACGTCCGAATGAGCCTTCGCGGTTCTCGGCGAAATGCCAAGCTGCCGTGCGACCTCATCGTTCGAACACCCAGCGGCGATCAGCTCGATCACCTGACGCTGCCGATCCGTGATCACCGGCGGCCCCTCGTGGAGGATTGTGACCATGCCGGCGACGCTAACAATGGCCATGCGTCGCGGCTATTGATCGGGCGGCGTAACTTCTCTCCTACGCCCTTAGGTGTAGATCCGCCGCTTCTCGCAAACACGTGGCCGGCGTACGCTTCGGGCGTGATCGTCTGCCCCAGGTGCGGCCAAGAGAACCCTGCCGGCGCGCGCTTCTGCAACGCCTGTAGCGCGCCGCTCGAGCAGGCGGCCGCGCCCGCGCGCGAGGAGCGGAAGGTCGTGACCGTGCTCTTCGCCGACCTCGTCGGGTTCACCGCGCGCGCCGAGCAGCTCGACCCCGAGGACGTTCGCGGCCTGCTCGCTCCGTACCACGCGTACATGCGCGAGGAGCTCGAGCGGTTCGGCGGCACCGTCGAGAAGTTCATCGGCGACGCGGTGGTGGCGCTCTTCGGCGCGCCGACCGCGCACGAGGACGACCCGGAGCGCGCCGTGCGCGCGGCGCTCGCGATTCGCGACTGGGTGACGCAGGAGGGCAACGAGCTCCAGCTGCGCGTCGCTGTCAACACCGGCGAGGCGCTGATCGCGCTCGGCGTACGGCCCTCCGAAGGCGAGGGGATGGCCTCGGGCGACGTGATCAACACGGCGGCACGCCTGCAGTCGGCCGCACCGGTCAACGGCATCCTCGTCGGCGAGACCACGTACCGCGCAACGCGGCACGTGATCGCCTACCGCGAGGCCGATCCCGTCGAGGCGAAGGGCAAGGCGCAGCGGATCGTGGTGTGGGAGGCGCTCGAGGCGCGCTCGCGGGTCGGCGTCGATCTCGGCGATGCGAAGGCGGCGCTCGTCGGGCGTGAGCGCGAGCTCAGCCGGCTGCGCGACGCACTCGACGTCGCGCGGCGGCAGCGACAGCTCCAGCTCGTGACGCTCGTGGGCGTACCCGGAATCGGAAAGTCGCGCCTCGTGCAGGAGCTGTTCAAGGTCGTCGAGGGCGAGCCGGACTTCACGACTTGGCGGCAAGGCCGTTCACTGCCCTACGGCGAGGGCGTCAGCTTCTGGGCCCTCGCCGAGATCGTGAAGGCGCAGGCCGGGATGCTGGAGTCGGACTCCGAGACGGAGGCGGCGGCCAAGCTCGACGAGGCGGTTGCGAAGGTCGTGCCGGATGCCGGCGAGGTCGAGTGGATGGCATTGCGGCTGCGGAGCCTCGTCGGGCTACAGGCCGAGGACCCGGCCAATCCGTCGCAGAGCGAGAGCTTCTCCGCGTGGCGCCGCTTTCTCGAGGCACTCGCGGACGAGCGGCCGCTCGTGCTCGTCTTCGAGGATTTGCACTGGGCCGACGACGGGTTGCTCGACTTCATCGATCAGCTGGTCGAGTGGGCTCGCTCGGCGCCGATCCTCGTGCTCTGCACGGCACGGCCGGAGCTCCTCGAGCGCCGCGCGGGCTGGGGCGGCGGCAAGGCGAACGCGGCGACCATCTCGCTGCCGCCGCTCGCGGACGAGGAGACGGCGCGGCTGCTCTCGTCGTTGCTCGAGACGCCGCTGCTCGCGGCCGAGACACAGTCGGAGCTGCTGGCGCGCGCGGCCGGCAACCCGCTCTACGCCGAGCAGTACGCGCGGATGCTCGCCGAACGCGGGACGGCCGAGGAGCTGCCGGAGACGGTGCAGGGGATCATCGCGGCGCGCCTCGACCACCTCTCCGAGACCGAGAAGGCGCTGCTGCAGGACGCCGCGGTCGTCGGGAAAGTGTTCTGGCTCGGGTCGG
>C688J18823_10001362_pt1 | contig 15015 bp, 13 predicted proteins | sample HopSoiMetagenom1_FD_18823 | JGI IMG/M metagenome (IMG submission 18823)
TCCGGAGTTCTTCAAACAGGTGAATGGATTACTGGAGTCAGTTCCGCTCGACGATTGGAAGCCATACCTGCGGTGGCACCTGGTTCATGAATTCGTCGATGTTCTCTCAGATCCGTTCGTCCAGGAAGACTTCACTTTTTACGGGAAGTATCTGGGTGGCGCAAAAGAGCTGCAGCCGCGATGGAAACGTTGCGTGCGCCTCGCCGATCAGCAACTCGGGGAAGCGCTTGGTCAGCCGTACGTGGCCGAGGCGTTTACCCCCGACGATAAAGCTCGCATGTTGAAAATGGTTGACGCGCTGGAGACTGCCCTTAAACAGGACATCGAGAGTCTCGACTGGATGACCCCTGAAACCAAACAGCAAGCTCTGGCTAAGCTGGCGAGCGTCCGCAATAAGATCGGATATCCAGGCAAATGGCGCGACTACTCCAAACTGAACATCGTGCGCGGAGACTTGCTGGGCAATGTGGAGCGGGCGAACACGTTCGAGGTAAACCGGGAGCTGGCGAAAATCGGCAAGCCGCTCGACCGCAACGAATTCGGCATGACGCCACCCACAGTGAACGCCTACTACAGTTCCGCCTACAACGACATCAATTTCCCCGCGGGTATTCTCCAGCCTCCGTTTTTTGACAAGACCGTCGATGACGCCGTGAACTTTGGCGGCATTGGCGCGGTGATTGGCCACGAACTCACACACGGTTTCGACGATCAGGGACGTAAGTTCGACGCGCAGGGCAATCTGCGTGATTGGTGGACGCCGCAGGACGCAAAAGCCTTCGAAGAGCGCGTCTCTTGTGTAGACCAAGAGTATTCGTCATTCGAGCCGCTGCCTGGACTGCACGTTCGCGGCAGACTCACGCTAGGCGAGAACACGGCTGATAATGGCGGCGTCCGCGTGGCCATGCGCGCCCTCCACAATACCCAAGCCGCAGAAGGCAAGAGCGAAAAAGGGGGTGCTCAGGAGGTTAGCAACCAAAATATGAGTGGCTTCACTCCCGAACAACGGCTATTTATTGGATATGGCCAGATCTGGTGCGAGAACCAGAGCGAAGCCGCGCTACGTCAGCAGGTGCAGACGAATCCTCACTCTCCAGGACGCTTCCGTGTAAATGGCGTCATGCAAAACAGCGAAGACTTCGCCAAAGCATTCAGCTGCCATGCAGGACAGAAAATGGTAAGCGAACACGCCTGCCGCGTATGGTGAGCAAGCGCTTGTTTACTAGTTGTTGATCGCTAATTGCTGCCTGCAAAAAAAAAGGGGCGGAACCCAGGTTCTGGTTCCGCCCTCTCCGGTCAGGGGTGAATTTAAAAGCTTATTTGTTGCCGCTTGGCTCTTCCATACGTGCGCTCATGCGGTCGCTGCCGTCGAAGCTCACGACGCCTTCGTAGAGGCTCAACGCCATCATGTGGTCACGCATTGGAATCGCACGGTGCAGTGGCAGGCCCGCATCTTGCACGCGATGCCACTTGCGTCCGTCAGCGCTGCCGAACACTTCGGTTGAGCCATTGACGATCGCCAAAAGACTGTGGCTGCGCTCGTCATAGTCAAGGGAGCTGACCTTGGCCTGAGGCAGGTCTGTCGACATCGGTTGCCAGGTTCCGCCCTTCTGCTGGCGGAAGAGGCCCTGCGCTGATGCGATCCAGAGGTTCTGGTCGCCATCGATGGCGATGCCCGTGATCAGCGTTACCGGCAGGCTCTGCTCGACGTTGAAGTGCTTGCCACCGTCAGCCGAGACCAGCAGCGTTGTGTAGGTTGCGGCGACTACCATGCCGTTGTTCGCGCGAACCTTCAGGAAAGGCTCCTTCTTGCCAGCGCGCTGCATGTTCCAGGTTTTGCCCATGTCCTTCGATACCAGCAGTGCTCCCGAAGTGGTGGGCACGAAGATATTGTTGCCTTGGATTGCCATATCGGGAACGTTCGGCATGAGACCTGGCAGAGTTACACGAGTCCACATCTTGGCATTCAGAGCCAGCCGGAAGAGGCCAGCGTTGGTTCCGGCATAGACACTGCCTTTTTCGTCTTGCGCCAAGGTGAACACGTCGCGGCCGTTGAGCCCGTTGCTGAGCTGTGACCAGCGTTGTCCGCCATCACGCGTAACGAACACACCGCCGAACTCTTTATCGTTGACCATGCCCGCGTACAGGACATTTGGGTTCTTGTTGTCGGCGAGCAAAGCGCGCACCTGACGGTGGGCGAAGCCTTCGTTCGATGCAACGAACGACGCCGAGTTGTTGGTGCTAATCAGCACGCCGCTACGATCGGTAGCAAGCATTACGCGGCTGGAGTCACGAGGATCGATCATCACGTCGTTGACGATAATGTTCGGAGCCGTTACTCGATGCCAGCTGGTGCCAGCGTCCTGCGTCTTCCACAAACCTTCCGTCGTTCCGGCAAAGACTACCTCTGGATGACGGGGGTCCTGTTTCAACACGCGGGTACGCCGCGCTGAGAACGGGATACCTTGAGCTTTATGGAAGAGCTCACCACTCGCCGTGCTCTTGTAGATACCGGAGCACGCGCTGAGGTAAACGGTCGACGGTTGAGTCGGGTCAACGATGATCGAGAAAACGTCTGAATCGTCGATGACACCATTCTTGATCTGGTGCCACTTTTCTCCGCCGTCCTCGGTCTTCCAGGCGAGGTGCCAGGTGCCGGCGTAGATCAGGTCGGCATTCTTCGGGTCGATAGCGATCGACTCGATGTTCTTAATATCTTTGTGGCCTTCCGGTGAGATGCGTGTCCAATGATCCCCACCATCCTCAGAGCGGAACACGCCATCAAGCGCACCCGCTACAAGAATCTTGGAGTTCGACGGTGCCATCGCAAATGAACGGATTGACTTGCCCTTCATACCGCTGAGCGATTCGAAGGACTTGCCGGCATTGTGCGAACGGAACAATTCGCCGCTCTCGCGTTCAATGCTCCAGGCAGCGACATACAGCTTGCGCGAGTCGCTGGGATCAAACACGATGTGGTCGAGAACGTAGTCAGGACCCGAACCCAGATGAGCGAACCGCGTCCACGATACTCCGCGATCGCGCGATTCGAAGATCTGTCCCGAGCTGGTGCCGAGCAGGACACGGTCGGGGTTCTGCGGATCGTACGCTAGCGAGCGCACGTCGCCCCCATCGGGGCCAATCATGTGTGGCGTCGCGCCGTGCGCGTAACCCACACAAAAGGAAACTATGCAGGCGGTCGCCAACAGCAACCACCATCGTTTACTGAACATGGACACTGTCCTCCGGTAACTCGGTATGTGGGGAGAAAGGCGCGTTAACAATGCCATCCGGGTGCGAAGGTGGGTAGATGACGAAAGGTACGAAGTTACCGACTGGACCTTGGTTATCACGGCACGTCAGTGATTTGGAACCGGAGTAGCTGCTTCAGAGTTGGCCAGGAGCTTTCACTATCGAGGCGGCAAAAGGGCAGGAGAAAACCGAAGAATTCGGAAGAGAACGGCGTGAAAATCGTGCAATATCGGGCACTCGCAGGAAGTGGGCCGGCCGAACGCCGATATCCGAGTGCTGAAGGCCTTAGATTTTCTTTAGTCGTTGAACGTCGATGATTCCCGGAATGCGGCGAATTCCAGAGACGATCCGGTCGAGGTGCTTCACATCTTCGATATCGATAGTAATGTCGATGGAAGCCCGGCTATCGCCGGTGCGAACGTCCATGTGACGAATATTGGTGCCATCGTCGCTGACCGCTGCCGTCACCTCCTTCAGCATGCCGGCGCGATCATCGCACACCACCGTAAGCTTCACCGGATACGTCGCTTTTGCCGGACCGGAGACGGAAGCGCTGGGCCGTGCCCACGTAACGTTGATGCGACGATCGGGCTCATACATGAGATTAGTCACGTTGGGACACGATTTGGCGTGCACTGCAACACCCTTACCACGGGTGACATATCCCACAATTTCTTCGCCACGGATCGGGTTGCAACAACGCGCGCGGTAGACAAGCAGCTCGTCATGGCCTTGCACTTTTAGTGATCCGCCGTCGTCTCCGAACACCTTGCGGATCATGCCGCCGATCAAACCTTTATCTTCTTCTTCGGGCTCAGGCTCAGCGCCGCCAGCCTTTCCTGGGGCAAGCTTGTTCAGCACAGCGCGAGCCGAAAATTTGCCGTAACCGACAGAAGCGACCAGGTCCTGCTCGTTGTTGCCAATTCCATATTCGCTCGCGACAGCAGCGTAGGTTTCCGGCTTCACCTCTTTTAAGCTGACCTTATATTTGCGGGCTTCTTTTTCGAGCAGCTTTCTGCCAATTTCCACAGCGCGCTCACGCTGATGCACGAGCAGCCAGTGCTTGATCTTGTTACGGGCTCTCGATGACTTTACGAAACCAAGCCAGTCGCGGCTGGGTTGGTGTCCAGTCTGGGTAATAATCTCGACGATGTCACCGTTGCGCAGCTTGTACCGAAGTGGGACGATGCGTCCGTTGACTTTGGCTCCTACGCAGGTGTTACCAACTTCGGTATGAATGTGATAGGCAAAGTCGATGCAGGTTGCATCGCGCGGCAGAATGACGACTTTTCCCTTCGGCGTGAAGGTGTACACCTCTTCGGGATAGAGATCGATCTTGAGCGTGGAGAGAAATTCATTAGGATCGGAGACGTCACGCTGCCACTCCACCACCTGCCGCAGCCAGGAGAGGCGCTGCTCATCTTTCGCCGTAACCGGACTACCATCCTTATATTTCCAGTGGGCCGCGATTCCGTCCTCCGCCATCTTGTGCATCTCTTCGGTACGGATCTGCACTTCGAACTGCATGCCGCCTTCCGCCATGACCGTAGTGTGCAGAGACTGGTAAAGATTTGGCCTCGGCATGGCGATGAAGTCTTTGATTCGGCCTGGCACCGGCCGCCAGATGCTATGGATGGTGCCTAAAGCGCTGTAACAATCTTTTACCGATGACGTGATAATGCGGATCGCGAGCAGGTCATATACCTGGTCGACGGTAATTCGCTGGCGTTGCAGCTTCTGCGCGATGCTATAAAGTCGCTTGATTCGATCGTCCACCTGCGCCTGTACGCCGTTTTCCTGCAGCTTCTCTTGAATGAATGCGACGGTTTTTGTAAGGAAAGCCTCGCCTTGTTTGCGGCGGGCATCTACCTGCTCTTTGATCTGCCGGTACCCGATCGGATCGACGTACTGGAAGGCGAGGTCTTCGAGTTCGCCTCGCACCTTTCCCATGCCGAGGCGGTGAGCGAGTGGCGCATAAATGTCGAGCGTCTCCTGGGCGATGCTTTGTTGGCGCTCGGGAGGAAGATGCTCCAGCGTGCGCATGTTATGCAGCCGGTCTGCGAGCTTGATCAGCACTACGCGGATGTCGTCCGTCATGGCAAGCACCATTTTGCGGACATTTTCAGCTTGGCGTTCTTCCCGGCTGGCGAGGTTGATCTTCGCAATCTTCGTTACGCCGTCAACGATGTGCGCGACCGGTGCGCCGAACTTCTCTTCAATTTCTTTGTTGGTGACTTCCGTGTCCTCAACTGCATCATGAAGAAGCCCTGCCGCAATTGCGGTGGAATCCAGCTTCATTTCTGCGAGGACTAGCGCTACTTCCAGGGGATGAACCAGGTACGGTTCGCCAGAGGCGCGGGTTTGACCGTTATGGTGCTGGAGAGAGAACTCGTAGGCGCGCTGGATGATGTCGAGATCATCGGCCGGGCGGTTCTCGCGAACCAGCTTCAGCAAATCACGAAACTTGGTGGCCGTGAGAACGTTGGTCGCGATCTGCTGGCGCAGTGTCGCCATAACTGATTATAGCTGGGGGAAAAGAGCACTCAGCCATCAGGACTCACGCGTCAGCCAAGGAACTCAGGCGGAGAGCACATCGAGCAAACCGGTTCCCATCGCATCACCGTCACGTGCTGGAGACTTCAGGAGTATTCTCGCCGGGGCGGCTGAAACCACGTTACGCCCGGAACACTCTTTCGAATGCATCGACGCGTTCACGCACGCTCATCACGTGTTGCGGCAGAGGCAGAGAGCTGCCGGTCTCGATCAGCGGGATCACGCGATCGAAGTCCGGCCCGGAATGGGAACCAGTAATCAGGATCCTAATAGGGTGAAACAGCTCTTTGCCTTTGGCTCCGGTCTCGTCCTTCACCTGGCCAATGATGGTTTTGAAATTCTCAGGGCTGAAACCATCTTGACTGCCATGCACGCGAGTGCTGAAGGCCGCTATGACTTGGCGACCGATCTCAGACTCAAGTAGCGCCTGGTTGTCCGGGGCCGAGACAGCTGCTTCCGGGTCATAGCTCAACAGAAACTTGGCTTTCTCGGGCAGCTGCTCCAAGCGATCCACATATGGAACCAGCAACGCGATGACCTTTTCGAACCAGGAGCGAATCTCAGGATTGGCACTGTCAGCCATGCGGCCTGTGTGGTGGAAGTAGGGCAGCGACAATTTGACGACGCGCTGCGGGTCTGCAGCTTTCAGGTAATGCCGATTGAGCCAGTACAGTTTCTCAAAGTCAAAGACTGCGGGCGAAGGAGTGACACGCTCGAGCGAAAACTCCTTGACCAACTCCTTCACAGTGAACGTCTCGCGGGTACCTCCGGTGGGAGCCCAGCCGAGCAGCGCGAGATAGTTCACCAAGGCCTCCGGCAAGATACCCATGTCGCGAAATTGCGAGATCGAGGTTGCGCCATGCCGCTTAGAGAGACGTTCCCGATCTGGTCCAAGAATCGTGGATAAATGCGCGAACTCAGGTACAGGAAAGCCAAGAGCCTCATACACGGCGACTTGCTTGGGAGTGTTTGAGAGGTGGTCGTCTCCACGAATCACGTGCGTAATCTTCATCTCGGCATCGTCGATCACCACGACATAGTTGTATACAGGCACTCCGGAAGACCGCACGATGATGGGATCGCTTACAGACTCGTTGTCGAAGGTGACGTCGCCGCGCACAATGTCGTGAAAGTGGATCGGGTGCTCGGGAATCTTGAGACGAATAGCCGCGCACTCGCCATTTGCGCGACGCTGCTTCGCTTCCGTCGCATCGCGCTGCCGGCATTTACCCGAATACACCTGCGGACGCCGCTCAGCGGCTGCTGCCTGACGCTCACGCTCGAGCTCTTCGGCCGAGCAGAAACACAGATATGCCTTACCCTCATCGAGCAAACGTTCGCCATAGGTGCGATAAATCTCCATGCGATCGCTTTGTCGATATGGGCCAAAGTCTCCCCCGACGTCCGGCCCTTCGTCCCAATTGATGCCGAGCCAATGCAGATCATCGATCAATTGGGCTTCGTAACGGCTTTCGCTGCGCTCGACATCCGTATCCTCGATCCGCAGGATGTGTTTGCCTTGTTTCTGTCTGGCAAAGAGCCAGTTGAAGAGCGCTGTTCGAGCGTTTCCGACATGGAGCAACCCAGTAGGCGAGGGCGCGAAGCGGACGCGAACATTCTTCGAGGACTTCACTTGAACGATGGTAGCAAAGCTGTCTCAGACTACGCGCGCGAGAGGACAACCCTGCAGAGAGATGTCGACATCTCAGGAATCAACGGCGACAGCACTAGAGGGCCCTAGTCGCTTGAGCTTCGAACTAAAAAGCCTCGTCTTAGCAGACGGGGCTTTTGCCATTTGGGACACAATTGCTCCCATTGTTCTGGCGCCGAAAGGTGGCGCAGTTTTCGGCATGAGCAGTGTGGAACAGGTTGCGCTTATTGTGTGGCAGAAGCAGCGACGGCTAGCTCGTCTTTACTGATCGGCAATTCCCAGAAACTCGCGATCCTCCGGGGTCATTTCGCCACCGTGAGTTTCGCGAAAGACCAGCTTCATCGTTTCCACCAAAGCTGGAGGGAGCGGAGCAGGTTTGTTCTCCAGCGTTCCGCCGTCTGTAGGTAATAAAACCAATTCTTCAGTGTCCATATTGCGCCAAGAGCGCTGCAGTCGGGCAGCAATCCTTTTGATGAGTCCTGCCCCGACAACGGTTGGAAACTCCTCAGTGATGTGAGAGACTCTGCGGCCCGAAAAACTGCGCGAGGCAACTCGTATTTGACTCACGCTCGCGTGACTCGTAAACTCTGGGGCCCTCGGGAGGCTTCGAGATGATGACGCGATTTCTTGCTGCTGCCGGTTTGCACCTTTTGCTTTTGTCCTTTGCGGCGGTGAATGTCTCAGCTCAATCCAGCGGTGGAAGTGCAGAGTCGACAATTCGCAAACTCGACGCTGCATGGTCGCAAGCTGCGCAAGCGAAGGACTTGGAGAAAACCGTCTCGTATTATTCAGACGACGCTTCGGTACTGCCGTACAGCGCTCCCATCGCCAAAGGCAAAGAACAAATCCACAACCTGTGGCAACATCTGATGGCGGCGCCTGGATTCAATCTCCACTTCGCGCCCTCGAAGATCGAGATCGCTAAAGCCGGAGACATGGCGTTTGAAATCGGCACGTTTGAGCTCACTATGAATGATTCGAGTGGAAACCCCTCCAAGGCTCAAGGAAAGTATGTTGTAGTTTGGGAAAAGCGAGGCAAGGACTGGAAGGCTGCTGCGGACATCTTCAACACGGACAAGTAGCAAACTTCAGTGTCGCGAAGCTGCGATGATGGCGGTTACGAACGCTCCGACCGATGCCGCTGCAGCAATGATGACCGCAATCACGATCGTCCGATATTGACCTGCAATACGCGCTAAGTCGCGCTGTAAGCTGACTGACTGATCGTCGACTACCTTCAACCGTTGGTGCAGGCTTTCCAGGGCCGAGCGAATCTCTATTACATCCGCACGGTTGGTGCGTAGGACTTCGGCGAGATGATTCTGGAAGTCCTGGACAGCATGATCGCGCACAGGCGCAGCCGCCGCACGGCGTGCTGCATAGAGCTCCATGAGTGGGAGCAATTTGCGCGCGTAATTGAGCAGTTCCGTCAGGATCTGGAGCATCTAGCCTCGCTTGAGCTGCGTCGGTTGTAGCGATTCGCGAATGGAAGGCGGTGGCGGCACGATGCCCAACGCGTGCAGCACCGCCCGGTGCATCTCTTCCACCGGAGCGGGCTTGCCGGTCCAAATCTCGAACTGGCGTGCTCCCTGGTGCACAAACATCTCCGAGCCGGGAATCACCTGGATGCCCTTTGCCCGAGCCATTTTCACCAGCTTTGTTTCCAAAGGGTTGTAAACCATATCGAACAGGTAACGAGTTCGCAGCTCCGTCTCTTCCAGCGGCGTTTGAGGGCGCAAGCCGTTCATCCCGACAGGAGTGGCATTAATGATCACGTCGAATTCGAGCCTTTTGATCTGCGGACGAGCGACATAATGCGCGTGCGCCTGGCGTGCCAGCTTCTGCCCTTTGTCGGCTGTGCGGTTCATGACCCACACTTCCGCATTGCGCTCCTTGAGTCCGAATACTGCCGCCCGCGCAGCCCCGCCAGCCCCTATGACGAGCACCTTCGCGCCGGTGAGATTCAGCCGTTGCTCCAGCGGTCGGAGTACGCCGGCAACGTCGGTGTTGAACCCATAGAGTTTCCCATCCTGCGAACGAATCAGAGTGTTGCACGCGCCGATTTTCGCGCTAAGAGCGTCTGTCTTATCGAGATGCGGAATAATCTGCTCCTTCAGTGGCATGGTGACGCTGAGTCCCTGGATTGGGATCTCCCGCACACACTTGAGCAGGTCGGTCACGTCAGTAGTCTGTAGCGGCACGTAGACAGCATTAATGTTTTCCCGGCGGAAAGCCGTATTCATCATCTGGGGTGAGAGCGAGTGGCCGATGGGATCGCCGGCGACTCCGTACACTTTGGTGGCCGCGTCTACCATCTCGATGCGGAACACGTCGCGCAGCGTCCGAGCCGGCAACTGTCCAGGCGCAGTTTCCTCGCCTACCTGTGCCGCGGCAAATGTAAATGCACTGCCAGAGCGCACATTAAGAATGCGGCTGATGATGCCGCGCTCGCCCATGCATACGCCCACGGTGCTGACGAGATCGCTGCGTTCTTCCAGCAGACGCAGCATCTTCACGTTATCCGCGAGCGATTTAGCGGTAGAGACAATCTTGATGTAATCGGCTGGGAATTGACGCATCTCATCCCAGGTCTCCTCCAGCTTCTTCGTACCTCGATAATCATGAAATGAGACGATCACTCCGGCTTGCTGCCTTAAATTGTCGATCTCCTTCTGTTTCAGAGCCTTAGCGGATTCCACTTCAATGTCGACCAGTTGGCACCCGGCAGAAGCTGCCTTTAGCAGAACATCAAGCTGCGAGGCAACGGAGCCGCGAAACTTCCCCCCATTCACAGCCCGGCGACAAGTAGCGATAAGTGTTATATCGCGATGGAATATGGCGAACTGTCTCAGTTTGGCTAACAGTAAGGCAGGCTTCGCCAAGTAGTCTAAACGTAACTCCAGCAAGGAATTCTCGTTGGAAGCCGCTTCGATCTTGTCCATGAAATCGGCGGCATTCGGCGCAAACAGAGCCACGCAAACCCTCGGCAATCGGTGTCGAAGGAAACGCGCGGCATAACTCGTGGTGTCACTTGTCATCAACTTGCGCCGGACGGGCATCTTAATGGTGCACAACTGTAGATGCAACTCCAAATGCGCTCTGGAGCAGAAACGCATACTGCTTGAGTACTCGCCTGGTTACTACGCGAGCGCTTGACTCTCGGGTATCCTGAGATACATTGAGCCCCGGTCCCTATTCGCGAAGGATCGGAGCTGCTCTCAAGGACATTCCCTAAAGTGCTCTTTTCCTAAGACTTGGAGTCCATGAAGCTGGGGAGAACCATGAAGAATCTATTAGCCGTACTGCTGCTTGCGGCTGCAGCCGCTTACGGGCAGGATCCCACGCCAGCCCAGGGAAGTACCTCCCAACAGTTGCAAGATCAACAGCAGCAAGCGGCGCCTACCCAACAAACGGCAGCGCCGGAGCAAGCGCCTGCACAACAGACCGCGCCTGCTCAGTCAACTCCCGAACCGGCAGCTCAGCAGCAGACCGCTCCTCAGCAATCCGCGCCCCAGACTGAAGCCCAGCCCACACCGCAATCCGTCACCGCCCCCGATAGGGCCCCAAGGCAGCAGCCCATTGTCGCGAAGACGAACCTGGTCGCGGCGTTCAATGGGCCTACGCTTTCAGAAGTCTATTGTTCCGGTTTCATTACTAAGCACTCAATACACCCCGTCGGAACAGCCGTCGCCGGATCTGGCGCTCCGGAGCAGGCTGCATATGCAGGTGGCGAATATATCTACCTGACTGGCAACGAGGTTCAGGAAGGCAAAGAGTACCTGCTGCTACGACACGCTCAGGATCCGAATAAGTACCAATCGTTTCCGGGCCAGCTTGGGATGTTAGCCGGCATGGGCGAACTGTATCAGGATCTCGGGCGCGCGAAAGTGCTTCATGTGCGAAAAAAGGTTGGAGTAGCACAAGTGGAATCCAGTTGCGCCGAGGTTTTGCCGGGGGACATCGCTGTACCGTTCCAGGAGCGTCCTCGACCTGAGTTCAAACAAACCAACTTTGAACAGTTCGCGGTTCCCAATGGCAAGACCACAGGACGAATCGTCATGGCACGCGATCTGGACACCCTGCTGGGAGCCAGGCGCGCGGTGTATCTCAATATCGGCGAAGCCCAGGGAGTGAAGCCCGGGGATTATTTTCGAATAACGCGCGAGTACCGAACAATTGCGGAAAATCCTGCCGAATCGCTGCCCTTCGCTGCGCCCTCGTATGATCCCGTCCAGAAGAATCCAGCAAGGTTCGACTCTCGGGGCCAACTCAGTGAATTGCCACGCCGTTCAGTTGGAGAACTCATCGTGCTGAGCACGACGGGCAATACAGCTACAGCATTGACGACCTACGTGCCAGAAGACGTCCATCTTGGCGACAGGGTCGAAATGATCGATGCGACTCCGTTTCCGCCTCCTGCCGTGGCCGCTGCTGCTGCCGCGCAGCCACCCACTATCGGGTGCTCCGTTAGTCGTACAACGATCCAGGTAGGTGAAGCCGCCAACATCACATGCAACGGGACGGTTGAGGAGGGACACGATCTCTCCTTCAGCTATCAAGCGACTGCTGGGCAGATAACTCCCCGTGACAATCGAGCAACACTGACGGGAACGACGCCTGGCCCAGTCACAGTCACAGCCACCGCGATTGATGATCGCAACCTGTCAGCGCAGACGGCAGTCAATATTGATGTCCAAGCTCCAGCGACTCCAGTGACTCCAGGCACTTCAGCTGGTGAGCCTCTTCAAGCCACTCCGTCGATGTTGAGTGAGCTTACGTTCAAGCCGAACAGCAGCTATGTGGACAATCGCTCCAAGGCGGCTCTCGACGACGTGGCGTTGCGCATGCAACGTGAACCCACCGCCACATTGATTCTGGAAGGATCGGCAAACCCGTCCGAAGGTAATCAAGATCTCGCGGCGCAGCGCGCAGAAAACGCTAAGGCATATCTGACTCGCAGCAAGGGGATCGATGCCAGCCGCATCCAAACGCGCCCCGCGCAAAGCAAGACCGGCGCCAAAGTCGTGGTTGTACTAGCGCCCGCGGGCGCACCGCAGTAAACACAGCCGGGCGGAGAGCCGCGAACTCTCCGCCACAAATTCCTCTTCGAACTCCGCGCCACTCTTGCCTCCGTGTGTCGGCACCGATCTGCTCGTGACCGTTGCAGCAAAAAGTGTGCAAACTCCGCCAACCTTCACGCGAACTACGAGAATCTCAACTGAGCGGAGAATCTTCAAAGGAGGCAATTCGATTTATGCCCACTAAGAGCCGTTCCACATCGCGCAGCCGCAGCGGCAGCAAGAATCGTCGCAGCTCTTCCTCACGTGGCAAGAAGAAGTCGAGTTCACGTCGCAAGTACAGTCCGAGCGCGGGATCCGACGTAAAACGCGAGATGCACGAATTTAAGCGTGGCAGATTGAAGTCAGGGCGCAGCGGGAAGACGGTCAAAAGCCGCAAGCAGGCCATCGCAATCGGCCTGTCGGAAGCACGGCGCAAAGGGAAGAAGGTGCCCAGCAAAAAGAGTAGCTCTTCTTCCAGTTCATCCAGCCGTAAAGCTGCATAATGCGATGCTGCGTGCCGTCATCTTCGATATTGACGGTACCTTGGTCGATTCCAACGATCTGCATGCTCGCGCCTGGCGAGAGGCGTTCGCCCATTTTGGTATTGAGCTGCCTTTCGACCAGGTGCGGTCGCAGATCGGCAAGGGAGGCGATCAGCTTGTTCCTTCACTGATCGGTGCAGAAAAGGCGCACCAGATCGGTGACGACCTGTCAGAGTATCGCTCCCAGCTGTTTAAGGAAAAATACCTCGATCAAATTCGGGCATTCCCAAAAGTACGGCAGCTATTCCAGCGCATTCTTCGGGATGGCCGCCGCATTGCCCTGGCGTCCTCCGCCAAGGAGGACGAGCTGCGCAAGCTGAAAGATATCGCGAATATCAGCGACCTGATTGATAAAGAAACTTCTTCCGACGATGCCGAAAAATCTAAGCCGCATCCCGACATTGTCGAGGCCGCTCTCGCCCGGCTGAGAGTAAATGCTGACGAAGCGATCATGGTCGGCGACACGCCATATGACTCTACCGCCGCAACCCGTCTGCACGTTCGAACTATTGGTGTGTTATGTGGAGGATTTCCCGAAGCAGAACTCGTCAAAGCCGGATGCATCGAGATTTACCGTGATCCCGCGGACCTGCTTGCTCAATACGAGAAATCCGCTCTGGCAGAAACGCCGATGGCCGCTTAGGGTTGTGCGGAGAGCTAATAAGGAATTTTATCCGCCTTTTTCTCCCAGGCGGTAAATGCGGCGAGCGCTTCCTCCCGCATCATTTGTTGCATGCTGATTGAGCGCTTCTCGGGCGATAGTACGAGTTCGTGATAGATGAACGCGTCGTCGAATCCAATCCTGGCTGCGTCCGCCGCCGTGTTGGCGAAGTAAACCTTTGCTGGGCGGGCCCAATAGATCAACCCCATGCACATAGGACACGGTTCGCAACTCGTATAGATCTCGCATCCGCCGAGCTGAAACGAGTTCAGCTTCCGGCATGCTGCACGTATTGCCAGGATTTCGGCGTGAGCGCTGGGATCGTTCAATGCCAAAACCTCGTTAACGCCTTCGCCGATGATCTCTCCAGATTTCACCACTACGGCGCCAAATGGCCCACCTCTGCCGGAGTGGACATTCTGAATCGAGAGCTCAATCGCTCTGCGCATGAAATTTGGGTCCAATGCTCACCCGTCGACAAAAAGATTCGGAACGTCGCACGATTGTAAATCGGCGCAACTGATCTCGAGCGCTTGAAGGATTATTTGGAAGGAGTACCGGCTCGCGTTGTAAGACGTTCGACTGCTTTGCGTGACCGCTCGGCATAGTCGCCGGTGTGCTGGGAGTTCTCGCACGAGTCGTATGCGACGATGGCTTCGTCTGTCCTGCCCAGGCTCTCAAGCGAACGCCCCAAATCGAACATCGCTCTGGCGTCGTTTGGGTTGAGCTGCAGCGCGTCTCGGAAACGTGATTCCGCCGCATGATAGTTTCCACGTTCGAGATAGAACTCGCCAACCTCTCGGCTAGCTGCTCCTTTNCGTTCNTCAGTCTGCGGCGGCTGTGGCTTCTGCGGTGGTGANGACCAGCANGCATGGAAGATCGAATTGATGCAGTTTGGGGCGAGCCTCTTTAGCGTTCGCGTCACNGGATTGCCGGTTGCCTTAGGATCACCGCCTGGTGGTGCGTCGGGTGTCTTTACATCNGGCGGCAACGGAGGGGGATCAGGAGTGCGATTCTTCTCTACGCTCGCGGTATTGGTGCCAGCTGAGCTATTCCCGGGATTGGGAACCTGACTCGTGGCGAATACCGCCGCCAAAACAACCAACGTGAAAACGATGACAGTGCGCCGGACCATGTCTCACACCGNGCCATATTCTAGNCCGAGAAGGTGCTGCCCGCGCATGGGTTCTCTGGGTTTTAAATTCCCGGGGAACGAAATCCCGGTAGTGTCCTAAAACAGGACACTACCGAAAGCCCAGGAATTGACCTGATCTCTTTGCTTCCTGCTAGACTTTT
>C688J18823_10001363_pt1 | contig 14999 bp, 14 predicted proteins | sample HopSoiMetagenom1_FD_18823 | JGI IMG/M metagenome (IMG submission 18823)
GAGGCGCGGGCGCAGCTCGGGCTACCGCCGGACGGGCCGGTAGTGCTCGTTGCCGGCGCGCGCGCCGGGGCGCGTGCGCTGAACGAGCTCGCGGTGGAGGCGTTCGGGGAGAGCGGACCGGCCGTCCTGCACGTCTCGGGCGAACGCGAGTACGAGTCGCTCCGAACCCGCGTCTCGCGGCCGGACTACGTTCTGGTGCCCGTGCTCGACGGCCTCGGTGTCGCCTACGGCGCCGCGGATCTCGCACTGATGCGCAGCGGCTCGACGGTGTGGGAGCTCGCGGCGGCCGGCCTGCCGGCGGTGCTCGTCCCGTATCCGTCCGCGACCGCTGACCACCAGACGAAGAACGCGCGGTACTTCCAGGCTGCGGGTGGCGCCGTCGTCGTGCCGGAAAACGAGCTCGGCCGTGCGCCGGAGATCGTGCGTTCGTTGCTGGCCGACAAGACGCGGCTTGCCGAGATGAGTGCAGCGATGCTGCAGGTCGCTCGACCTGACGCCGCGGAGACGATCGCCGAGGAGCTGATGGCGCTTGCGGCCACTCGAAGGTAGGCGCCTGTGGTTCGTCGGGATCGGCGGCGCCGGCATGAGCGCGCTGGCGCTCGTGACGCGGGAGTGGGGCGCCCAGGTGGGCGGCTCCGACCGCGCCCGGTCGTCGTACGTAGAGCGGCTCGAAGCGGCCGGCATTTCGGTCGCGATCGGCCACGACGCGGCGAACGTCCCCGACGACGCCGAGGTGATCGTCTCCAGCGCGATCGCCGCAGACAACCCTGAGCTCACGCGCGCGCGCGTGAGGAAGAGAGGAGAACTGCTGGCGGAGCTCGTGTCGCTGCGGCCGTCGATCGTCGTGGCGGGGGCGCACGGGAAGACGACGACGAGCGGGATGATCGCCTTCGTGCTCGACCGCCTCGGGCTCGATCCCGCGTTCCTGATCGGCGGCGACATCGCTCAGCTCGGCGGCAACGCGCGGGCCGGCGAGGGGTGGCTCGTGGCTGAGGGCGACGAGTCCGATCGGTCGCTGGAGCTGCTGCGGCCGCAGGTCGCGGTGGTGCTGAACGTCGACCTCGACCACCACGCGACGTACGGCTCCGAGACCGAGGTGCGCGACCTCTTCGAGCGTTGGCTCGAGCAGGCGCCGCACGTGGTGCGTGGCGACGACCTCGCACCGCTGGAGCTCGAGCTCGGCGTGCCCGGCGAGCACAACCGGCGGAACGCGGCTGCCGCACTGGCCGCGCTGGCGTTCGCCGAGGTGGACCGCGCCGATGCGGAGGGCGTGCTGCCGGAGTTCACGGGCGCGGGCCGCCGCTTCGAGGCATCCGGTGAGGCCGGCGGCGTGCGCGTCTTCGACGACTACGGTCATCATCCGCGCGAGATCGCTGCGACCCTGGCCGCCGCGCGGGGACAGGTGGACGGCGGCCGCGTGCTCGTCGTTTTCCAGCCACACCTCTACTCGCGCACGCGTCACCTCGCGCACGAGCTGGCGCGGTCGCTCACAGCAGCGGACGCCGTCGCTGTAACGAGCATCTACGCCGCTCGCGAGGATCCGGTGGACGGCGTCGAGGGCAAGCTGGTCGTCGACGAGCTGGTGGCCGCGCGGCCCGGGATGCCGGTGGCCTGGACGCCGGAGCTCGAGGACGCGGTCCGGTTTCTGGCGCGTCGTGCGCGGCCCGGCGACCTCGTGCTGACGATCGGCGCCGGTGACGTCGATCGCGCTGGGCCGCTCCTGCTCGAGGAGCTCGCGTGAAGATCGACGAAGGCGTCGCGCTCTCGCGGTTCACGACGCTCGGGGCGGGCGGCGCCGCGAAGGCGTTCGCCAGGCCGGAGTCGCTCGAGGAGCTCGACGAGGCACTCGCATGGGCTAAGGAACGGGATCTGGCGGTCGCGACGATCGGGCTTGGCTCAAACCTGCTGGTGGCCGACGACGGCTTCGACGGGCTCGTGCTGAAGCTCGCCGGGGAGCTCGCGCAGGCGGAGGTCGACGGCGAGCGGCTCGTCGCGGGTGGCGGCGCCGCCAACGCGGTCTGCCTGCACCGGGTGCGAAAGGCGGGCCTCGGCGGCTTCGAGTTCGCCTGTGCGATCCCGGGCACGGTCGGCGGGGGTGTCTGGATGAACGCCGGCGCGTACGGAAGCGACTGGGCCGCGATCCTCGACCGTGCCCTGGTGGTCGACGAGCAGGGGCCGCGCTGGCTCACGTCCGCCGAGCTCGGGCTCAGCTACCGGCACTCGGAGCTGCGCCATGGCCAGGTCGTCGCGCGGGCGGAATTCACGCTCGGCGCGCTGCCCGAGGAGCAGATCAAGGCGAACATCGCGCGCCTGCAGGCGCTGCGAAAGGCGGCGCAGCCGACCAACAAGCGGACGTTCGGCAGCGTCTTCCGCAATCCGGAGCACGAGCTGACGGCCGGGCGCATGCTCGAGGCGTGCGGCCTCAAGGGCCACCGGATCGGTGGAGCCCGGATCTCGCCGCGCCACGCGAACTTCATCGAGAACGCGGATGGCGCCCGAGCGGCGGATGCCGTCGCCCTGATCGTCGAGGCTCGTCGGCGGGCGCTCGAGCAGTTCGGCGTCGAGCTCGTCCACGAGGTGCAGCTCCTCGGGCCGCTCGAGCTCCCGCCGCTGCGGTAGGAGCGGCGCCCGCGGCGGCGAAAGCCGCGCCGTGCCTCCGCGCGCCCCTCAGCGTCCTCGCAGCCGCGCGGCCGTCGTGCACCTCCCGCACTTCGAGCCGGCGCCGATGGTGCGACTTCTGCCCTCGGGCAGGTCGCTGCTCGTCGGCTTCGCGATCGTCTTCGCCGCCGTCGGTCTTTACGTGCTCGCGCGCTCGACGCCGATGTTCGCCCTCGGCGAGGTCGAGGTCGTGGGCGCGCCGCCGTCGGTCGCCGCGCACGTGCGCTCGGCCCTGGCGCCCGTCGAGGGTCAGAGCCTGCTGGCGCTCGACGCCGCAGAGATCGAGCGGCGGCTCGCCGTGCTGCCGGACGTCGCGGCCGCCACGTACGACCGCGATTTCCCGCACACGTTGCGGGTCGCCGTCCGGCCGGAGCACCCCGTCGCCGTGGCCCGCCGCGGCACGAAGGCGTGGATCGTGGCGGCGAGCACGCGTGCGATCACCGCGGTGCCGCCGCGCACGCATCTGGGCCTGCCGCGCGTCTGGTTGGCGCACTCGGGCGAGCCGGCGGTGGGAACGGCGATCGAGGATCGATTCGCGCTGCGCAGCGTCCGTGCGCTGGCGTTCGCCCGCCTCGCGCACTTCAAGGGGCGGATCCGGATGGTGCGGGCGAAGGAGCAGGACCTGACCTTCCTGCTCGCCTCCGGCCTGGAGCTGCGGCTCGGTGACCTGCGGGCGGTACCGCTCAAGCTCGCGGTTGCCTCGAGGGTGATTCCGGGCCTGCTCTCGCGCGGTGGATACCTCTACCTCGACGTGAGCGTTCCCGAGCGGCCCGTGGCGGGCACAACCATCGACCCTCAGCCTGAGCCTTAGACTTCGAGCGTCTGCCTGGCGTTGACAGGCGCGTCAGGTGGGCGTACCCTGCCGTGCCGTAAGACGTACTGTCCATCGAAGCTTGAGGTAGAGACGAGTTGAGCATGCGCGATCAAAGCGGGAACTACCTGGCCCTGATCAAGGTCGTCGGCGTCGGCGGCGGCGGCTCGAACGCCGTCAACAGAATGGTCGACGCCGGCCTCGCGGGCTGCGAGTTCATTGCAATCAACACGGACGCGCAGGCGCTCCTCATGTGCGACGCCGACGTGAAGATGCCGATCGGCTCCGACGTCACGCGGGGTCTCGGTGCCGGCGCGGATCCTTCGGTCGGCCGCTCGGCCGCCGAGGAGAGTCGCGACGAGCTGAAGGAGGCGCTCAAGGGCGCCGACATGGTCTTCGTCACCGCCGGCGAGGGCGGCGGCACCGGCACCGGCGCTGCGCCGGTCGTCGCCAAGCTCGCGCAGGAGATCGGCGCCCTCACCGTCGGCGTCGTGACGAAGCCGTTCTCGTTCGAGGGCCGCCGTCGTGCCGAGGTCGCCACACGCGGCGTGGACGAGCTCCGCGACGAGGTCGACACGCTGATCGTGATCGAGAACGACCGCCTGCTCCAGGTGGTCGAGAAGCGCACCTCGATCGTCGACGCCTTCAACGTCGCCGACGACGTGCTGCGCCAGGGCGTGCAGGGCATCACCGACCTGATCACGATCCCGGGTCTCGTCAACCTCGACTTCGCCGACGTTCGCACCATCATGAGCGAGGCCGGCTCCGCGCTGATGGGCATCGGCGTCGCCTCCGGCGAGGCGCGCGCGACCGAGGCGGCTCGCTCCGCCGTGTCGTCGCCGCTGCTCGAGTCGTCGATCGAGGGCGCGACCGGAATCCTGCTGAACGTCACCGGCGGTCCGAACATCGGCCTCTTCGAGGTGAACGAGGCGGCTCAGGTCGTCACCTCAGCCGCCGACCAGAACGCGAACGTGATCTTCGGCGCCGTGATCGACGAGTCGCTCGGCGACGAGGTGCGCGTGACCGTGATCGCAACCGGCTTCGGCCCGGCGCGCTCGCGGCGGCGCCGTCGCACCGAGGAGTCGGCCGAGGACTCGCGGTCGGAGGGCGACAGCCCCCGCGAGGCACCGGCCGAGCGCTTCGAGGTCTCGGACGACGTGCTCGAAGTGCCGTCGTTCCTGCGGGACTAGAAAAACTTTTCCGAATCGATGTTTAAGGCCCGTGGGTGCGGCAATCATCGGCGTGCCCTCTCGGGTCGACCGTAGCGGTTGACCCGCGATGACCCGGTCCGGCCGCCCCGGCGTCGACTCCCCAGTCGAAGCCGGGGCGGCTCCCTTTTCGGCTCCATTAGCATCAGCCGCCGATGCAGACCTTGCTCCGCACGCCGCTCTACGACCGTCATCTCGCCGTCGGCGCCCGGCTCGTCCCGTTCGCGGGCTGGGAGATGCCGGTGCAGTACGAGGGCGTCATCCCGGAGCACCGCGCCGTGCGCACGGATGCCGGCGCCTTCGACGTCTCGCACATGGGCGAACTCGAGGTCGAGGGGCCGCGAGCGCGCGAGCTGCTGCAGTCGCTCCTCTCGAACGACCTCGATCGGATCGGCCCCGGCCAGGCGCAGTACACCCTGCTGACGAACGAGCAGGGCGGGATCGTCGACGACCTGATCGTCTACGAGCGCGAGCCAGACCGGTTCCTGCTGATCGTGAACGCCTCGAACCGCGAGCCCGACTTCGAGTGGCTGCGCGAGCGCGAGCTGCCCGAGTCGGAGGTGCGCGACGTCTCCGACGACCACGCGCTGATCGCCGTGCAGGGGCCGCGCGCGCTCGAGCGGCTCGGCCTGCCCGACGCGCCGGCGTTCACGTTCGCGGGCGGCGTGATCGACGGCATCGAGTGCGTCGTCAACCGCACCGGCTACACCGGCGAGGAGGGAGTGGAGCTGCTCGTAGACAGCGAGCGGGCGGCTGAGCTCTGGGACCGCGTGCTCGACCGGGGCGTCGCTCCCTGCGGCCTCGGCGCGCGCGACACCCTTCGCCTGGAGGTCTGCTACCCGCTCCACGGCAACGAGATCTCGCCCGAGACCGACGCGATCTCCGCCGGCCTGGGCTGGGTCTGCGCACTCGACAGGCAGTTCACGGGTGTCGATCCGCTGCGCCGGATCAAGGAGAACGGGCCCGAGCGGCGCCTCGTCGCCTTCGTGATGGACGAGGGCGGGATCCCGCGCCAGGGGATGGCGATTGCCGAGGGCGGCGAGGTCACGTCCGGCTCGCACTCCCCGATGCTCGAGGTCGGCATCGGCCTCGGCTACGTGCCCGCGGAGCTCGCGCAGCCTGGCTCCGAGCTGACGATCGACGTGCGCGGCCGCGCCCGGCCCGCGCGCGTGGTGAAGAAGCCGATCTATTCGCGAGAGGAGACCTGATGGCGGCCGAGAGCTACCCCGACGACCTGCGCTACCACCCCGAGCACGACTGGGCGCGCATCGAGGACGGCGGGGCGACGTTCGGGATCACGTGGTTCGCGCAGGACTCGCTCGGCGAGCTCGTGCACTTCGAGCCGCCGGAGGAGGGCGCGACCATCAGCGCCGGCCAGTCGTACGCCGAGGTCGAGTCGGTCAAGGCCGTCTCCGACGTGATCGCGCCGCTCTCGGGCGAGGTGCTCGAGGTCAACCGCGCGGTTGTCGACGCGCCCGAGACCGTGAACGACGAGCCGTACGGCGCCGGTTGGCTCGTCCGCGTGCGCCTGACCGAGCCCGCCGAGGCCGACGGGCTCCTCGATGTCGAGGCGTACAAGCGGCAGCTGGCCGAGGAGTGAGCTACCTCGCGCTGACCGACGCCGACCGGGAGGCGATGCTGGAGACGATCGGCGTGTCGTCGGTCGAGGAGCTCTTCCGCGACCTTCCGCAGGGCGTGCGCCTCGGCCGCGAGCTCGACCTCCCGCCGGCGCTGACCGAGCAGGAGTTGACCGCCTACTTCGAGTCGCTGGCGGCCCAGAACGCGCACGTCGGTGCCGAGGCTCTCGTTCCTCGGCGCAGGCCAGTACGACCACTACGTCCCCGCGGTCGTCGATGCCGTGCTGCAGCGCGGCGAGCTCCTGACCGCGTACACGCCGTACCAGCCAGAGCTGAGCCAGGGCGTGCTGCAGGCGATCTTCGAGTACCAGACGGCGATCTGCGAGCTGACCGGCATGGACGTCTCGAACGCCTCGGGCTACGACGGCACGACCGTCGCGGCCGACGCGTGTTTCATCGCCAAGCACGCAACCGGCCGCTCGAAGGTCGTCGTCACCGAGGCGACCAATCCGCAGGTGCGCCAGGTCGTCAAGACTTACGCGCCCGGCTTCGGCCTCGAGGTTGTCGAGGTACGACATCGCGACGGCGCGACCGATCCGGACGAGCTGCGCGCGGCGGCCGAGGACGCTGCGTGCGTGATCTTCCAGCAGCCGAACTTCTTCGGCGTCCTCGAGCCCGCGCCCGCGCTGGCAGCGGCGGCGAACGACGCGGAGGCGTTGCCGGTGGCGCACGTCGACCCGCTCTCGCTCGGCGTGCTCGAGGCTCCCGGGAAGTACGGCTGTGCGATCGCGATCGGCGAGGGGCAGCCGGCGGGGAACTACCTCTCGTACGGCGGGCCGCACTACGGGTTCCTCGCCGCACGCTCCGACTTCATCCGGCGGATGCCCGGCCGCATCGTCGGCGAGACGACGGACACCGACGGCAACCGCGGTTACGTGCTCACGCTGCAGACGCGCGAGCAGCACATCCGGCGCGAGAAGGCGACCTCCAACATCACGACGAACCAGACGCTGCTCGCGCTGGCCGGGCTCGTCTACCTGTCATGGCTCGGGCCGGACGGGCTGCGCGAGGTCGGCGAGAGCTGCCTCGCGCGCGCGGAGCACGCGAAGTCGCGCCTGGGCCTCGAGCAGGCGTTCCCCGAGCGCACGACGTTCAAGGAGTTCGCTGTCCGCCTGGGCCGCCCCGCGGCGGAGGTCGTGCGCGAGGCGCGCAAGCAGGGCGTGCACCCGGGCTACGCGCTCGGGCGCGACTACCCCGGCCTGGACGACGTGCTGCTCGTCGCCGTGACCGAGAAGCGGACTGCGGCCGAGATCGACCGGCTGGCCGAGGTGCTTTCGGCGTGAAGCTGATCTACGAGAAGTCGCAACCGGGCCGTCGCGCCGGGCGCCTGCCGACGAGCGACCTGCCGGTTCCCGAGCTCCCGGGCGACCTGGCTCGCGCCGAGCCGCCGCGCCTGCCGGAGCTCGCCGAGCCCGACCTCGTCCGCCACTTCACGGAGCTCTCGACGCGCAACTTCGGCATCGACACGGGCTTCTACCCGCTCGGCTCCTGCACGATGAAGCACAACCCGCGCGTGAACGAGCGCCTGGCGGCGCTGCCGGGCTTCCGCGACTTGCACCCGCTGCAGGACGAGGACGGGGCGCAGGGCGCGCTTCGCCTCTGCTGGGAGCTGCAGGAGGCGCTGGCCGAGATCACGGGCCTCGACGCGGTCTCGCTCCAGCCGGCCGCCGGCTCGCAGGGCGAGCTGACCGGGTTGATGCTGATGCGCGCCTACTTCGGGGAACGGGGGGAGGACGAGCAGCGGCGCAAGATCGTCATCCCTGACACCGCGCACGGCACGAACCCGGCGAGCGTGACGATGGCCGGCTACGAGCTGACGCCGGTGAAGACGGACGCGCGCGGGAACATCGACGTCGACGACCTGCGCGCGCGCGTTGACGAGCACACCGCGGGCCTGATGTTGACGAACCCGTCGACGCTCGGGCTGTTCGACGAGAACATCGAGGAGATCGCGCGGATCTTCCACGGCGCGGGGGCACTGATGTACTACGACGGCGCGAACCTGAACGCCGTCTGCGGCATCTCGCGCCCGGGCGACATGGGCTTCGACATCGTCCACATCAACCTGCACAAGACGTTCTCGCAGCCGCACGGCGGCGGGGGGCCCGGAGGCGGGCCGATCGCCGTCGGGACGCGGCTCGAGCCGTTCCTGCCGGTGCCGGCGATCGTGCGCGACGGCGAGCGCTACGTGCTCGACTACGACCGCCCGCAGACGATCGGCAAGGTGCGCGGCTTTCTCGGGCCGTTCGGCGTCTTCGTCCGCTCGTACGCATTCATCCGCGCGTACGGGCCCGGGCTGCGGCAGATGTCGGAGGTCGCGGTGCTGAACGCGAACTACCTGCTCGCGCGGCTGCGCGAGGCCTACGAGCTGCCGTACGACCGGCTCTGCATGCACGAGTTCGTCCTCTCGGCGCGGCGGCTCAAGCGCGACCACGGCGCGACGGCGCTCGACGTCGCGAAGCGGTTGATGGACTACGGCTTCCATCCGCCCACGATCTACTTCCCGCTCGTCGTGCCGGAGGCGCTGATGATCGAGCCGACCGAGACGGAGGCCAAGGAGACGCTGGACGAGTTCGCCGACGCGATGCTCGCGATCGCCGCGGAGGCCGCCGAGGACGTCGAGCTGCTCAAGAGCGCGCCGCACGGGCGAGCGGTCGGACGCCTCGACGAGGTGAAGGCGGCGAAGCGCGTCGTCGTTCGCTTCGGCTTCGACGCGCACCCCGATCTCTCCGGCGAGCCCGCGGCCGCCGTGGCCGAGGCTCCGAAGGGCGTCTGATGATCGACCTCCGCTCCGACACCAAGACGAAGCCGACGCAGGGCATGCGGGAGGCGATCGCCGCGGCCGAGGTCGGGGACGAGCAGCGCCGCGAGGACCCGACGGTGAACGAGCTCGAGCGGCGCGTGGCCGAGCTGCTCGGCCAGCCGGAGGCGGTCTACCTCCCCACCGCGACGATGGCGAACGAGATCGCGCTGCGCGTTCTCGGCGAGCCGGGCGACGAGGTGGTCGCGGAGAAGAACTCGCACATCTTCATCTCCGAGCTCGGTGGGCCCGCGGTGTTCGCCGGCTTGATGACGCGGCAGCTCGCCTGCCCGGCGGGCCGGTTCACGCCGGAGCAACTGCGCGAGACGCGCCGCCCCGGCGACAGCACCCACACGCCGGCGACGAGGATCGTCTCGGTCGAGAACACGCACAACGCGTCTGGCGGCAGGGTCTGGCCGATGGACGAGCTCGAGGCCGTGGTGGCAACCGCACGCGAGCTCGACCTCTCGCTCCATCTCGACGGCGCGCGCATCCTCAATGCAGCGACCGCGCTGGGCGTGCCCGCCGCCGCGATCGGGCGGGACTTCGACACCGTCGCGATCTGCCTTTCGAAGGGGCTCGGCTGCCCGCTCGGCGCGCTCGTGGCGGGCTCGCCCGAGCGGATGGCGAGGGCACGGCGGCTGAAGCACCAGTTCGGCGGTGCGATGCGGCAGGCCGGAATCGTCGCCGCCGCGGGCGTCTACGCGCTCGACCATCACGTCGAACGGCTCGCCGACGACCACGTGCGCGCTCGGCGGCTCGCGGAAGGCCTCTACGACGCCGGCGTCCCCGTCGATCTCGAGCAGGTCGAGACGAATTTCGTCCAGGTCGACGTCCGTCCGCTCGGGCTCGGCCCGGAGGAGGCGCTCGAGCGGCTCGCCCAGCAGGGCGTCGGCCTCTCCATGACGGTGCACCCGACCCGGCTCCGCGCGGTCACGCACCTCGATGTCGACGACGAGGACATCGACCGCGCCGTCGAGCTGATCCCGCGAGCCCTCGGGGCCCTTGCCCGCGCCTGAGCGGTTCCGGCGCCTCGTGCTTGAGGCGCAGATCGCGGGGCGGCTGCCGAGCGTCAGCGCGGCGGTCTTCCGCGGCAGCGAGGTCGTCTGGAGCGACGCCGTCGGCCTCGCCGACGTCGAGCGGCGCGTCGAGGCGACGGCCGACCACCAGTACGCCGTTGCGTCGATCACGAAGACCTTCACGGCGGCGTCGGTGCTCCAGCTCCGCGACGCGGGCAAGCTCGACCTCGACGACCCGCTCTCGAAGCACCTGCCCGAGGCTGCGCACGGCACGCCGACGCTGCGGCGGATGCTCTCGCATGCCTCGGGCCTGCAGCGCGAACCGCCGGGCGAGGTCTGGGAGACGATGCACTTCCCGAACGAGGAGGAGCTGCTCGCGTCGTTCGAGCAGGCCGAGCAGGTGCTCCCGCCCTCGACCGCGTGGCACTACTCGAACCTCGCCTACGCGCTGCTCGGCCACCTCGTCGGGCGCGTCTCCGGGATGCCGTTCCACGCCTACGTCGAGGAGCGGCTGCTGCGCCCGGTCGGCCTCGAGCACACGTCCTGGGGGCCAGGCGACAACCCGGCGCTGCCGTACTTCGTCGAGCCGTACTCCGACGGTGTGCGGCGCGAGCCCGTGCTCGATATTGGCGGCAAGGGCGGCGAGTCGGGCCTGTACAGCACCGTCGGCGACCTCGCCCGCTGGGGGTCGTTCCTCGCGGACCCCGACGAGTCGATCCTGGCCGCCACGAGCGTCGAGGAGATGCACACACTGCAGGTGATGGCGAACCCCGAGTGGACACTCGGCTGGGGCCTCGGCCTCGAACTCTGGCGGCGAGGCGAGCGGCTGTTCACCGGACACACCGGCGGCTTCCCGGGCTTCGTCTCGATCCTGCTCTGGTCGCGCAACGACCGGATCGGCGCCGTCGTGCTGACGAACTCGAGCACCTGGGCCGAGCTCGACTCGACGGGGCTCGACCTCGCCGAGGCCGCGCTCGAGGAGCTGGCGCCGGAACGGGAACCGTGGACGCCGGAGGAGTCCCCGCCCGCCGAGATCCTGCCGCTGCTCGGGCGCTGGTGGTCGGAGGGCGACGAGACGATCTTCAGCTGGCGGCACGGAAAGCTCGAGGCCCGCCGGGAGGGAGCTCCGCCGGAGCGCGCGCCGTCGGTCTTCGAGCCCGAGGGCGACGACCGCTACCGCACCGTCTCCGGCCGAGAGCGCGGCGAGGTCTTGCGCGTGGTTCGCGACGAGCAGGGCGAGGTCGTGCGGCTCTACTGGGCGACGTACCCGTTCACGCGCACGCCCGAGATCTTCGGCCCGCAGCCCTAGCGGTCGCCGACGGCGAGGAACGTGAGCGCCACGCCGGCGTAGAGCGTAACGAGCAGCACGCCCTCCCAGCGGCGGCCGCGCCCGTCGGCGAGCAGAAGCGCCACGAGCGCCGCGGAGCCACCCATCGCGGCGAGCTCGACCGGTCGGAACGTCAGCGGCAGCGACGGCGCCACGGCCCACGAGAGGAGCGCGACCGCGGGCGTCACGAGCAGGGCCACCTGGGCGCTCGACGAGACAGCGATCTCCGTCGCGAGCGGCAGCTTCCCACGGCTCGCGATCACGATCGCTCCACCGTGCTCGGCGGCGTTCCCGACGATCGCGACGATCACCGCCGCGATGAAGAACTCCGACAGGCCGGCAGACTCGGCGAAGGCGTCGAGCGAGTGCACGAGCGTCTCGCTGATCAGCGCCGTCACGACCGTCGCCGCCGCGAGCGCGCCGAGCGACACGGGCAGCGACCAGCCGCCGGAGGCGACCTCGCCGCTCTCGTCGTGCAGCCGCTTGTGCCGGCGCAGCGACCACGTCGTCACGGCCAGGTAGAGGAGCAGCAGCACGACGGAGACGGGAATCGTGACCACCGCCAGCGAGTGGCGCTCGGCGTCGCCCGACCAGCCGGGGACGGACGGCACGAAGAAGAGAGCCACTGCGACGAGCACGAGGCCGAGCTGGAGCAGAATCGAGAGGCGGTCGAGTGGGTTGCCCCCCTTGCCCTTGCCGCCGAAGATCAGCGCCACGCCGAGCACGAGCATGATGTTCGAAACGATGCTCCCCGTGAGCGAGCCGCGGACGACGTCCGGCAACCCCTCGTTGACGGCGAAGAGCGCGATGATCAGCTCGGGCGCGTTGCCGAAGCTCGCATTGAGGAAGCCGCCGATCCCCGGGCCGGTGTGCTCGCTCGCATGCTCGGTCGCCTCGCCGATCAACCACGCGAGCGGCACGAGCGCGGCCGCCGCGACGATGAAGAGCGTCGTCGCCCCGGCGTGCAGCCCGTAGCGCAGGAAGAGGGTGATCGGGGCCAGGACGAGCGACGCCCAGAGGAGCTTGCGGCCCACCTCGCTAGCCTAGTCGCGTGGTCGGTTTTCCTGACGAGTCGACCGGTCGTTGCAGACGGAGCACGGGCAGAGCCCGCGCTCCTGAGGCCGGCATCGCAAGCGACGCCTGAGGCCGATCCTGGACGCGGTCCTCTTCGACTGGGGCGACACGTTGATGGAGTTCGCGTACTCGCCCGAGCTGGTCGCCGCCGGTCACCGGGCCGGCGTGGAGGCGGTCGGGCGGGATGGGATGCCGGAGCTCGACGTGCTCACCGGATGGTTTCGCGAGAACTACGAGCCGCTCTTCTGGAAGCCCGGCACGATCGAGGAGATCGAATACCCGGGGCTGGTCCGCAAGCTCTTCGCCGACTTCGGCGTCGCGCTCGACGACGACGAGCTGGGGCGCTTCCTCGAGGCGGAGCACGTCGCGTGGGACCCTGCCCGTCGCCTAGCCGCCCACACCCACCCGCTGCTGGAGGCGCTGCGCGAGCGCGGGCTCAAGCTGGGCCTCGTCTCGAACGCCTTCGATCCCGGCTGGCTGCTGCACCGCGACCTCGAGCAGATGGGCCTCGCGGAGCGGCTCGANTTCAGCGTCTTCTCGTCCGAGGTCGGGACGCGCAAGCCGCACCCGGCCATCTTCGAGCGGGCGCTCGAGGCGCTCGACGTCGAGCCCGAGCGTGCGGTGTTCGTCGGCGACCGCCTCTACGAGGACGTGCGCGGCGCGGGGGAGCTCGGGATGACGACGGTGCAGGCGCTCTGGTACCGGGCCGACGAGCANCCCGAGGGCGCCGAGCCCGACTACCAGGCGTTTAACCAGCTCGACGTTTTGAACGTCGTGCGCCGCCTCACGTAATCGCGACTAGCCGTCAAGCCGCGCGCTGTCAAGTCTTGCGGAGGGTGCCCCATTGCACCCACAATCCCGTCATGGAGATACGCGAGCAGGCGGCCGCCGAGCCGACCGAGCTTCCGCTCCGTCCGCAGGACGAGGTCGAGTGCCGCCGCTGCGACGTCCACTGCGACAAGATCGTGTATCCCGGCGCCTGCGTCGCCCGCGCGTGCCCGTTCGTCTACTCGTACGAAGAGTTCGGGCACACCTACATGGGCTGCCTGATGAAGGTCTTCGCGGTGGAGATCGACGTCGACCTGCTGCGTGACGCCGAGCTGCGCGGCGGCTTCGGCGCCGTCCGCGCAACCGCACCGGCGCTGCCGATGTGCCACGCGGAGGTCGAAGGGTGCTACGAGAGCCGCGGCGACGAGCTCGGGTGCGTCAATCCCGAGTTCCACGAGCTGCCGGTCGGGCAGCCGAGCTTCCGCGTTTTCGCGCGGCTGGCTTCCTCTTAGGACCTTCGCAGAGCGCCCGCAATCTCGCCATCTGCTCGCGGTCCGGCCCCTTGCCGTCGGGGCCCGGGACCTCGATCACGGCAGGCAGCCCTTGCAGGCGCGGGTGGCGGAGGAAGAGCCCGAGGTCGTCGCCGAGCAGGCCGTCGCCGATGTTCTCGTGCCGGTCGAGGTTCGACGCGAGCGGGGCCTTCGAGTCGTTCACGTGCAGGCAACGCAGTCGGTCGAGGCCGATCGACGCGTCGAGCTCTTCGACGACCCGGTCGAGCTCGGCGGCGTCGGTGACGTCGTACCCCGAGACGTAGAGGTGGCACGAGTCCAGGCAGACGCCGAGCCGCGGGTGGCGGTCGAGCGCCTCGTAGAGCGCCGCCAGCTCCTCGATCGAGCGCCCGATCGTGCCGCCGGCGCCGGCGGAGTTCTCCATGCAGAGCCACGTCGTCTCACTGCAGCGCTCGAGGGCTTCGGCGAGGACGGGGACAACGCGCTCGAGGCCGGCCTCGAAGCCGGCGCCGAGGTGCGAGCCCACGTGGAAGACGACCGCCTCGGCGCCGATCTTGCAGGCCGCGTCGACCGTCGAGCGGAGCGTCGTGACGCTCTTCCGGTAGAAGTCGTCGTCCGGGCTCGCGAGGTTGATCAGGTAGATCGCGTGGACGAGCACTGCGCCGAGGCCGAGCTCCTCCCGGCGCTCGCAGAACGCCTTGATCACCGCCGGGTCGTGGGCGGGAAAGCGCCATGCGCGCGGGCTCTGCACGAACAGCTGCAGCGCGTCGGCCTCGATCGCGGCGGCGCAGTCCAGCGACTTCGTGATTCCGCCTGAGCAGTGGGCGCCGAGCAGCACGGCGTTGAAGCTAGCTGAGCCAGGCGCTCAGCCGGGCGGCCTCCTCCTCGACCTCGCGCCGCGCGGCCCTCGGGAGCGGCGCGAACGGCTCCGGAACGACGCGGCTCTTCTCGAGCTTCCAGGTCCCGGCGACGAGGCCGTCCACCGTGAAGGTCGGCTGGACGTCGGCGTTCTTGCGGACGACGACCTTGCGGTAGGCCTCCGGCAGCACGCGCTCGCGGTCGAGCAGGACGTTGTCGAACTTCGGCAGGAACCGCACCGGCGCGCGCGTGTCGGCGGTCGGGCGCGGCGCGCGCGGGAGGTCGAGTAGCTCGCGGCCGCGATCGTCGCGCAGACCGACGAGCCCCTGG
>C688J18823_10001364_pt1 | contig 14970 bp, 14 predicted proteins | sample HopSoiMetagenom1_FD_18823 | JGI IMG/M metagenome (IMG submission 18823)
CACGGCGGCGAAGCGCGGCGCGCGCGCCCTCGGCATCGAGTACAACCCCGACATGGTGGAGCTTTCGAAGCGCAACGCGGAAGCAGAAGGCGTGACCTCGCGCGCGCAATTCCAGAAGGCGGATCTCTTCCAGATCGATTTCTCCAAGGCCACCGTGGTCACGATGTTCCTGCTGCCGGACATCAACCTGAAGCTGCGCCCGAAGATCCTCAACCTGAAGCCCGGCACGCGCATCGTTTCGAACACCTTCACGATGGGCGAGTGGCAACCGGACGAGACGGCGACGGTGGAGAAAGGCTGCGACGGCTCGTGGTGCAACGTGCTCTTCTGGATCGTGCCGGCGAAAGTGGCCGGCAGCCACAAGGTTGCGCAGGGCGAGCTGACGCTGAAGCAATCGTTCCAGATGCTGAGCGGCACGCTGGCGAGCGGCGGTCGCATCGTGCCGGTCGAAGGCAAGGTGCGCGGCGACGAGGTTTCCCTGACGGCGGGTAACCAGACGCTGCACGGCAAGGTGAACGGCAAGACCCTCGAGCTGCACTAACTAACAGGTCCTCCACAGGCGGCGCACAGGTTGTCCACAGGTGCCTGTGGACAACTCGCTGCTAGCCGCGTGCGGCGCGCCGGACCTGGCGGATTTCCTCGTCGGTGATGATGTCGACCAGGCGCAGGAAGACGTTGCGCGGCAGCTCACGCGCGCCATTCCAGCTTGCGAAATCCATTTCGGTCGCGCCCAGGTGAACTCGAAGTTGCTCGCTGCCGCCGAGAATTTCCGCGGCGCGGCGCAGCGCACGGTTGTGAATGTCTTGGTGCACGGTCCCTCCCCGAGGACATGCGCACATTGCACCTCGCGGCGCGGCGCGTCAACCAGGAAATTGAGCGTATGGTGACGACGCCTCGCATGCCAACCACTCACGCCGCACTCGTTCGTCTTAGCCTGGAGTCCGCGCGGCTGCAGCATCTATCGCAGACGGTGCAGAAACGCTCGCGCGCCGCACGCGCGCGCTCGGTAGCGCTCCTTTCGCATTTGCGCGCCTTGCGCCTCGGCGAATCGATCTAGGCGGCGGCGGGACGCAGCGCCAGCTCGACCGGGCGATCGTCCGCACGCCACTGCAGCGTGAAGGCGATCACGCCGATCGCGATCAGCGCCGACCACGCGATCGCGTAGTTACCGGTGAGGGTGTAGACCACGCCGCCCATCCACGCGCCCGCGAACGAGCCCAGCTGGTGGCTCAGGAACGCGAGCCCGTAGAGCGCGTTGAAGTGCGCGAGGCCGAAGATGCGCCCGATCAGGCCGGAAATCAGCGGCGCGACGCCCAGCCAGAGGAATCCCATCGCCGCCGCGAAGATCAGCGTCGTCGTGGCGCTCACCGGCACGGCGACGAACACGCAGATGAAGAGCGTGCGCAGGCCATAGATCATCGCCAGCAGCTTTTTCTGGCTGTAGCGCGAGCCGAGCAGCCCGAAGATGTACGTGCCGATGGTATTGAAGAAGCCGATCAGCCCGAGCGCGGTGGCGCCCACGCCGGGCGCGACGCCGCAGAGATCCAGGTACTTCGGCAGGTGCGTGGTGATGAAGATGAGCTGGAAGCCGCACGCGAAGTAGGCGGTGGTCATCTGCATGAAGCCGCGATGGCGCCACGCCTCTCCCACCGCCGCGCTCAGGCGCTGCGGCGGCCCGGCCGGAACGGGCGCCTTTTCTTCCCTGATCAAGAGGGAAAGCAGCGCGGCGGCGCCGGCGATGATGGTGAAGCCGAGCAGCGCGCTCTTCCAGCCGAAATTGCCGGAGAGGTATTGGCCGAGCGGCGCGATGAAAGCGGTGCCGAGCGAGCCCGCGGCCGCGACGATGCCGACGCGCTCGCTGCGTTTCTCGGGCGGCGAGGCGCGCGCGACGACGCCGATCAGCACGCCGAAGCCCGTGCCGGCGATGCCGATGCCGATCAGGAATCCCGAGGCATGCAGGGCGAGCGGCCCGCTCGCGCCCATCATCACGATGAGGCCTGCGCCATAGAAGAGCGCCGTGATGAACACGAGCGGCCGCGCGCCGTAGCGATCGGCCAGCGCGCCCACCACCGGCTGCGCCGCGCCCCAGATGATGTTTTGCAGCGCGAGCGAGAAGCTGAAGGTGGCGGCGGAGAGCCCTAGGTCGGCCGTCACCGGCCCGAGGAACAGGCCCATCGACTGCCGCATGCCCATCGCGAGCGAGATGATCACGCCGCTGACGGCGAGCAGGAACCACATGGAGCGGTTTTTCACCGCGTGATTCTAAAAGCCGCTGCGGGCAAGTCCTTCACGATGTTTGCGCATGGTTCGCAGAAACGCCGCGCATTCATAGCTTCAGGTGGGCCTTCACCCGTCGCCCGACGATCAAGGAGAGCGACAGCAGCGCGAGGACGCCGCCGCCGAAGAGCACCCAGTTGAGCGCGCCGCCCGCGCCGAGCGCGCCGCGGCCGGCGGCGCCGAGGTACACCTTGATCACCAGATCGGGAGCGACGCCGGCGAGCGTCGCGCCCATGTACTTCGGCAAATCCACCCGCGTGAGGCCGAGCACGTAGCTCTTCAGCCCGCACGGGATCACCGGCGACAAGCGCAGCAGCGACACGATGCGCCACGGATGCTTCGCCACCTCGTGCTCGATCGCCTTGAAGGTGCGGCTCGAGCGCACCCAGCGCTTGATGCGCTCGGGCGATACATACCGGATCAGCAGCAAGCCGACGAGCGAGGCGCCGCCCACGGCAACCGCCGCGGCGAGGACGCCGAACGCCCATCCGAAGATCGCGCCCGAAGCGATCGGGAAGAGCCACACCGGCAGGAGCAGCAGCATCGAGAGCGCATACGCGCCGCAGAAGACAAAAAAGGCGATCAGCGGATTCATGTTCTCGATCCAGTCCTCGAACTCGGACCACCACGCGTCCGGGATCAGCACCACGCCGGCGACGAGGAGGACGATGGTCACGGCAGCGATCACCGAATAAGGACGCAGCGTGTGGCGCACCAGCGCGTGGCCGGCCGAAAGGCAGAGCACGAGCCATACGAGGCTAGAGCACGCCGCGGCGAGCACGTCGGAGAGGTAATGCGCGCCGAGGTAGAGACGCGAGAAGGCGACGAGCGCCACCATCATGCCCGCGGCCGCGACGCAGGCCGTGCGCCTGCGCCAGTCGAAGAATCGCGACACCAGAAACGCGGCGAGCACGCCGTAGAAGAGCATCGCGCCCGCGGTATGTCCGCTTGGAAAAGAGTACGAGTCGAGCGAGAAGAACGGCTCGTCCAGCCGCGGGCGCAGGCGCTCATAGGCATTTTTCAGGATGAAGTTGATGAACAGGCCCCCCGCCACCGTGACGGCGAGGGTGAGCAGCCAGTAGCGCTCGCGCAGGCGCCAGAGCACCGCGCCGAAGATCGCGCTCCAGATGGCAATCCCGATCGGCGAGTGCAAATGCGTGATGCCAAGGAAGAAGGCGGCGCGCATGCCGCTCGCGTGCGCATCGGCGTGAAGGACGTCGGCGACCTTGGCGTCCATTGCCACCAGCGCGGAGCGCGTATTGACGTTCCACGCGATGGCGAGGAAGAGCACGCCGCAGATGAGAAGCGCGGTCCACCCCGCGATCGCGAGCGCTCGCGGAGATAGGCTGTGCGGCCGCGGCATCCTTCGATGGTATAAGAGCGGCAGGGAGGGTTCTGCCATGCGCGTCGCCGCACTGATCATGGTGCTCGTCGCCACCCATGCGGTGGCGCAGTCGTTCCCCGCCAAGCCGCCCAAGCTCTACGTCGGCTTCGTTCCCGGCGGCGGCGTCGACCAGACCGCGCGCATCACCACGGCGCGCCTATCGGAGATCTGGAATTCGCCGATCACGGTGGAGAACCGTCCCGGCGCCGGCGGCACCATCGCCGCCGAGCTCACCGCGAAATCCGCGCCCGACGGCTACACGATGGTCCTCTGCAACATCGGCTCGCATGGCATCGGGCCTTCGCTCTACAAAAGCCTTTCGTACGACCCGATCAAAGGCGTCACCTTCATCGGGCTCATCGGCACGACGCCTAACGTGATGGCCGTGCATCCGTCGGTTCCGGCGAACACCGTCGCCGAGTTCATCGCCTACGCCAAGGCCAATCCCGGCAAGATCAGCTATGGCTCCTCCGGCGTCGGCACCTCGACGCACCTCGGGGTGGAGCTCTTCAAGTCGATGGCCGGCATCGACATCGTGCATGTGCCCTACAAAGGCGGCGCCGCGTCGTCGGCGGATCTCGCCGGCGGCCAGGTGCAGCTCGTGATCACCAACCTGCCGGAGCAGGTGGCCTACATCCGCACCGGCCGCACCCGCGCGCTCGGCATGTCGACCCCTAAACGGGCGCCGCAATTCCCCGAGGTGCCGACGATCGCGGAGTCGGGCTTGGCGGGCTACGAGGTCACGGTCTGGTACGGCCTGTGCGGGCCGGCCGGCATCCCGGCGGCGCTAGTGGAGAAGATGAACGCCGACCTGCAGAAGACCATCGCCAGCCCGGAGACCCACAAGCGCCTGTCGGACGTCGGCATCGAGCCCGCGCCCGGCAGCGCGGCGCAATTCACCGAGTTCGCGCGCGCCGAGGTAGCGAAGTGGGCGAAAGTGATCAAGGATGCCAACGTACGAGCGGAGTGAGGAGTATGAAATGCAACGACGCGACTTCCTGCAAACCGTGACGGCCATCGGCGCCGCCGCGGGCCTGCCGCTCAATGCGCAGGCGGCCTACAGCCCGAAAGCCAAAATGGAAATCGAGGTGACGGAGGTTCCATTCCGCACCACGGCGAAGGGGCGCCCGCTCCTCGCCCGCGTGTACGCACCCAAGGGTGCCGGCCCCTTTCCCACCGTGCTGGATTTGCACGGCGGCGCCTGGACACGCAAGGATCGCTTCGCCAACGAGCCGATGGACCGCGCGGTGGCGTCGAGCGGTGTGCTGGTCGTCGCGATCGACATGACGCTCGCCGGCGAGGCGCCTTATCCCGCCAACGTGCAGGATGCGAGCTACGGCGTGCGCTGGCTGAAATCGAAGGCGGCGCAGTGGCGCGGCGATCCGAAAATCGTCGGCCTGCTCGGCAGCTCGAGCGGCGGCCACATCGCGGAGCTGATCGCCATGCGGCCTCGGCACCCGCTCTACAACACGCTTGCCCTCGACGGCTACGACGACCGGGTGGCCTACGTCGCCACGCGCTCGCCGATCTCGAACCCGTACACGCGCTGGCAGCAGGCGGAGAAACTGAAGAACAAGAACCTGATCGAGGCGAGCAAGACCTACTTCCGCCCGTGGGAGACGATTCACGAGTCCAGCCCGCAGGAGATGCTCGATCGCAAGGAGGCGGCGGTGCTGAAGCCGCTGCTCATCATGCAGGGCGAGCTCGACGACAACGTGCTGCCCGCCGAGCAGGAGAAGTTCGCCGCCGCCTACCGCGCCGCAGGCGGGCAGTGCCAGTACGAGCTATTCCGCGGCGCGGTCCACGAGTGGACCGCGGAGCCGGGAGCGAACAGCGAGCGCGCCGCCGAGATGGTGAAAGCGTTCATCGCGCGCAACCTCAGCGGCTGAAAATAATTAGGGTCTGTCCCTATTTTTCGTAGGGGCGGGTGATGATCTCGAGGAAGTGCCCGCCCGGCTCATCGAAGTAAACGCCGCGGCCGCCGAAGTGGCGGTTGATGGCGCCCTTCTCGCGCTTCCCCGGATCGGCCCAGTAGTCGATGCCGCGCGCTTGAATGCGGCCGAAGATCTGGTCGAACTCCGCCTCCGAGACGAGAAATGCGTAATGCTGCTTCTCCGGCTCGTAGTCCGCATCGCAGAAGTCGAGCGTGACTTCATTGGCCACATCGACCGACAGGAAGCCGTAGAACGGCTGCGCCGGCGGCAGGCCGAACACTTGGGTGAAGAATTCGGCCGATGCCTTCTTGTCGCGCACGTTCACGATGGTGTGGTTCAGCTTGACGGCCATGGCGCAGTTTAGACTCCGCCGTCCATGAAAGCGCTCGTCATCGGCGGATCGCTGGGTGGCCTTTTCGCCGCCAATCTTCTTCGCGACCAGGGCTGGGAAGTCGACGTGTATGAAAGAGTGGGCGATGACCTCGCCGTGCGCGGCGCCGGCATCGGCACGCACACCGAGCTCGTCGACGTCCTCGGGCGCCTCGGCATCCGGATGGACGAGCGCCTGGGCGTGGTGATTCCCGACCGCATCTGCGTCGACCGCACCGGGCGCGAGCTCTACCGCTGCCACTGGGCGCACACCATGAGCGCGTGGGCGAACGTGTACCGGCCGCTCAAGGATCGCTTTCCCGCCGGGCGCTATCACTTCGGCAAGGGCTTCACCGGTCTCGTGCAGAGCGCCGAGGGCATCAGCGCCTTCTTCGACGATGGCTCGACCGCCGCCGGCGATCTCCTCATCGGCGCCGACGGCCTGCGCTCTACCGTGCGCGCGCAGCTCATGCCGGGCGTCGAGCCGCAGTACGCGGGCTACGTCGCCTGGCGCAGCATCGTCGAGGAAAGTCGAGTGCCGGCTGAATCGCGCGAATGGCTGGGCGAGGGCTACTGGTTCGTGCTGCCGAAAGGCGAGATGTTCCTCTGCTACCAGGTACCGGCCAAGGATCTCGGCCGCGTCGGGCGCGACTGGAACTATGTCTGGTATCGACCGGTGACCGAGGCGCAGCTCAAAGATTTCTGCACCGACGCAACGGGCAAGTGCCACGGCACGGGCATCGCGCCGCCGCTGATCCGTGCGGATGTCACCGCGTCCATCAAGCGCGAGGGCCACGAGCTTCTTCCCCCGCATCTCGCCGCGCTGATCGACGTCTCGCAGCCCTTCTTCCAGGCGATCTTCGACATCGAATCGCCGCGGCTCACCGTCGGGCGCGTCGCGCTCCTCGGCGACGCCGCGTACGTCGCCCGGCCGCATGTCGGCATGGGCGTGACGAAGGGCGCGCTGGATGCGCTATGCCTTTCCAACTCCCTGCGCAAAGAAAAAGATTTGCTCCGCGCCCTCGCCCGCTACGATCGCCTGCGCAGCGAGTTCGGCCGGCGCTGCGTCGCGCGCGCGCGGCGCCTCGGCTCCTACATCGAGGCGCGCTCGCGCCCCGAGAAAGGCTGGAGCGCCGAAGATCTCGACCAGCGTCCGGAGCGCGTGCTGCACGAAGTCGCGCTCGCGCTGGCGGACATTCCAGAGCTCCAGATCGAAATCTAGTTAAGGAGATACTTCGCCCATGCCAACCATGAACGTTCGCGGCGTCAACATCCATTACCGGGTCATCGGCGACAAAGGGCCGTGGCTTGCGCTCATCACCGGCGGGCGGCGCGGGTTCGCGGAGTTCGTGCCGCTCGCGGAGAAGATCGCAGCGCACGGCGTGCGCGTGCTGATCCACGACCGGCGCAACACCGGCGCCTCGGATGTGGTGATCGAAGGCAAAGAAGGTGAAGAGGAAATGTGGACCGACGATCTCTACGAGATGCTCGGCAAGCTCGGCGCGCGCCCGGCGGTGGTGGGTGGCGCGTCGTCGGGCGCGCGCACTTCCGTGCTGACGTACCTGCGGCATCCGGATGCGGTGCGCGCCCTGTTTCTCATGCGCGTGACGGGCGGTGAGTTCGCCGCGGGACGGCTGCCGGAGATGTATTACGGCCAGTTCATCAAGGCGGCGAAGGAAGGCGGCATGGCGGCGGTATGCGCGACCGAGCAATACCAGGAGCGCATCGCGGCCAATCCGTCGAACAAGGAGCGCCTCATGAAGATGGACCCGAAGCGCTACATCGAGCAGATGTCGCAGTGGCTCGCCATCTTCACGCGCGGGCCCGTGAAGCCGATGTACGGCGTGACCGAAGCGCAGTTGAAATCCATCAAGGTGCCGAGCATCGTCATCCCGGGCAACGACAAGACGCATTCGTCGGTCGCGGCGCGCCACATCCAGAAGCTGATTCCCGGCAGCAAGCTCGTCGACTTGGGACTGAAGGACCAGGACGTGCCGCTCGTGCCCTTCACGGATTGGGCGCCGCAGGAGCCGGCCATCGCCAAGACCTGCGCGGATTTCGTAAAAGCCAACTCCTAGCGGGCACGGCGATTGCAGCAATCCGGGCGGTCCACTTAAGAAGGAGACCGTTCCATGAAACTCAAGCTTGTTGCATCGGCAATGATGGCCGCTGGGCTCGCGCTCGGCGGCTGCGCTTCGCATAACGACAACGCCGCTTCCGGCGAAAGCCGCACGGCGGGTCAGTTCACGAGCGACGCAGCGCTCACCGCGAAGGTGAAGACGGCGCTTGCGAAGGACGCCGGCCTCGGCACCGCCGCCGACGTGAACGTGAACAGCTACCGCGGCGTGGTGCAGCTGAACGGCTTCGTCGACTCCCAGGACAAAGTCCAGCGCGCGGCCGACGTCGCGCGCGGCGTGGAGGGCGTGAGCCGCATCGACAACAACCTCAGCGTGAAGCCGCGCTCGTAAGAGAACCGGCAACGCACAAAAGCCCCGCCGTGCGCGGGGCTTTTTTATTTCGGCGGCTGCGCCTCGTCCCAGTCGATCCACGTGGGATCGAGCTCGTTGATGATGTCCACCAGCCGCAGGAACTTGTACTCGGGCATGGTGGCGTGGCCGAAGCGCCAGGCGCGGATCATGGATTCCGGCGCCACCAGGCGGCGCGAAAGCTCCTCGATGCCGAGATGCTTCTCGGTCACGTCGAGCGCGCGGGATATCAGCGGGCTGGCGGGAAGCCGGTTCATGGCGGGCCGAACTGTACTCTTATTGTCCAATCGGCGCGCCCTCACGCAGCCATGGGATTGCGCGCCGCCGGACCTTGGGAAGAGCATTGCGCAGGCGGAAGAAAAGCCGCCGGCCGTCGAACAGGCCGTGGTGCTGCCCGAGACCGGCTGCGGAGGACCTTCTCCGGTCACGACGACCACCGGCACTCGCTAACGAAATAGTCGCGTCCGCGGCGCGCGATTCCGGGGATACTCCCGGCGCCTGAATCCCGCGCTCGCTCCCTTCAAGGTCCGCAGCTACCGCTTCCAGTGGCCCTCCGACCTCGCCACGTCGATCGGCTTCGAGATGGAGGGACTGATCCTCGGCTGGTACGTGCTGAGTGCGACCGGATCGGTGGAATGGCTGGTCGCTTTCGGCGCGCTGCCGTGGCTCGGCGCGGTCTTCGCGCCCTTTCTCGGCATTGCCGGCGATCGCCTCGGGTTGCGCGCGCTGCTCACCCTGACGCGCGCAGGCTATGCGGTGATCGCCGCCACCCTGACGGTGCTCACGTTCAGCGGCGCGCTCACGCCGCTGCAGGTGGTCGTGCTTTACGGCATCACCGGGTTGATGCGGCCTTCCGACCAGGCGATGCGCAACGTGCTGATCGCGCAGACCGTCGCGCCCGACACGCTGATGGGCGCGCTCGGCATCTCGCGCACCACGGCCGACATGGCGAAGGTGCTGGGCTCGCTTGCCGGTGCGGGCGGCGTGGCGATGATCGGCATGGGGCCGGCGTACGTCATCGTGACGTTGCTCTACGTCTCCGCGTTCCTGTTCTCGCTCGGAGTGGCGCGCGCGCCTTTGCACGCTGCGCATGCGAGCGCGCACGACGTCGTCGCCGGACTGAAGGATGCGACGCGCTACGTCTGGCGCAAGGCCGATCTCTTCGGCGCCGTGACGATCGCCTTCCTCACCAACCTGCTCGCTTTTCCGTTCGTGCTTGGCCTCTTGCCGTACGCCGCGAAGGAAATCTACCGGGTCGGGCAGGCGGGACTCGGCTACCTCGCGGCCGCCTTCGCGCTCGGCGCGCTGGTGGGCTCGCTCATCGTCGGCACCACGACGATGCGCCTGCGCGCGGGACGCATGATGCTGTGGAGCTGCGGCCTGTGGTTCGTCGCCGTGATTCTCTTCGGGCAGACCCGATCCTTCGGCTTCGGCTTCGCGCTGCTTTTGCTCTCGGGCTTCATGCAAAGCCTTTGCCTCACGCCGCTCGCTGCCGTCCTGCTGCGCGGCTCGAGCGTCGAAATGCGCGGCCGCGTGATGGGCATGCGCGTGCTGGCGATATGGGGGCTGCCGCTCGGGCTGCTCGCTAGCGGGCCGCTCATCGAGCACTTCGGCTACGTCGCCTGCACCGCGCTTTATGGCGCTCTGGGGCTCGCGGCGACATTCGCGGTCGCTTATCGCTGCCGCCAGGCGCTCTGGCATCCCTGATGTGATAGCCTCCTTTTTCGAGGGACGGCTTGGGGAGAAAGCCGATGTCGGTCAAAGGGATAAGGCCTGAACCGCACGTAGCTTCGACATCGGGCTAAAGCGCACCGTGCGGCTCAGCCTCGGCTCGAAATTCGCGGTCACCGTGCTGGTGATCCTCGCCGCCACTCTCGCGGCGAATACGCTCTATTTCTTCAGCACTTCCGCGCAGCTGCAGGAGCAGCAGCTCGTGGAGCGCGGCCGCGCGCTCGGTCGCCTGATCTCGCTGATCAGCCCGGAGCCCATCCTCGGCTTCGACTACTTGCAGCTCAACGATTACACGCGCGAGGTCGCCCTGCAGCGCGACGTCGTCTATGCGCTGATCGTGACGGCCGAAGGCACCGCCGTCAGCTCGGCGGTGAATCCCTCGGCCTCGAAGATCCGGGACCGGCTTCGCGCCGCCGGCACGAAGCACATGCTGGCGACGCTCGACGCCATGCGCGGCGAGCCGGAACTGATGAGCATGGAGTTCCCGATCGTGCACAACGCAGTGCCGCTCGGCCGCGTGCTGGTCGGCCTGTCGCGCGAAACGGTGCGCTCGGAGCTGCGCGTGCAGCTCATGATCCAGGCGCTGATCGTCACCGCCATCGTGCTGTTCCTCGCCGGCGCCATCTACGCCGTGTTCCGGCTGAACGTGCTGTCGCCGATCCGCACGCTGATCGCCGCGGCGCACGATGTCGCGCGCGGCGAGTATCCGGTCGTCGAGGTGGAGTCCTCCGACGAGTTCGCCGTCCTCGCGCGCGCCTTCAACACCATGACCGCCGAGGTGAAGGACGAGCAGGCAAAGCTGCACCGCCAGGCGAACTTCGACGCGCTGACCGGCTTGCCCAACCGCATGATGGCCTTCGACCGCATCCGCCAGGAAATCCGGCGCGCGAGCCGCTCGGCAGAGCGCTTCGCGGTCTATTTCATCGACCTCGACAATTTCAAGAACGTGAACGATTCGCTCGGACACAAGGCGGGCGACGAGCTTCTGATCGAGGTTGGGCGCCGCCTGGGCGCCGCGCTGCGCTCGAGCGACACGGTGGCGCGCCTGGGCGGCGACGAGTTCCTCGTCATCGCGCCCGAGATCACCGATGAGCTGCAGGTGAAGAGCGTTGCCGAGCGCCTGCTCGCCGCGGTCGCCGCGCCGATCGAGCTCTTCGGGCGCCGGCTCGCCACGCAATGCAGCATCGGGGTGGCGATTTTCCCGGAAAGCGGCAGCACGGTAGAGGCGCTGATGGTGAACGCCGACGAGGCCATGTACCAGGCGAAGGCGACGCAGACTGGCTCGGCGATCTTCTTCACCGACGAGATGAACGTGCGGCTGCGCGAGCGCATGCGCCTCGAGCAGGACCTCGAGCACGCGATCGAGCGAGGCGAGCTCGCGCTGCACTACCAGCCGATCGTGCAGGCGGCGGGCGCGCACCACTATGGCGCCGAGGTGCTGCTGCGCTGGCGCCATCCCGAGCGCGGCTTCGTCGAGCCGGCGCAATTCGTGCCGCTGGCGGAGGCGAGCGGCGCGATCGCGCGCATCGGCGACTGGGTGCTCGAGAACGCCTGCCGCGCTTGGGCGCAGTGGCGCGCCGCCGGCATCGACGCGGGCGTGCTCGCCGTGAACGTCTCCCGCGTCCAGTTCCGGCGTGGCGTGGCTTCGCGCGTCGCCGCGCTCCTCGCCACGCACCGCATGCCGGCGCACATGCTCGAGCTCGAGATCACCGAGAGCGTGCTCCTCGACGACCATCCGGAGCTCGCCGCCGAGCTCGCGCGCCTGCGCGCCCTCGGCGTGCGGCTCTCGCTCGACGACTTCGGCACCGGCTACTCGTCAGTTGAGCTACCTCAAGCGCTTTCGCTTCGACATCCTGAAGATCGACCGCAGCTTCGTGGCCGGCGTGCCCGAGCGCCCCGACGACGTGTCGGTGGTCAAGGCCATCCTCGCCATGGCTCACGGCCTCGACCTGCGCGTGATCGCCGAGGGCGTGGAGCGCCGCTCGCAGCTCGAATTCATCCGCGGCCACCGCTGCGACTATGCGCAGGGCTGGCTGTTCTCGAAGGCGCTCGACGAGCCGCACTACATGGAGTACCTGCGAGGCAGCCCGGCGGGCGTGCGTTCGCTGATCCAGGAGGCGCGCGCGTGAAAGGGCTCTTCTTCCTGGTGATGGTGGCGATGGGCGGCGCGCAGGCCGCGGGGCCCGCCGCGCTCACCCTCGGCGTGTTCCCCCGCCTGAAGGCGACGGAGATGGTGGCGACCTACCAGCCGTTCGCCACATACCTTGGCGAGCGGCTCGGACGGCCGGTGACACTGGTCACCACCAAGGACTTCGAGGCCTTCTGGGAAGGCGTGAAGACGCACCGCTACGACATCGTGCATTACAACCAGTACCACTACATCCGCTCCGCGCAGTTTTACCGCGTGGTGGCGCACCAGCAGGAGTTCGGCCAGAAGGCAGTGGCCGGAGCGCTCTTCGTGCGCGCGGACTCCGGCATCACGGACCTGAAGCAGCTGCGCGGCCGCAAGGTGATGTTCGGCGGCGGGCGCGACGCAATGATGAGCTACATCGCGCCGCGCTATCTGCTGATGAGCGCGGGCCTGAAGGAGGACGACTTTCGCAGCGAGTTCGCGGTCAACCCGCCGAACGCGCTGCTCGCGCTCTACCACCGCCAGGCCGACGCCGCCGGCGGCGGCGAGATCCTGATCGACCTGCCGGCAGTGAAGAACGCCATCGACACGGGCGAGCTCAAGGTGCTCGCCGTCACCGAGCCGCTGCTCTTCCTGCCGTGGGCCGTGAAGCGCAGCATGCCGTCGAAGCTCGCCGACGAGGTGCAGTCGATCCTCGTCAGCATGGGCGAGACCGATGCCGGCCGGCGCGCGCTCAACGCCGCGAAGGTGAGCGGGATGGGCCCGGCGACCGACAAGGACTACGACGTGCATCGCCGGATGACGCGGGCGGTGTTCGGAGCGGAAGGGATCGCAAAATAGAAGCGTTGAAGCGGTTTCACCGCAGTGCGCGCGCCGCGGCCCTCGCCGCGCTGATCGGCGGCTTCGTCGTGTGGACGCATGCCGGCTCCGGCCTGCCGGCGTTTCGCGCCGAGGTGCAGCCCGAGCCCGGCTGGGAGCGCTTCCGGCGCGACTACGGCGTCTCGTACTTCGGCGACGACGGCCAGTTCGTGCGCGCCGTGCAGAACGGCTACAACCTCGTCTTTCGCACCGACCAATATGCGCCGCGCTTCACGCGCCCCGCGGCCGGCGGCGCGCCGAAGGCCTGCGCCGGCTGCCACAGCGTCGAGGACCTCGCCTACAGCTTCGTCAACTCCGACCGCTACGACGCGCGCTTCGGCCGGCGCATGTCCTTCGAGGACTACGTGCGCCACTGCTACGCCGCCTCGCTCGAGGGCGCGGTGCCGACGATCTACGACCCGGCGGTGCGCGATATCCGCCTGCTGGCGCGCGCCGTCGCGCACCACTTGCAGCTCGGGGAAGGCGCCCGCCGATGATGCGCAAGTTTCTGCAGACGGCGGCGATGCTCGCCGTGCTGGCCGGCCTGTACGGACTGTCGCTCTACAAGCACGCCGAACGCGATGAGCTGCGTCGCGCGCCGGTCGCCCTCACGCCCGGCTGCGCGGAGAAGTTCGAGCGCTACGGCCTCGCCGCCGACAAGATCTATCGCTCGCCCTATGTGCTCGCGCGTGCGGGCGCGGCGCGCGAGCTGCGGCCCTACAGCGCGGACGACGTGCGCGCCATCCAGCGCGGCTGCAACATCGTCGACGACACGCAAGGCGAGCTCGCTTCGCGCAGCGTCGAGCGCTGGAACGCCGCGCGCTTCATCCGCGGCAACCAGCTGAGCTGCGACCACTGCCACCAGGGCATCGGCGACAAGCAGGACGCGAACGGCAACCGGCTGAAGGGCTCCCTCAGCCTCGGCGCCTCCTGGGTGATGGCCGACATGTACGACCGCTTCACCGGACTCCTCTTGCCCTTCGAGCTGCGGCAGATGCAGTGCTTCATCAATTCCTCCAACGGCTACAAGCCGAACATCTCCGACGATCTGGTGCGCGACATCACCGCGTACAGCCGATTCCTCTCCGCGGCGCTCGACCTTCGCATCGGCAACCATTATGAAGAGCAGGGCATCGACGAGATCGCCGCCTCCGACACGCTCAAGCAGGGCGACGACTACGTGCGCGGCGAGGCGCTCTTCAAGCAGAAGTGCGCGAGCTGCCACGGCCCGCAGGCGCAGGGGCACGTGGTCGCCGGCCGCGTGGTCGCGCCCGCGATCGCCGGCCCGGACGCCTGGAACATGCAGTCGCGCAACTACTTCTACTATGTGTCGACGATCCTGCCCGGCTTCATCTGCCGCAACATGCCGCTCGGCCAGGAGAACACGCTCACCAACCAGCAATGCCGCGACGTCGCGTACTTCATCAGCAACCTGCCGCGCCCGGCGGGTGACAAGCAGGGGCCGCTGATGGCGCTGCGCCAGCAGCTCCTGATGAACGCCATCCCGCCGCTCGTGCGCATCACTTCGTCATCGCGGGCGCCGTTCAAGGATGAGGAGCAATGAAAACGCTGGCGCTGCCGCGTCCGGGCGTATGGACGCAGCATCTCGTCGTCGGCCTCACGCTCGCGCTCGTCACGCTGCCACAGGCGGTGGCGTTCTCGGTGACGCTGGCCGGCGTGCCGCCGCACTTCGGCATCTATGCCGCCATCTGGGGGGTGCTCTTCTGCGCACTCCTCAATCCGTCGCCGGTGTTCCACGGCGGCCCGAACACCGCCATGTCGGCGGCGATCGGCATGATC
>C688J18823_10001366_pt1 | contig 14953 bp, 18 predicted proteins | sample HopSoiMetagenom1_FD_18823 | JGI IMG/M metagenome (IMG submission 18823)
CAAGACGTGCCGCCAGGAAGGTATGCCGTCCAGAACGGGCAAGACGCCAATGACCTTGCGTTCTATCGCATCGGTGAGAGTGAGAGTCAGTCAAAGAGTTACAAGTTCGTTCTCCAGATCGCAGGGCCACAGGAACATCTTCTCAAGGGCCAAGCTGCCAAGGACGCTGTGAAGCGAATCGTGCGCGCAGGCATTGGCGACAGTGCCGTCCTGTACGGTCGCAAGGTGGGGCGCTGCGCGATCTGCAACACCCGCATTACCAACCGCCTCTCCAGAGAATTGGGCTTAGGGCCGGTATGCGGCGGGCGCGTCTACGGAGACTGGGAGGAGCGTGTCAACAGGGCACGGACAGCCCTTGAGGAGCGGGGCGAGGACCCGCAGGGGAAGGTCTACGTATGATTACTGAACTACGGGTTATCCTGACGGTCGAACACGACGGTACGTCAGAGACTGAACTGCTGGAAGCTGCACAAAGAGAGCTACCCGGAATGAGCCTGTATGGTCTATCAGGCGTCAAGACGGTTGGCGTTATTGACGAGGTCCAACCATATGACTAACATCGCCTATGGCTAAGACCATAACCGTCTACGCGGACCAAGTAGAGGCAGGTGACGAACTCGTCCTCAGAATGGATGACGGCAGCAAACGCGCCTTCCATGTGTGCGCAGTCTACTGTGACGCAAAGCGCGTACGTGTCGAGTACAACACACGTTACGGATTCGCTCAACAGGACTACGATCCCAACAAGCGCATCAGAGTTCGACCGCCAGAGTAAATGCCACTACCGTTCTGGGAGGTTGAGCGGGTCAGCATAGCAGCGCCGGATTGGGGAAGCACAGGGCTTCTACTAACCTGTCCCCGCTGCCACACAGAGCTAATCGTCAAACGCGGTTGGCCGAAGATGAACGCCTACGGGACCGCGCCATGCCCTTACTGTTTCGGCACGGCGCGCATCCCAGGACAGGAGTACAGGAGCAAGCTTGGACGAACTAAAATTTGAGTTTCGGCTTCCATCAGAACGAAGGAGACACTGGATGAACATCATCTACCTGGAGCTTACCCCAGATGTGCAGCGCATCGGAGTCAGGTTCAAGTACAACGAGGAGGACGTAGCCAAGATCAAACGAGTGCCCGGCCGACATTGGGACCCTGACGAACGGTTCTGGACCGTGCCGATGGATATGAAGACGGCGCGTCTGTTGCGCGAGCTATATGGCGATGCTCTGAACCTCGGCCCGGCTCTGACGCTTTGGGCGAAGGACGAGGTCAAGAAGGAGCGCCGCGCCCTGAAGCTAATCAACGCAACGGACGCTGAGCTTGAGCACGTACCTGAGGTAATCGAACAGGTCATAGCGGGGAGGCCGATTGAGCATCCCACGATCCCGCCTGACCATGCGCTGCGGCGCAAGCGTCCGGAACGGCCGTACCAGAGGGCAGACATCAAGATGATGTCGCTCGGCTCCGCCATCAATGCCAACGACGTAGGCACAGGCAAGACACTGGAGGTTCTCGGTGCGCTGTATGAGGCCGGAGTCGCCAACCGGCCAATTCTGATCGTCGCACCAAAGCGCTCGCTCGTCAATGTCTGGCAGACAGAGTTCGAGCGGCTGACGGGGATCGAGTGCTGGACAAGCGAAAGCCCCAGGGAGCGCAACCGTCTGACAGAGTTGTTCGCGGGCAACGAGCCACGCAATGTTGCGCTCGCCTTGATAGCAGACGACATCCGAGTGGAGAAATACTACGCAGTCAAGGGCAAGTCTAGCCCACCTACTGAGTTCGATCCGCTCCATGCCTGCAAGGACTATCAGGGCAACTGGTATCGCTTCAGTAACTCGACACAGATGGCGCTCTTCCAGATCGAGTTCGGCGCNTTCATTATCGACGAGTTCCACGATACCGGACTGCCGAACAGAAAGAGTCTCTTCCACATAGGCGCCCAGCAGATCANAGCCGACTTCAAGTGGCCGATGTCCGGCACGCCGATTGGCGGTAAGCCACGTCGCCTCTGGCCGATCCTCAACTTCATCGACAAGCGGCAGTACACGAGCGAGTGGCGATGGATAGATGAGTGGCTAGAAGTCACTGAGGAGAAGGTCTACGTCAAGGGCGGTCGTGGCTCGCAGCGCACCGTCAGAACCGTCGGTGGGATCAGACCTGGCGCCGAGTCTGAGTTCTACGATGCCCACCGGAAGCACATGGTGCGACGTACCAAGAAGGATGCTCTGCCAGGCATCCCAGACGCCATCGAACTGATCATACCGACGCCAATGGAGGGCGCACAACTACAAGATTACGGAGTCTTCAACGATGAGCATGAGATCGTCTTGGGCAAAAAGCGTTTGAGCGGCAGCATCGTCCTGGCGCAGTACACGCGCCTGCGGCAGATGGCCAACAGCCGGCTTGAGTGGGACAAATTCTACACAAAGCCGATTGCCGCCAAGAACAGCTGCAAGTTCGAACACCTGCTAGAGCGGCTGGATGAGAACGGCATCCGCGCCGACGATTGGGAGCCGGGAGCGCGCGCCTATGTCGGCGTCAACGACGTCAGCTATATGGAGCGCACCGCCGAGTTCCTGAAGTCCGAGGGCATTGACTGCGATGTGTTGCACGGCAAGACCAAGGACTCAAAGCCGTTGCTCGACAAGTTCGCAGGTAACAGCGAGCGGCCGTACGTGATCGTGATGACTATCAAGACCGGCGGCACCGCGTTGAATTTGGAGCGAGCGAACTCGGCTCACGCGCTCGATGAGGCTTGGGACCCGGACGTCATGCATCAGTTCTTTGGGCGCGGCGACCGAGGGTCCAGGGAAACCCCGCTGAAGTGCTACATCTACCGGACGCCAAACTCGATCCAGGAGTACGTCGCTAAGGTGGCGAGCGGCAAGAAGATCAATAACAACACGGTCCTCAACTACGTCAAGGAGATTGAGGCACTACGGCATGGATGAGATCGCTGATCGTACAGTCGTTATGGCCGGGCGGCTCTTTCAGATCGACAGGTTCCTACACAACCAAGACATCACATGGCTATCCCTCAAATACACAGATGGTAGCCCGTGGTTGGAATTCGACTGCTGGGTGCATTTGAAAGGTAGGTTCGAGTTCGCAATCTGGAGGCGAACAGGAGACATCTACCAAGTCGGCGAAGATGGAGCCGTACTCGACGACCCAATCAAGGAGTTCCCTCTGTGAATGAACGCCACAAGCAACGCATGGTAGCTTGGCTGGTACTGCTCGCTATCGCTCTAGCTGTCGGCCTGCCTTTCAACCACACAACGCTATTCTGGGTCGGCGTTTTGTCGATCTGGGTGCTCGTGTAAATGTAATCTAACCACAGGGAGCAAGCAGTGAGTACAATGGACCAAAAGGAGGATTTTGTGCCAGGTGACCCGGCTCTCAGAGTCGTCGGCCGCACAGAGAAGCCCGCACGACGGCACAGGCCACTGCCGTCCAAGCCGGGACCGACTGAGAAGGCTATCATCGCGGACATCCGTTTGAGGATGCAGCAGTTGGAGCCAGCCGTCGTAGAGTACAGAAAACTGAAGGAGTTCTCCGTCAAGTTCGACGCTATCCTGCGTGAGTTGCGAGCCTAGCATCGCGCGATGCGCCGGTTTGCGTTTCCACGTTGGGTCTGCTAGAATTCGCTAGCGGGCCAACCTCAGGCGGTGGCCCCCGACAGAGCGGTGCGTTTGGATATTGGTGCTCAGATCCAGGCGCACCGCTCAACTTCGATTTGAGGCCATAGTGTTATGACAGCGGGGAGGCAAAGTGGGTATATATTGGTCCGCACGTCCGAGCGTCAAGCGTTCCTAACATGTCGGCAAAAGTGGGAATGGAGCTGGGTCGACAAGTTGCGAGCACCGACCACAGACACAAAGCTCCTATTCGGGGACCTCGTCCATCAGTCACTAGCCGCCTACTACAAGCGCGGCAGGAAGCGTGGACCTCACCCAAGAGTGACTTTCGAGCGGCTGTGCGAGAAACTCTCAGACGAACAGGACACCACTATCTGGGAAGACGATCAGATGGTCGATATGCGCGAACTTGGCATTGATATGTTGGATAGGTACGTCGAGCACTGGAGAGAAGTCGACAAAGAGTACAGAGTCATCAGTAGTGAGCAGACCTTCAAGCTATCGATTGGCAGGATAGCTGGCAAGAAGGTCTATTATGTCGGAACCATCGATGGTGTATGGCAGCATCTTCCGACTCTCAAGTACAGATTTGCCGAGCACAAGACTACAACGGCTATCAGTAAGTCAGCGCTGCCGATGGATGAACAGGTCGGAGCCTACTGGACATACGGGCCGCGCTGGCTCAGACTCAAAGGGTTTCTCAAAGAGGACGAGCGCCTCGATGGCATCATCTACAACTGGCTGCGCAAGACCATCAAGAACGGGACCTATGACGAGCAGGGACGCAAGCTCAACAAGGATGGCAGCCCCAGTAAGCGACAGCCGCCTGCCTATTTCGCTCGTCAGCTAACCTTCAGGGGCGACTTTGAAGCGGAGCGCGTCAAGGAGCGCGTGCATCAAGAAGTCATCGACATGCTGGCGGCACGCGAGAACCCCGCTATGATCTACAAGAACCCAGGGCCGCAGTTTATGCCAAACTGCAAGTTCTGTTCTTTCCGCGATATGTGCGAACTTCACGAGACTGGCAACGATTGGCTGCCATTCAAGAGGAAGGCGTTTGTACATTGGGAGCCGTACGATCCATATGAGCGAGTGGAGCGAATGTGATGCCAGCCGTGCCGCTTACGGATAGTAAGTCGATCAAGATGCTGCTCAATGCTCCATCGGGTTGGGGTAAGACGCGGCTATTCGGTACAGCACAGAAGAGCGCCCTTTTCATTAGACCTCCTGTTGATTACGTCGATAGCATCCTGCCTGAAGACAAGCCTCGGCACAAGCAATGGGTCGTGCGCGACTGGTCTGCTATGGAAGATGTCTACGAACACTGTCGGCATGAGGGCCAGGAGCTATATGACTGGGTGTTCTTTGACAGTATCTCATCTTACCAGGACATCGGTCTTGATGATCTATGGGAAACGATCATCATTGAGAAGCCCGCGCGCAAACGTTATGGGCTCGACAAAGGCGACTACTGGATCAACATGCAGCGACTTGGGCGCTGGGTGCGCGATATGGCTACCCTATCCGATTCCGGCGCCTTCAATCTCGGCATCACAGCGTGGCCAGCAGAGCTATCCCCATCTCCTGAGGATGAGGAAATAGATCGCAAGATGATGCCGTGGGTGCAGGGCAAGAACATGGCGATGAAGGTTTGCGGCTACATGAACATCGTCGCGTTCGGTACGGTCACGTCGAAGGGCACGCGCAGACTACAGCTCAACGAGACAGAGCACATCTACGCGAAGGATCAGTTTGACTGCACGGATAAGGGCTTCATGCTCAACCCGACGATCCCGAAACTGGTCAGCGCTATCGACAGCAAGCGCGGCAGTCTCAATGGCCGACCGCGAACCACAGGGCGCAAACGCGCCAAAGTGAAGGGAGCTAGGTAGTGGCAAAGGTCATCAAATACGGTGACACAACGGCTATTGAGGACTCCGGTTTCAAGCCAGCGCCGGTGGGCCTCTATCACGCCAAGGTCGAGTCCGTCGAACAGAAGCAGAGCAGCAAGAATGACGAGCCGATGGTTGAGGTCGTGTTCGCTCTGACGAAGGACGCGAATGGCAAGAAGTTGAAGGAGAAGTACGGACAGCTGTGGTACTACGCGCCACTAGACACAGAGGCATCCTGGGCGCGCAGGTTGAAGGACCTCGTGACGGCGTTCGGCCTCAAGGCCAAGAACGGCAACCTTGCCCTGATTACCGGCAAGGAAGCGCTCGTCAGGCTACGCGAGGACACAGACCTGAACGGTGACTACCGTCCCACCATCGGCAAGATTATGAAGGTGCAGGAGGCCGAGGCTGAGGACGAAGAAGATGAGGACGAAGAAGATGAGGAGTCGGAGGACGAGCTTGCGGGCCTCAGCCGCGTCCAGCTGAAGTCCTACATCAAGGAGAACGGCCTGGAAGTTACCGTCAAGAAGTCGATGACGGATGACGAAATCCGCGAGGCGATCCGTGAGGAGATGCCTGAGGACGAGGAACCCGAGGATGAGGAAGAGCCTGACGACGAGGAAGATGAGGATGAGGAGGAAGATGAGGACGAGGAGCCTGACGACAGCTACGACGAAATGAGCATCAAGGCTCTGCGTCAGGAGTTGAAGGACCGCGCCCTCGACACCAAGGGCGCCAAGGATAAGCTGGTAGCTCGCCTGCGCACGGACGACGTGGAAGAGCCGGTCTAGACCAACAAACGTGGGGCCGGGCGGATAAACCTCCTCTCACAAGGACCGTCCGGCCCCGCCTATTCAGAGGTCATTATGATCATCGGCGAGAAGATGTCGCAGGTCGTCACAGATGTCGAATCTATGGTCTTTTCAGGCAACGAAATCTACGAAGATCAAGTACACTTCCTCAGCTTGCGGCCGCTCGATACAGGGCGACTGCTCTACACTAAGCTGCGTGTAGGAATCGACAATCGAGTTCCAGTAGAGGTTTACTGGGATCACTTCAATAGCCTCCTGACAGTGGTCGTTGGACCAGAATCGCACGACTACCAAGTAACATTCAAGGAATGGCAAATGGCAAGGTCCGATATGATTGAGCGCATCGACGCTCTGGTGCAAGAAGTCAAGGAGGCAGAGCCATTTCTACTAGCGTTGTCTTAGGATGCGGTCCAGCAGGGCTGTTCGCTGCGCAGGCTCTCAGAATGCACGGTCTGGAGCCGGCAATCATCAGCAAGAAGCAAAAGTCAGTCATCTACGGAGCACAATATCTGCATAAGCCAATCCCCGGACTCTCTTCCCAGCTTCCTGCCAGCCGTATCCGTACGATCCGGGCCGGAGCACCGGAAGTCTACGCCGAGCGTGTGTACGGGATGGGAACAATGCGTACCAGCTGGGAGCGCGTCGAGCCGGTAGCGCAAGCTTGGGACCTACGCGAGACATACGATGCAGCGTGGGAGGAATTCAAGGATGAGATCGTCGATCTAGCCATCAGCCCGAGCGAGGTCGTAGAGTTCACTAGCCAGTTCGAACTAGTCATCTCAACGATACCTGCCTGGGCTATCTGCTTGAAGCCGAACGAGCACTACTTCAAATCAATCAGCATTCTCGTCCAAAAGAATATCGACCTCCGTGATGACCCAGTCGTTGGCGACCTCGGTGATAACTGGGTCGTGTATAACGGCACCCATGACCGAGCCTGGTATCGAGCCAGCAGCATCTTTGGACACACAAGCGTCGAGGCGCGCTCCGAGCAGGCCCTCCTCAACAACAAGAAATGGGAGCCGGGATTCAAGATTGTCGGTACTGACTGCGACTGCCATCCGGCGGTTGTCAAGACCGGGCGCATGGGGCGCTGGGAGCGCGGCGTCCTAACTCACCACGCTTTCGAGCAGACACTAGCTGCCATCTCAGATAGGTTTGGATCTTTGTTCTGAGGTTGGCGCGAATACCAGATAAATTTTTGTGATCTACACTCAATTGGGAGCCATATGAAATGCACTGAGTGCAACAAAGAGGTCAGGCCGGTCGTTGCTATAGACATCGATGGCACGATGGGGCAGTACCACAAGCACTTCCTGACGTTCGCCTCGGGCTATCTCAACAGAAAGTTATACGATCACTACGTCGGCAATCAGCCCTTCAAGGAATGGTTCTGTACAACTTACAGAGTCTCGACGGACACTTGGCACGATATCAAGTTAGCATATCGGCAGGGCAGCCTGAAGAGGACAATGCCTGTGTACGATGGCGCGCAAGCGCTTTGCTTGATGGTCAGGAAAATGGGAGCCGAACTCTGGGTAACTACGACAAGACCGTATATCCGCCACGACAACATCGATCCCGACACAAGAGAATGGCTGCATCGCAATCGGATGAAGTATGACTACCTAATCTACGACGGTCACAAATACACGAAGCTGGCGCAATTGGTGGAACCCGAGCGAGTGTGCGCTGTGCTCGACGATTTGGAGGAAGAACTTGAGGAAGCCAAGAACCTCTTTGGTGAGTTCGTTCCAATCCTTCGCGTGAACGATTACAATCGTGCCTTTGGATTCAATCCGCGAGCGGCTCACCTCGCTATGGCATCCCGAATCATCGCCGACCGAATCAACATCTGGAAGGAGACTCATGGCGACGGAACGGAAGCCGTATCACTCGTACGAGTTCATGATCAACACGCTGCTGCCGAGAGCAGTCAAGCGGTTCAGGGACAAGTCGATTGACTACGATAACGCTTTTGAAGACCTCGGCCTGGCAGGGCAGTACAGTGACATGCACAGGAAGATGCGGAAGCTCAGGAAAGCGATGTGGCATGAGGAGATACTCGCAGATGAGCAGCCCGAGGAAATCCTGGAAGACCTACTCGGTAACATCCTAATCTCACTATTCCTCTATGAGCGAGAATCCAACCCAACGTATCCGAGGGCCTCTGGCCCACAGCCTAGCAGCGGACAAGATACCGAGCCACAAAGAACCCTTACTGCTCCGACGGAAAGTCAAGCGCGGAAACAAACGCGCGATGAGGTTCGCAAGTCTTCATCATCATAGCACATTCAGCTATATGGATGGCTACCAGCTGCCAGAGGCGCATGTACGTCGTGCTGCTGAGTTGCAGATGGGTAGCCTCGCCCTCACAGAGCACGGCAATGTAGACTCGCACGTCAAGTTCGAAGAAGCCATCGAGAAGGTTGGTCAGGGCATCAAGCCGATCTTTGGCTGCGAGATTTACATGCCGTGTCCTTGGGACCCTGAAGGTCGTCGCAAGATGCACATCACGGTGCTCGCTGTCAATCCGGAGGGCTACAAGAACCTGCTGCGCATGGTGACGCTTAGCTGGCAGAGGACCGCTGACGGCGGGCCGGTCGAGCCTGGTGAGACAGGGCATCGGTATGAGCCGACTGTCAATATGCAAACACTAATTGAGCACAAAGCGGGCTTGGTCATCCTCTCAGGGTGCTCAGGCTCGCTGCTGTTCTGCTCTTTGGTAGGAGGGAAGGGACTTGATGCAAAACATGCGTCGTTTAGTCGAGGGCTCAAAGTCGCACGCCGCTTCAAAGCAGCGTTTGGAGGAGCTTACGTCATCGAAGTTCAGGGTTTTCCTGAACTTGAGTCACATAGAAGGGCAGGTCCACTACTTGCGCGTGTTGCGGATCGAGTGGGATCCAGGATGGTCGCTTCGATGGATTGCCACTACACGGCTTTGGAAGAGGCCGAGGTTCAGAAGATTCTTCACAATCTTCGTCCTGGTGAACGTCGTACGCTCGAAGAAATGGAGCGGGATTGGGGCTACGACATTGGACTCTGCCCGCCAATCAACGACGGAAGTATCATACGTAAACTCATCGGCACAGGGCTAACGCGCACACAAGCTATAGCGGCCGTCCAGACAACGGCGGACATAGCTGAAGAGTGCTGTGTCACACTGCCGCGCCTGCCGATGCCTAGCTTCCCCTTGCCGAAGGGCTGGACGGATGTGAAAGCCTATTGGCGGCATCTGCTCCGTGAAGGATGGAAGTATCGTGGATTCGACAAACTACCCGGTTCTGAGCGCAGTCGGTACAAAAAGCGCCTTCAGTACGAAGTTGACCTAATTGAACAAAAGGGCTATGAGAGCTATTTCCTTATTGTCGCGGACGCCATCACCTATATCAAGGACAGAGGGATACCTGTCGGCCCGGCTCGTGGATCTGCCGCTGGGAGCCTGGCTGCGTTTGTGCTACGAATCACGGAAGTCGATCCGCTTCGATTCCCACTGCTCATATTCGAGCGCTTCATTGACATCACGCGCGAGGACTTACCAGACATTGATATCGACTTCCCAAGTGAGGTACGTGACCAAGGTATTCTACGTGACTATCTGGCGACTCGTTATCCATCTGTCGCTAACATTGGAACTTTCACCTACTTCAAAGGTAAGCTGGCTCTGGACGATATAGCCAGAGTCTACAGAGTTCCAAAGTTCGAAGTCGATACCATCAAGAACTACTTGATAGAAAGGTCGAGCGGTGACCTACGAGCAAGCGCTACAGTTGAGGACACTATTGAACAGTTCCCACAAGCTGCTGATGTCATCGAGCGCTATCCAGACCTCAGACGGGCTGAACTTCTTGAAGGTAATGTTCGAGGTTCAGGAGTCCATGCCGCCGCTTACGTTGTCGCAAGTTCCGATATCAGGGACGTGGCAGCTATCTACCACAAGAAGATTGGTGACACTTACGCTGACGTAGTCGCGTTCGACAAGTACGACGCCGAGCGTCAGGGGCTTCTGAAAATGGACTTCCTTGGGCTTAGCACGATGAGCGCACTCTGGACGATGCTCAAGTGGACTAATAAAACCATCGACGATCTGTACGCTATCCCACTCGACGATGAGGAGGTTTACGCTGGCTTCAAGCGAAACGACGTCACGGCGATATTCCAGTTCGATGGCAGAGCTATGCGTTCAGTATGTCAAATCCTCAAGCCGGAACGGTTCACAGAGATTATGGACTGCAACGCTCTGTCTCGGCCGGGACCGCTCCATAACGGCGCGGCTAGCATGTACGCTGCGATCAAGTTCGGTCGAGCCCAAGCTGAGCGTTTTCATCCAGCCATCGATGTTATTACTGAAACGACGCAGTTCCAGATTGTCTACCAGGAACAAATCCTGCGCATTGTTCGTGAGGTCGGAGACTTCCCCTGGACACACGCGGCTTACATTCGCAAGATCATCTCGCGGAAGATCGGTGAGCAAGAATTCAATAGAAGTTGGGGGCGTTTTTGGGACGGCTGTCAGACATTGCACACACGCACAGACTTTCCGCCCATTACGGAACAACAAGCGCGGAAAGTGTGGGGCAATATGATTACCTCTGGCTCGTATGCTTTCAACGCGGCACATTGCGTGGCATACGGACTGCTCGCATACTGGACCATGTGGTTCAAAATACATCATCCAGCGGAGTTCTATGCGGCCAGTGTGAGGCACTATGGCGAACACAAACAGAGGGATATACTTCGTGATGCCTCGCAGCATCACGTACGGATTCTGAAGCCAAGGATTGGTCGTTCAGAGGGCGAATGGAAGCCGGACGGCAAGATGCGGATTAGCAGGATACTCACAGATCAAGGGCATCGGCAAGAAGACATCACAAAACATTATCGAAGCCGAGCCTGCGAACTGGGATGAGCTAGTCAAGATCAGAGGCATTGGTCCAAAGACAATTGATAAGATCAAGCTTTGGATCGAGCAATCTGACCCTTTTGATATCTACCGACTTGAAAAGAGCATCCGCGCAGTTGAGCTAGAGCTAGCCGATGGTAAGCTATTCGACGGCACACAGATGCTGCCATTCCCTACTCATACTAGCCGCGAGCTAGATGAAGAGCAACAGGGAGCGCGCGTCGTTTGGCTAGGAGAGCTAGTCAAATACAACGTCCGCGATATCATGGAGATCAACGTCGCACGCGGCAACACCGCAGACCTTGAGGACATGAAGGACCCACACCTCAGGGAGTTCTGCATCATCTACGCGCGGGACGCCGATGACCAGACAATGCTCAAGATCAACAGATGGCGGTTTCCGCAATACAAGAACGACATATTCGATCTGAAGAACAACAATCGACTACTGCTTGTTGCAGGCCGTAAGCCACGATACGGCGTTCAAGTAGACAGAATGTGGGTAATTCAACCAGATTGAGGAGCTATGGCTAAGAGCAAGGACAAGGACAAGGAAGAAGTGATCGAGGACGTCAGTTGGACGGTCTCATGCACCATCATCGGACAGAGCCAAGAGGACATCGAGTCGATGGTTGAGAACATCGAGGAGAATCTGGATAACGCGGCCGACGGAATTATGACAGATATGACGAACTTCAAGGACTTCAAGGTGCGGTTGAACTAATGGAATACCTGAATGATCTAGCATCTGAGTGCCATAATATAGCTCAGAAGCACGGCTTCTGGGACCACCTATACCTGGAGATTGACGACGCAGGCTGCGACAGTATCGTCAGAGTTGAGAATCCGAGCATTTGGGCAGAGAAGATCGCACTCATACATAGCGAAGCCAGCGAGATGCTTGAGTGCCTGCGCAAAAACAAGGGCGAGGCTGAGCTAGCTATCGAGTGCGCCGATCTTCTGATCCGACTACTTGACTTTGTCGGGGCGCGCGACATAAATATCCACGACGCAGTTCAGGAAAAGATGAGGATCAACATTCACCGGGAACGTCTGCACGGAGGGAACTTTTGAGCGTCGTTTTTGTTCCCACGCGTAACCGCGCTTGGCTACTAGAGCGCACACTACCGAAGTGGCTGTTGCAACCGAACATCGATGAGATCATACTCGTAATCGAGCGCCGCGACTTCGCCAGCTACGACAATGCCAGCGCCCGCTACCGCAACAACAAGGTGAAGATTTGGGTGTTGCCTGAGGAGAATCGCGGCATCAACTACAGTAGACACCAAATCGTTCTGAAGGCGAACGCGCTCGGCTGCGACCGCATTATCATGTCGGACGACGATATCTACCCAAGACCAGAAAGCGACGTCAATCGCCTATACGAATGGGACGGACTCAACACGCTCGGCATTGGTATCATGGTGCCGTTCTACGGACTGATGTTCGGCAACCAGACTATCAAGAGCGAGGACCGCCCACTAATGAGCAGGGGTGCTCTGGGCAAGCGCTTGTTCTCTCTCAATGTTCGTCGGGCAATCGCCAGCGGCAACTTCGATGTACGGCTGCACTCTGGCTGGGGCGATGACGAGCTAGTTCGCCAAGGCATGGCTGCCTTGCAGGCCACATGGTATGTACACGCCGGCGTGGGTGGTGTCAGCGTTGCCGGGCGCTACACAAAGGGCGGCATCAACGACTTTCACAAAGAGGATCAGGGTAGTCGGCTCCATGGACAGGCTCTCAGCCACAAGCTAATCTACAAGAAGTGGGGATCGAAGTATATCAGTCAACCGGGCAATGGTAAGCGTATGATGTGCCGGTGGAAGCTATTCATGGACGACTTCGTGCCCGGCTGGGAGCAAAGGATCGACTGGCAAAAGCATTGAAGGTTTGGCTCTGGCTAAACCGAGCTTGGGGCTGGTTCATTCTAATCTTCGTGGCGATCCCGATAGTCATATTCTGTATCGGGTTCTTTGTATACACAGCGATGCTTATTTTGGATGGCATATGAAAGTAGCTCTCAGAGATAAGGTAACAGGACAAACCTACTGGAAGCAGGTAGACGTGGAAGAGCCAAGCAAGGAAGTCAGCACGTACGTGGACAAAGCGATGTACGGAGCGGAGCCAACAACCGACACCTGGCCAAAGGTAACGCTCCTCAGCGCAACGCCTGACCCGCTCGGTGCCCTTGGCGCAATGTGCGCTATGTACGAGGGTCGGGTCATCCGTAACCTCGATGAGCTAACCGAAGATGACCGCGTGCGCTACTGGGAGCAAGTGCAGAAGACACATCTCAAGGCTCCGCTTGAGGCAATCGACTTGCACTTCATGGTTGAGAATGTCACGAGAGCATTCACGCATCAGATGGTGCGGCAGCGCACAGCAGTCTACGCTCAGGAGAGTCTGCGCTTCGCCGTCAAGGAGGACATCGCAGCGCGGCCGGGACCGCTGGTCTCTAACAACAAGCAGGCGACGGCCGCTTGGAACAAAGCCATCGAGCGTATCTGGGATACCTACAAGCATCTGATCGCCAACGGCATCCCGGCCGAGGAAGCCAGAGGTCTGCTGCCACACGATACGTTGACGCGTTTGAACTACAAGACCAACCTGCGCAACCTAGCTGAGCACCTGGGGAACCGGCTCTGCACTCAGGCGCAATTTGAGTGGCGACTCGTCGGCGCACAGATCAGAGAAGCGCTCATAAACTACCCTCGTCCGTCAATAGACATCGATTGGCAGACAAACTGGCAGTTCGAGTTGATCGGCAACTCAAGCATCTTCCGCCCTGTCTGCTTCGCGATGGGCAGGTGTCCGTTTCAGGCAGACTTTGACAGAGGTTGCACAATCAGAGAACGTATGGATTCGGGCCGCGCTGACGAAGTTGACGTCGAGGAATGGTTGTGCGATCCAACAGCGGCGTGGGTGCGATAGATATTCACGAGCTGTGGAATCGGCTCGACCTCCTAGGACAAATTGCTGCTGTTGTATTCTGGCTCTGTCTAATCGGCATATTGGCGATTTGGATAAGCTATGAAGCGCAGCGACGACGCTAACCCCATCATCTGCGGGCGGCGCAACTGTGCCGCCTGCGGACGATGGAGGCACGCAGTTGACTTCAAATGGCGCTGGAACAAGAAGCGTGTACCGAACGTCAATCAGAACGCAAGGACTAAGACCAGGTCCACGCGCAAACGCCATCCGACACCAATCATCGACTCTGTATGCAAAGCCTGTCGGCGCAGGCAGTCAAAAGAGCGCTACCATAGCCTCACACCTGCACAGAAGCACAAGATAATCAAACGGGCTAACGCGAACGCCGCCAAGCTGCGAGCTAAATGGGAGCAAGAGATTCACTATGCTCGCATGTCAGTCGATAACAATCATGACATTCCGGATGACGAGAACCTCGATGTCGTGCCGTTCCGTATGTGGCTGCTCGGACAAATTCGCATCCAGGGCAGCGCCTCAATAGTAGCTCGCATGATTGGTGTACAAGAGAGCCGGATTCGGCATCTAGCCGATGGGTACTATTGGCCGTCAGACAATTACTGCGACGAGCCAGCACCAATCCGTACAGTCCGTGTTAGCACAGTAGACATCTACGGGCTGAAGATGGGCGACCCTGGACTCTTGAATCGGCTGTATCCGTACGTCGGACCTCTTGAGCCCGAATAGTCCAGCGTACAATAGCTGTCATTTTATGTCTCCCAG
>C688J18823_10001367_pt1 | contig 14953 bp, 12 predicted proteins | sample HopSoiMetagenom1_FD_18823 | JGI IMG/M metagenome (IMG submission 18823)
AGCAAGTTCTTTTGCTTTTTCTTTATATGCTTCTTGATTAGACCATGTTTGATTTGGATGTAGTACATGATCAGGGACTCCAGGAACATGTAAAGGTATTTCTAATCCAAAGATATCGTCTTTTTTTGTCTCTACGTTTGTAAGCTCACCTTCTAAAGCTGCTTGAACCATTGCACGAGTGTAGCTTAACTTCATTCTGCTTCCATCTCCGTATGCTCCACCAGTCCAGCCTGTATTGACCAGGAATACACTTGCATTGTGCTGGCTAATCTTTTCACCAAGCATTTCTGCATAGCGTGTCGCAGGAAGTGGTAAGAATGGTGATCCAAAGCAGGTAGAGAAAGTCGCCTCGGGAGATGTAACTCCACGCTCAGTTCCTGCAAGTTTAGAAGTATACCCACTTAAAAAATGATACATGGCTTGTTCTTTAGAAAGCTTTGCAATGGGAGGCAATACCCCAAATGCATCAGCAGTTAAAAAGATAATGGTATGTGGATGACCCGCTACACTCGGTACAACGATATTATCGATTGCCTCTAGTTGATAAGCTGCTCGAGTGTTTTCAGTTAACGATCCATCATCATAGTTGGCAACGCGAGTTCCGTTATCTACAATCACGTTTTCAAGTACAGCACCAAAGCGAATCGCATCAAATATTTGAGGCTCTTTTTCGCGGGTAAGATTGATGCATTTAGCATAACAACCGCCTTCAATATTAAAGACGCCATTGCCTGACCAACCATGCTCGTCATCCCCGATAAGCTGTCTGTTGGCATCTGCTGATAGTGTAGTTTTACCGGTTCCGGAAAGGCCAAAGAAAAGAGCTACGTCTCCTTCACGCCCAACATTGGACGAACAATGCATCGGTAGAATGCCATTCTCCGGTAATAGATAATTCATTATGCTGAAAATTGATTTCTTAATTTCACCTGCATACTCAGTTCCGCCAATTAATACGGTACGATTTTCGAAAGAAATGATGATGAACGTTTCTGAATTTGTTCCGTCAACAGATGGATCGGCTTTGAAATTAGGTGCACAAATGACCGTGAACCCTGCTTCATGTTCTAAAAACTCTTCCTCAGAAGGAAGAATAAATAACTGGTGAGAAAACAGATTGTGCCATGCATATTCATTAATCACTTGGATGGGGAGACGATGTTTTTTATCTGCCCCGGCAAAACCCTTGTAGACAAACACTTCATCTTTTTCAGCTAGATAGTCTAATACTTTATGGTAAAGACGAGAAAAGGCTGTTTCGGAAATGGGTTGGTTGATTGAGCCCCAATCAATTTTATCTTTAACAGAATCCTCTTTAACGATAAACTTATCCTTTGGAGATCTCCCTGTATATTTTCCTGTTGTAGCACGTACAGCTCCAGTTGAAGTTAATAAACCTTCATTGCGTGTCAATACTTTTTCGACAAGCTTAGGTACGGATAATTGAACAAGAATATTGTTTCCTTTAAGAAATTCATTGATATTATTTGTTATACCAACATTCATCCGACGGATACCTTCCTTTATTTGAATTTAATGAAAAGTAAATAAATAAATATAACAAATAGTATAACACAATTATCTGAATAAACTATAACATTTATTTAATTTTCTGAAAGTATTTACAGGTGAAAAACATTCCTATTTTCTTTTCAATTGACTAACAAATAGTTCAAATTAATTGACGCAACTGTAATCCTGCGTTATGATTTTACCTTGAACGGATACTCTCTTATCCTGAGCTGGTGGAGGGACAGACCCAATGAAACCCAGCAACCTGCTTTAAAAAAGTATGTTCACAAAATTATTTAGTCATTTTGACGATCAACTTTATTTAAGATTGATCCGGTCTATTAATTGAGTAAATGAAAAATGTGGATACTATTCTTAAGCAAAGGTGCTAATCTGAGGCAAGGCTATAGTCCTTGAACGATAAGAGTGAAAGGCGCGAATCTATTTTGCTTTCAACCTTTTCGCTTATTGGGAAGGTTTTTTATTTTGCATATAGATAACCAACTTTTAATGTACTTACAGACATATAAGGAAGTGAATCTGTAAAAGTTTCTGTCCGATACTGTCGGATAAAAATCCTTATTTTTTCCATACTACATAGGGAATGAGTTCCGTATCAATAGAGGGTCTCTGAACGTCTCGAGTACCTTATCTTTATTAAAGGAGGAAATCATATTGGTAAAACGTCGCTTGTTTACTTCGGAGTCTGTTACGGAAGGTCATCCAGATAAAATTTGTGATCAAATCTCGGATGCTATCTTAGATGCTATTATTGTCAAAGATCCTAATGCACGTGTAGCTGCAGAAACATCTGTTAATACGGGTCTCGTATTAGTTGCCGGAGAAATCACTACATCAACATATGTAGATATTCCTAAAATTGTTCGCAAAACGATAAAGGAAATTGGTTATACTAGCTCCAAATATGGCTTTGATGCAGAAACGTGTGCGGTGTTAACTTCGATTGATGAACAGTCTCCAGATATTGCAATGGGTGTTGATCAAGCTTTAGAAGCACGTGAAGGAAGCATGACGGAGGAAGAACTTGAAGCAATTGGAGCAGGGGACCAAGGGTTAATGTTTGGATTTGCCTGCAATGAAACAGAAGAGCTTATGCCTCTCCCTATTTCTTTAGCTCACAAATTAGCACGCCGTTTAGCAGATGTTCGCAAAGAGGAATTATTGACATATCTTCGCCCTGATGGCAAAACACAAGTAACGGTTGAATATGATGAAAATGATAAACCAGTTCGAATTGATACGATCGTCATATCTACTCAGCATGATCCAGAAATAAGTCTTGAACAAATTCAGCGTGATTTAAAGCAATTTGTAATCTCAAAAGTTGTACCAAAAGAACTAATTGATGAAGATACAAAATATTTTATTAATCCAACAGGCCGTTTTGTTATTGGTGGACCACAAGGGGATGCTGGTTTAACAGGTCGTAAAATCATTGTGGATACTTATGGCGGCTATGCTCGTCATGGAGGAGGAGCCTTTTCAGGTAAGGATCCAACAAAAGTTGACCGTTCAGCTGCTTATGCAGCCCGCTATGTGGCAAAAAACATTGTTGCAGCAGGATTAGCGGATAAAGTTGAAGTTCAGTTTGCCTATGCAATTGGTGTGGCACGCCCTGTTTCCATTGCAATTGACACATTTGGGACAGGGAAAGTGAGTGAAGAGGTATTGGTTGATGTAGTAGGCGAAAATTTTGATCTTCGCCCTGCAGGCATCATTAAAATGCTTGATCTTCGTCGTCCTATTTACAGACAAACAGCAGCATATGGTCACTTTGGCCGTACGGATGTTGAACTTCCATGGGAGTCGACCGATAAAGCTGAGACATTACGTAAACAAGCACTCCAAGATTGATGAGGGAATAAATAAAGTGAGAGTTACATAAACATGTAACTCTCATTTTATTTGTACTTGGTTTTCCCCTGCGTTTATTTTCAGTATTCTATGTGTAAACTTCAAACATTAGCAAAAAAAAATACTTCATGTTTTTTTTGCTAATGCATGCCATGATAAAAAGATTAATGTTAGTATTAGAGAGTATGTTTTTAATAAAGTAAATAACTATTCAGCTTCAGCGCATAGCCGCTTTCGCTTTAAAAGGAGTGTCGTACATAATGTGTGGTTTTATTGGTTGTGTACATGAAAAAGTACAAAGTTTTCAAGAAACCGACAAAAGAATTTTTAAACAAATGAATGATCTTATTACGCATCGAGGACCTGATGACGAAGGCTTTTATATGGATGACCATATTCAATTTGGCTTCCGACGTTTGAGTATTATTGATATTGAAAGTGGACATCAGCCACTCACGTATGAAAATGAGCGCTATTGGATTATTTTTAATGGAGAAGTATACAATTATGTTGAATTGCGCGAAGAGCTTGTAAAAGAAGGCTTAACCTTTGAAACAAGCTCAGATACAGAAGTCATTATTGCTCTGTATAGCCAAGTGAAGGAAAAAGCAGTGGAACGTTTGCGTGGGATGTTTTCTTTTGTCATTTGGGATAAACAAGAGCAATCCCTATACGGGGCAAGGGATCCTTTCGGAATTAAACCATTTTTTTACTTTGCAGATGAAGAAAAGACGTTTTTTGCTTCTGAGAAAAAAAGCATTCTATTAGCCATGAAAAATGATGTGATTAATTATCAATCATTGCAGTATTATTTAACGTATCAATTTGTACCAGAGCCGGAGACCATGACGGAAGGAATCCATAAGCTGGAACCAGGACATTACTTTACAAAGAAAATGGGCTCACCGATGGAGATCAAGCGTTATTGGAAAGCACATTTTCATCCAGTTCAGAAATCAGAAAATGAGTTTATTAAAGAAATTAAAGATGTCATGTTTGATTCTGTCAAAATGCATATGCGAAGTGACGTGCCAGTAGGATCGTTCCTTTCTGGAGGAATAGATTCTTCGATTATTGCTTCGATTGCAAAAGAGTTTCATCCTGCTATTAAGACATTTTCTGTTGGGTTTGAACGGAATGGTTTTAGCGAAATTGATGTAGCAAAAGAAACGGCTGAGAAAATTGGTGTTGAAAATATCAGCTATATTATTACTCCTGAGGAATATATGAATGAAGTTCCTAAGATTATGTGGCATATGGATGATCCATTAGCAGATCCAGCCTGTGTTCCACTCTACTTTGTGGCTCGTGAAGCACGTAAACAAGTAACAGTTGTTCTATCAGGTGAGGGAGCAGATGAATTATTTGGTGGGTATAATATTTACCGAGAGCCTCAGTCGCTTCAAATGTTTAATAAAATGCCCCAGTTTGGTAAATCTTTCTTGAAATGGATTTCTCGTTTAATGCCTGAGGGAATGAAGGGTAAAAGCTTTATCGAACGTGGAGTTACACCAATGGAAGAACGCTATATTGGAAATGCAAAAATGTTTACGGAAACTGAGAAACAACAACTGTTAAATATTTATAAAAAGGGCCTTCACTATACAGATATTACGAAGCCTCTTTATGCGGAAAGCGTTGGGTATGATCCAGTTGATCGCATGCAGTATATTGATATCCATACATGGATGAGAGGCGATATTTTACTAAAAGCAGACCGAGTAACAATGGCTCATTCGCTTGAGCTTCGAGTTCCGTTTTTAGATAAAGAGGTATTTGAAGTGGCCTCGAAAATTCCAACAAGCTTGAAAACAGCTGATGGAACAACGAAATACATTCTACGTAAAGCGGCTGAAGGGATTGTTCCTGCTCATGTTCTAGACCGGAAGAAACTAGGTTTCCCTGTTCCGATCCGTCACTGGCTCAAAGATGAAATGCATGATTGGGCAATAAAAATAATCCGTGAAAGTGACACGGATCATTTACTAAACAAAGGCTATATCTTGAATCTTTTGGAAGATCATTGTCAAGGTAAGGCAGACAACAGCCGTAAAATTTGGACCGTACTTATGTTTATGGTTTGGCACCAAATTTATGTTGAGAAGATTTATTCTTTTGGATCAGAAACCACTCCAGAGAAAATCGGACAAACTGTAAGAGGTTAACGAGACAGATAAGTAATGGCTTGACTTCCCATTTGCACCCAGGATTCCTCGAAATCCTTCAAGGGTGCTTTTTTATTTTTCTCTCCTGTTAATGGATCATTGAAATAAATATAGTCTTTGTCATAGCCTGTTAAAAGAACCGAATGTTCCTTGTAGGTAATGTCAACCGGTCCACTGGGTGTCTGCCATGTCTGAAAATAATTAGTAGGGAGCTTTTTGTATGTGGTATTAATGATTACCCATACTGGACGTTCATCTGATAGATGGATGGTCAACTCTTGAAAGCTTGCCCCTGTTAAATCGATGATGTTTCCAGGGAGATATTGTTCTGCTAGTTCTTTAATCGGTTTATGGTAGACACCAAGTCCAGGGGTTTGAAAAGAATACATATCGCCAACAAAGCCGTCGTTCGGATGACCAAAATGCACGACTCCATTTTTAACTTGATAGACTGAAGGATCCTTTTTAATTTCTTTGGCAAGAGTCATTTTATCCACTTCGATCCCTGCATGTTGAAGTAGCATAGCAAGGCTCGTTACTTCACAGCCCCGTGGAAGTTCAGGCATCTGGTTTAGGACTGGGGCATCGATTAGTACGTTCTCTTTTATTTTTATGATGGAAACATCAAAATTATTTTGTAAAAAAGTATTGGTATTGACAATCGGTGTTTGGAACCAATATTTGATATGTTCGACAGCCTTTACCGCTTTGCCATTCTGATCGAACAGAAAGGCAACTATGAGAACGGTAATAATGATAAAAAACATCATAAAAGATTGAAACAACCGTTTGCCTACTAATTTAGCAAGTAAAAGAATGAAAATCAGAAAGAGAAGGATAATAACAAGATATAATAGATTCATGGGTACCACCTACTAAATAATGATTTAAGAATGTTAGTATTTAATGACTTCAACTTATTAAACTAGGTTAATTATGGAATGCTCAAAAATACTAATGATTAATTGTGATCTGATTTTTTTTGTAAACTCTGATAATAAATACCTTTTTCAACGTATTCTTTTCGAATACGTTCCATGTCTGCTTGATCTTCTGAAGTTAATTCTCGAATAACTTTAGCGGGTCTTCCGAAAGCGAGTGTGCCAGGGGGGATTTTCTTTCCTTGTGGGACAAGACTTCCCGCTCCGATAAAAGCTCCTTCTCCAATTTCAGCTTGATCAAGGATAATGGTACCCATACCGATCAAAGCCATTTTTCTGATGATGCAGCTGTGTAGAATGACTTGATGTCCAACGGTTACATCGTCTTCTAGGATAAGTGGATTATGGGGACTTTGATGTAAGACTGAATGGTCCTGTACGTTTACCCTTTTTCCTATAATGGTTGGTGCGACGTCTCCTCTGATCACTGTGTTAAACCAAATGCTTGATTCGTCACCTATTTCGACATCACCTGTAATGGTCACGTAATCAGCAATAAAAGCTGATTTAGAAATGTTCGGTTTTTTACCCTTATATGGATAGATCATGGTATTACTCCTTTAACGAAATAGTTGTAAGATTTTTAATGACATTAACACAATCGTTCCAACGAATACGATTATTAAAATTTAGTACACCGGATAATAAGGTTTACCCTTTTCTAATTGTAGCTGATAAGACGAGAAATTTGTAAAAGTTTTTCATTTTGCGTCATAATAGGGTATAGAATGCACTTCTTATAGAAGCGTTACTATGATAATAAAGTTGCTTACACTTTTCAGTATCAGGAGGAAGAGTCTATGTGGAAATGGGAAGCGGAAGTAGAACCTAAGGCAGTTGTGGTGATGATTCATGGGGCAATGGAGCATCATCGTCGTTATGGTTGGTTAATTGAAAAATGGCGTTTATCCGGCTTTCATGTCATCATGGGAGATCTTCCAGGTCATGGATTGACATCAAGAGCTGGAAGGGGCCATATTGATTCCTTTGATGAATATATTTTTGAAGTAAAGGATTGGATCCAAGCTGCCTATCAATTCAATTTACCAGTATTTCTCATTGGGCATAGTATGGGTGGTCTGATAGCCATCCGATTATTACAAGAAGAAAAAATGAAACTAGCAGGCGTCATTTTATCATCTCCTTGTTTAGGATTAGTCAAAAAACAACCCAAATTATTAAGTTTAATGGCTTACGGTTTAAATGTCGTCATGCCAAGCTTTAGATTAAACACAGGGTTAACGATCGACATGGCTACTCGCAATGATGAGGTCAGGGAAGCGGATATGAATGACACCTTATATCTAACCAAAGTTTCTGTTAGATGGTATCGAGAGCTTCATCATGCCATTAAGCTTGCTTTTGAAAATAACAATAAAATTCAGGACATCCCATTTCTTGTCATGCAGGGTGGTGCGGATCAAATTGTTAATAAAGAAACAGTCAAAAATTGGTTTAATCTTGTTCCGTTATCTGAAAAAAGGTTTAAAGTATGGCCAAAATGTTATCATGAAATTTTCAATGAGCCAGAACGTGAAGAAGTTTTTGAATATGCAGAGGATTTCTTTAACAGCCAACTAAAAGCGATCGGCTATATTGTATAAGAGAGGTTTTAACATGTCCGTACCATCCATGCCATTTAGTTTAATGTCAAAAACATACCGTAAAATATTTCCGAGTGTCCATAAAGAACTTTCTTATTGGAAGACGAGAGCGGAGGGTATTCCCAACCCAGAATTGCGTAAACAAGCATTGGCTAGTATTGAGCATAAAACGTTTCATTGTGAGGGTGGTGCCATTATGGCATTAATGGCAAATGAACATTACCATGAAGCGATTCGTTTTATTGTTGCCTATCAAACGATCAGTGATTATTTAGATAATCTTTGTGATCGGAGTACTTCGCAAGATCCAGCAGATTTTGCATGCCTACATGAAGCGATGAGCGACGCTCTTAAAGTTGGAGATCCAAAAGGGGATTATTACCGGTTTCGTAAGGATCGTGAGGATGGGAACTACTTATTTGACTTGGCTTCCACTTGCCGTGAAGTGCTGGCAGGATGTAACCATTACGATCAAATAAAAGAGGATTTATTTGAACTGTGTCGTTATTATTGTGATCTGCAAGTACATAAGCATGTGGTTCCGGATGAACGTGTACCGCGCTTACGAAACTGGTTTGATGAGAATAAAGCAAATATACCTGCAATGGAGTGGTATGAGTTTTCTGCTTGTTCCGGTTCAACACTTGGTATTTTTTGTCTTGTTTCGTATGCTCTAAGTAACGATTTTGATAAGAAAGATGCGGTTCAAATTCGTAATGGTTATTTTCCTTATATTCAAGGCTTGCATATATTATTGGACTATTTAATTGATCAGGAAGAGGATAAGGTGGGCGGTGACTTAAACTTTTGTTTCTATTATGAAAATGAAAAGCAACTTTTTCAACGTTTAAAGTATTTTATGAAAGAAGCAGATCAACATACGAAAAAGCTCCCGCATAAACAGTTTCACCGTTTAATTAATCGAGGGCTTCTGGGAATTTACTTATCAGATGAAAAGGTAAGGAAACAGCAAAATGTCCGAAGATTAGCAAACAATATGATAAAAATAGGTGGACCCATCAGTTTCTTTTTCTATATCAATGCCTTGTGTTATCGGAAATTCCAAAAAATGGCGGAGAACGGAATCGAATAAAAAAGACTAGCTAAAAAAAATTTAGCTAGTCTCTTTTTTCTATAGCAATAAGAAAAGGTGGATCATTTATTTGATTGATGAATCGATACTGTAATACATCGGCTTTATGTTGGTCAATGCCTTCTACAAATTGCAAAAGTTGATCCCGTTCAAACGCTCCCCCTGGGTGGCCGTGATAGATCACAATAACAATAACTCCCTCAGGGGACATCATACCCAGAAGCTGTTTAATAGCGGAAATGGTTGAGGTTGGTTTGGTGACAATCGATTTATCCCCTCCGGGCAAAAAACCGAGATTAAAGATAGCAGCGGTCACTTTACCGTAATGAGCCAAGGGTATACATTCTTTAATATGTTCATGACTCTTCTGAAATAATGTTACACGGTTTATGAAATAATGTTCTTCTATACGCTGTTTACTGTTTTGGATGGCAGCTTCTTGAATATCAAAACCATAAACATGGCCATGTTCACCAACTAAGTTTGCGAGCCACACGGTATCATGTCCATTTCCAAGTGTCGCATCAACCACGATATTACCAGGAGTAATCGCTTTTTCTAAAAGCGTTTTTGCAAAAGGAAGAACCTTTTCTAATTTCATTCCGTTTCCACACCCCAGAGTTTTCCCTGCCAGCTGTTTCTACGTAAGAGTTCATCGTCAATAGCATTGAGAACCTCCCATTTATTTACACTCCACATCGGTCCAATCATCAAATCAATCGGCCCATCCCCTGTAATTCGATGAACAATTATTTCCGGTGGTAATATTTCTAATTGGTCACATACTAAACTTACGTAGTCCTCAAATGATAAAAATTCAAGCATCCCTTTTTCATACTGCTTGACCATAGGTGTACCTTTTAGCAGATGTAGAAGATGAATTTTTATACCTTGTACATCTAAGTTTGCTACGGCACGAGTTGTTTCCATCATCATTTCCGTCGTTTCAAGAGGTAAACCGTTAATGATATGTGAACAAACACGAATTCCATGCTTTCGAAGTTTTTCTACACCTTCAACGTACGAAGGAAAATCATGAGCCCTATTAATAAGGTTTGCTGTTGATTCATGAATGGTTTGAAGTCCGAGTTCCACCCATAAATAAGTTCGTTGGTTCAGTTCTGCTAAATATTCTACCACGTCATCGGGAAGGCAATCAGGTCTTGTTGCAATGGAAAGACCCACAACGCCATCGAGGTTTAAAACGGATTCATATTTTTCTCGTAAGACGTCAACAGGTGCATGAGTGTTTGTGAATGCCTGGAAATATGCCATGTATTTTCCATCTTTCCACTTGGAATGCATTTTACCCTTGATATCGTCAAACTGCTTTACAAGATCATCTGCACGGTTTCCAGCAAAGTCTCCAGAACCTGCAGCGCTACAAAATGTACAGCCACCATGTGCGACCGTACCGTCACGATTCGGACAATCAAATCCGCCGTCTAAAGCTACTTTAAAAACTTTATGACCAAATTTATTTTTTAAATGGTAATTCCATGTATGATAACGTTTTTGATCGCTTGCATATGGAAAAGGGTTATTCTGATTCAATTCAGATTCCTCCTTAAGAGTCGAATTTAATTATTTTACCATGAAGTGAGCAAGTTTCCAATGGAAAGAAGAAGCAGTAGAATTTGGCGGTTTCTACCGCGTAGAAAAAGTAGAATGGAGCAAAATAGAAAGGTGAGGCTCTAAAATGATGGAGCTTTGCACAAAAAATGGTCTAACGAAAAAAGCCATTGCTATGGTGCGCATATCAAAAGGAGGGGTTCTATGGCAACTCGACAATCGGTTGAAGCACTGATCAAACAATGTGAAGATGCACTTAAATATGCTAGTGAACAGTATGAGGAAAGCAGCCTCCAAGAAAACTATAATAATGATAACTATACTAGTAGTTTGCAGCAACTTGAAGGGGCGTATAACGATTTAGCACAACTTGCACAAAGTGCTAATGGTCAGCAAAGGGAACAGCTTCATCGGATGCGTCTTCAGTTACAACAAGCACAAAATCAAATGATACTACTTGATCATTAGGGGGAAATAGTTTGAAAAAACGATCTAAACAACAAAACCCGGAGCAAAAAACACGTAATGGTGTGAACAGTAATGATTTTGAATTTGGTACAGATGTTGATCTAATTAAAAAAGCAAAAAAGCTATATGAACAAAGTGGCGGACAACCTGTAAAATCAAAATTCCATCAAGAATAATCAAAAAAACTCTTGGATTCCATGAAATCCAAGAGTTTTTTTGGAGAAAGTGGATATCATGTCTAATATGTAGATAAGTCCAGTTTAGCAACTCAAAACGGATATTTTTGAATACTTTAATTAGGGCAATTTTCATAAGTTCTGTACACTTGCATCCTGACCAGAAATTATATACAATAGCACTATATATTTATATCTAATAATTTAAATAACATTGACAAGGACTAGTAATGGTGTTTTGCCCGAACTAAAGAGAGCTGACGGTTGGTGCAAGTCAGACGGGATCATCATGAACTCACCTTGGAGTTGCAGATGTGAAAGCTTAGTAATGTCTGCCGTTTACCGCGTTAAGGATAAATGAAGCGAGTGACTTGTTCACTAATGTGGGTGGTACCGCGGGAGATTAATACATAATCCTCTCGTCCCAAATATGGGATGAGGGGCTTTTTTATATTTTTTTAACAAATACTCCTTCCATCATCGTTGGTTGTCAACGTCAACATCAACATTTGTTTAATTTTAGTTAGTAGGAGGAAAATAAGATGAGCTTTAATCATCATGATATTGAAGGAAAGTGGCAGAAGTGCTGGGAAGAAAATAAAATTTTTAAAACGAGCGAGGACAAAGGGAAACGTAAATTTTATGCTCTTGACATGTTTCCATATCCTTCAGGAGCAGGGCTTCATGTTGGACATCCGGAAGGATATACAGCTACTGATATTCTTTCAAGATTAAAAAGGATGCAAGGGTACAATGTGCTTCATCCAATGGGATGGGATGCATTTGGATTACCTGCTGAGCAATATGCATTAGATACTGGGAATGACCCTGCACAATTTACAGAACATAATATTAATAATTTTCGTCGCCAAATTAAATCATTAGGATTTTCATATGACTGGGATCGCGAAATCAATACAACAGATCCAAAGTACTATAAATGGACACAATGGATCTTCCTTAAGCTTTACGAAAAAGGTCTTGCTTATATTGATGAAGTAGCAGTGAACTGGTGTCCGGCACTTGGAACTGTACTTGCCAATGAAGAAGTGATTGATGGAAAGAGTGAGCGCGGGGGGCATCCAGTTGAAAGACGCCCGATGAAACAGTGGAATTTGCGTATTACTGCCTATGCGGACCGTTTGCTTGAAGACCTTGAAGATTTAGATTGGCCAGAAAGTATTAAAGATATGCAACGAAATTGGATTGGTCGATCAGAAGGGGCTGAAGTCAATTTCCAAATTGATGGACATGATGAATACTTTACTGTTTTCACAACTCGTCCTGATACATTATTTGGTGCGACTTATACGGTACTTGCTCCTGAACATAAGTTTGTCGAAAAAATTACCACTCCAGAACAAAAACAAGCTGTTAAGAATTATCTAGAAGAAATTAAAAGTAAAAGTGATTTAGAAAGAACAGATCTTGCAAAAGACAAAACAGGTGTATTTACAGGAGCCTATGCGATTAATCCTGTGAATAATGTAAAAGTCCCAATTTGGATTGCTGATTATGTATTAGCAACCTATGGTACAGGTGCGATTATGGCCGTTCCAGCGCATGATGAGCGCGATTATGAATTCGCTAAGACATTCAATCTTGAAATTAAAGAAGTTGTTGCTGGTGGAGATGTAGAAAAAGAAGCCTATACCGGTGATGGATTACATGTAAACTCTGGCTTTTTAGATGGCTTGGATAAAGAAAAAGCGATCAGTCAAATGATTGCATGGCTTGAAGAAAAAGAAATTGGTACGAAAAAAGTAACGTACCGCCTTCGTGATTGGTTGTTCAGCCGTCAACGTTATTGGGGTGAACCGATTCCAATTATTCATTGGGAAGATGGTACGATGACAGCAGTTCCTGAAGAAGAATTACCATTGATTCTTCCAGTTACAACAGAAATCAAACCTTCTGGTACAGGTGAATCACCATTAGCAAACATTGCTAATTGGGTCAATGTAACAGATCCTGTAACGGGTAAAAAGGGTCGTCGTGAAACGAATACCATGCCGCAGTGGGGTGGAAGTTGCTGGTACTTCCTTCGGTTTATTGATCCGCATAATGATGAAGTGTTTGCCGATCCTGAAAAATTAAAAGAGTGGCTTCCGGTTGATATCTATATTGGTGGAGCAGAACATGCGGTATTGCACTTACTATACGCCCGTTTCTGGCATAAATTCTTGTATGATCTTGGCGTTGTTCCAACGAAGGAACCTTTCCAAAAGTTATTTAACCAAGGGATGATACTTGGTGGAAATAATGAGAAAATGAGTAAATCAAAAGGAAACGTTGTGAATCCTGATGACATCGTGAATAGTCATGGTGCTGATACCTTACGTTTATATGAAATGTTTATGGGACCACTTGATGGCTCCATTGCGTGGTCTGAAAATGGGGTTGATGGATCTCGTCGTTTCTTAGATCGAATTTGGCGTCTGTTTATTGAGGATAACGGTACCTTGACCTCTAAAATTCAGGAGAATGAAAAAGCTAGTAATCTTGAGAAAGTCTACCATCAAACCGTGAAAAAGGTAACGGAAGACTATGAACATTTACGTTTTAATACGGCTATTTCACAACTTATGGTGTTTATTAATGAAGCGTATAAAGCAACCACTTTACCTGTTAGCTTCATGGAAGGCTTTGTGAAATTAATTGCACCGATTTGTCCGCATATTGCCGAAGAACTTTGGGAAAAGCTTGGGCATAGTGGAACGATTTCCTATGAAGCATGGCCAGCTTATGATGAAGCGAAGCTTGTGGATAATGAAGTTGAAATTGTGATTCAAATAAATGGGAAAGTAAAAGCAAAACTAACGGTACCATTTGGAACGAATAAAGATCAACTCGAGCAAATTGCAATGGATGATGATCTTGTAAAAGCTCAAATTGATGGAAAAACGGTTCGTAAAGTAATTTCGGTTCCAGGTAAGCTAGTCAATATTGTGGCAAACTAAGGGGCTTTAATTGTAAAATAAAAATAACGACATTCTTTCCTGTATGAAGGAAAGAATGTCGTTATATTAAAAGGGAATGGGAAAAAGGGGTGTTAGAAATGGATCCAGTAGAATTTATCACAACAGATGAATTGAAACAACAGCTTGATTCAGGGGAAAAGCTTGAACTTGTGGATGTTCGAGAAGATGAAGAAGTGGCAGAAGGTATGATTCCGGGTGCAAAACATATTCGGATGATGGAAATTCCAGCGAATCTGGAACATTTTGATCGCAATAAAGAATATACCATTATTTGTCGTTCAGGTAGCAGAAGTGAAAATGTATGTTATTATTTGCGGGATCAAGGATATAAAGTGCGTAATATGGTGGGTGGAATGCTTTATTGGAGAGGGAAAGTGGAATAACTTTTTCATTCTTAATGTACAGCCAATCACGAGGCACGGCTTCACCAAAAATGATGAATATGGCTATCTTTATGTAAGTGAGAAGGGCAGTGATTTATTAAAAATCACTGTCTTTATTTTGTTTATCTCAGTTTAATAGGCTGTAATACCCCCATCTCGAGGCTCCAGATAAAAAACAAAAGG
>C688J18823_10001368_pt1 | contig 14940 bp, 12 predicted proteins | sample HopSoiMetagenom1_FD_18823 | JGI IMG/M metagenome (IMG submission 18823)
GTCGCAGGACCGAGGTTCTGCGGCGTGCGCAGGTCATAGGTGACTTTCTGCGCCGGCGTTCCGCCGCCGGTCATCTTCTCCAGGCCCGCCAAAATGCCGTCAATCTTGCCGGTGTTGCGCGCAAGCCCGTCCGAGAAGGTCTTGAGATTGGCTATGGTGTCCTTCAGCGGGCCCGAATTGTCCTCCAGCACGGTATCGACCCGCCGCAGTGCATCACGCGCGGCCTGCGTCATGCTCTGCCCCGCTCCGGCCTCGGCAATCAGGGNCAGGGGCTCGCCGGATTTGGTGACGATGACGCCTCCCTCCAGCGTCACCACCGGCACGCCGGTCAACCCTTGGAAATCAAGCCCGACCTTGCTGTCGGCGCGCACCGGGGTGGTTGAAGCAACCGATATCGTCGCATTAACGAAGCGTGGATTGTCCGGCGCAAGCCCGAGCTGGGTGACCTCGCCGACGCGGATTCCGTTGAACAGCACGCCGGCGCCGACCAGAAGACCGGGCACCGGGCCCTGGAATTGCACGTGATAGCTCGTGCGCGGNCCGATGCCGCCGGTGTTGTTCAGCCAATAGACGAAGCCGAACACNGCGAGNATCGCCGCCAGGACGAAACTGCCGATCAGCACGTAGGGAGCGCGGGTTTCCATGTCTCATCTCATCTCGTGTTGCAGCATCTGCGAGCGCTTGCCGTGGAAATAGGCCCGCACCCAGGGATGCTCGGATTGCAGCAGTTCGCGCATCGGACCGATCGCCACGATCTTGCCGTCGGCGAGAGCGGCGACGCGATCACAGACCGTGGTCAGGCTCGCCAGATCATGGGTGACCATGAACACGGTGAGGCCGAGGGTCTTTTGCAGGGTCCCGATCAGCGCGTCGAAATCGCCCGCCGCGATCGGATCGAGACCTGATGTCGGCTCATCCAGGAACAGGATCGGCGGATCAAGTGCGAGCGCGCGCGCCAGCGCCACGCGCTTGGTCATGCCGCCGGACAGCTCCGCCGGATATTTATCGGCGTCCTGCGCCCGCAGCCCGACCATTTCGAGCTTGGCGATCGCGATCTCGTCCATCAGCTCCTGCGACAGGACGAGATTTTCACGGAGCGGAAACTGGATGTTCTGCCGGACCGTCAGCGAGGAGAACAGCGCGCCCTGCTGGAACAGGATGCCCCATGTCGTGGCGGCGCCTTCGGTACGGCCGCCGATCGGCCGTCCCGTAACCTCGATGGTCCCGCCTTGGCGCGGGATGAGGCCGATGATGGTTCGCATCAGCACCGACTTGCCACCACCGGACGCCCCCACGAGCCCGAGGATCTCACCCCGGCGCACGTCGAGGGACAGATGATCGAGCACGGTCTGCCGGCCGAAGCCGACCACGAGGTCGCGGACGCGGATCGCGAACTGCTCTTGCGATTCGCCCATGATCACATTCCGATCGAGGCGAAGAAGATCGCGAACAGGCCGTCGAGCACGATCACCAGGAAGATCGACTTGACCACCGACGTCGTGGTCTGTCGTCCCAGCGACTCGGCGCTGCCCTTCACGCGCAAGCCCTCGCTGCAGGCGACTACTCCGATCACCAGCGCCATGAACGGCGCCTTCAGGATGCCCACCTCGAAATGGGTGACCGAGATCGCCTCGTGCAGCCGCGCGATGTAGATCGCCGGCGCCATGCCGCCGTAGAACTGCGCGACCAGGCCGCCGCCATAGAGTGCGGCGATCGATCCGATGAAGGCAAGGATCGGCAGCGCAATCACCAGGGCCGCAACCCGCGGCAGGATCAGGACGTGGACGGGATCGAGGCCCATGGTCGACAGCGCGTCGACCTCCTCGCGCATCTTCATCGAGCCGAGCTCGGCGGTGTAGGCGCTTCCCGAGCGGCCGGCGACCATGATGGCGACGATCAGCACGCCGAGCTCGCGCAGCACCAGGATGCCGACCATGTCGACGGTGTAGGACTCCGCGCCGAACCTGCGGAAATGGAAAAATCCCTGCTGGGCGATGATGGCGCCGATCAGGAAGGTGATCAGCACGACGATGGGGATGGCCTGCCAGCCGATGCGGTAGAGCTGGTAGATCAGCGATGTCAGTCGCAGCGAGCGCGGCCGGCGCAGCACGCCGATCAGGGCCATGAACAGCGCGCCCAGCATTTGAAGAAAGATCGTGATGTCTTCGCGCGCGCCGACCGTGGACTTGCCGAGATCGTTCAGCCTGAGCAGAACAGGGTTGGGTGCAGGCGCCGGCGGCGGGGTGTGGCGGTTGACCTGGCGCACCTCGTCCATCAGGCCACTGAAATGGTCGGCGACACCGATAAACTCGGCCGACCTGCCGGATGATGAAGCCCTGCGCGACAGCTTTTCCAGGACCCAGGCGCCGAGCGTGTCGAGCGCGCTGACGCCCGACATGTCCAAGGTCACGGCTCTGGATTGATCGACGTCAGCCCCGACCGACCGGGACAATGTCTCCAGCATCGACACGTTCGCGGCAATCCACGGCCCTTCCGGGCACAATTTCAGCTCTTCGCCGGAGGGCGTTGCCAGCAACAGCGGTTCGGAGTTCACGCTTCCACCTCATCGGGACAACCGGGTCCCCATTCAGCCGGTCATTCTAGGCCAGCATGTGGCAGCCGGTTTGACCTGTCTCAAGACCACGACGCGTCTGCCTTCTTGACGCAAATCAAGCCCGGTCGGGCCGGTGAGTCCTAGGTTTGTTTCCATTAACGGGGAAATCAGATCCATGTTCGACAGCGACAGGATGAGCGAAGAACTGCGCACGCTGAAGCTTGACGTCACACGCTTGCTGAGCACGGCCGGCGAGGAGATGTTCGACAGTTCGAAAGACCGCGCGGAGGCGCTTGCCGATCAGATCAGGGCCGCGCTCGCCGAGCTCGGCGAGACCGTCGACGAGGAGCAGCAGCAGCTTCAGGGCCTCATTGCGGACCGCCCGATCACATCATTGGCCTCGGCCTTCGCGCTCGGCGTGGTCGTCGGCTTCATGCTGCGGAGGCACTAGGTGAACACCGAAAATGTCGTCAAACATCTGCGTGTGCTCTGGCGTACCGACAGGATCATCGCGGACATCAGGCTGCGCCACCTGCTGATCGGCCTAGGCCTGCGCGCCTTTGCGGCGCTGATCGCCGCGTTCGGGCTCCTGATGCTGGAGCTGTCCGCCTATTTCGCACTGGTGCAGATCTGGAGTGCCATTGGCGCGGCGGCCATCCTCGGCGCCGTCAATTTTGCCATCGCCGCAATTCTCTTTGTGATTGCCGGCCGGCCTCCTGCAGGCCGCGACATCGAACTCGCCAACGAGATTCACGGCGCATCCATCGAAGCACTTCAGCTCGAGGCACGCACATTCCAGGCCCAGGTGTCGGGGGCCGTGCACCATCCGCTCGGCACGATCGTGCCCGTGCTGGTGCCGCTGATTGCGGTCCTGGTCAAGACTTTGCGGAGACCGGCCAAGGACTCCGCCGCGGCAAATCCGGCCGAAGCGCGCTCATAGCGGGCGCTCAAAGTTTCAGCCTGACGTCGCAAATATCCGGCTCGGTCGGATCCGGCTTCACCTCGAAGCCGAGCTGCCGGCACATTTCGAGCATCGTGGTGTTCTCCCTGAGAACATCACCGGAGATCGCTTTGAGTCCCTCCGATCTCGCGTAGTCGATGATCAGCTGCATCAGGGCCCATCCCAGCCCCTTGCCCTTGAGATCCGACCGCAGCAGGATCGCATATTCACCGCTCTCGTAGATCGAGTCCGAATGGAGTCGGACCACGCCGACCATCTCGCCGGTCGCCTCGTCGAACGCGATAAAGGCCATCGCGCGGGCGTAGTCGAGCTGGGTCAGGCGCGCGATGAACTCGTGTGTGAACTCCTTCATCGGCGCGAAGAAACGCAGGCGAAGGTCGTGCGCCGTGACATGACGCAGAAATGCGTGGATGGTCGGCTCGTCCTCCGGACGCAGGGGCCGCGCGAAGATCCGCCAGCCCTCCTTGAGCTTGAGGCGGCGCTCCCATTGCGACGGATAGGCCCGAACGGCGAAGTTGGCGGCGCCGGAGCCCGCAAACTTCCGTTGCGGTGGCCCGACCGCGACGCGAGCGTCGACCGCGGTCACGCCGGTTTCGTCCGCCAGCAGCGGATTGATGTCGAATTCACGGATCCCGGGAATGTCGGCGGCCATCTGCGCCAGCTTGACCAGGACCATGGCGACCGCGTCGGGCTTCACCGCCGGCACGTCCCGGTAAGCGCGAAGCAGCCGTGACACGCGCGTGCGGTCGATCAGGTCGCGGGCCAGTTGCAGATCGAGCGGCGGCAGCGCAAGCGCCTTGTCGTTGATGATCTCGACCGCGGTCCCGCCGCGGCCGAACACGACGACGGTGCCGAAGGTCGGATCGTCGGCGAGGCCCAAGATCAACTCGCGCGCCTTCGCCTTCACGACCATCGCCTGCACGATGACGCCCTCGATGCGAGCTTCGGGACGCAGCTTCCCCGCCCGGGCGAGAATGTCGGTGGCGGCGGCGCGGACCGCCTCGACCGTCGTCAGATTGAGCACGACGCCGCCGACATCGGATTTGTGGACGATGTCGCGCGACATGATCTTCAGCACGACCGTGGCGCCTTGCGCAAAGATGTCTTTCGCGTAGGCCACCGCCTGCTCGACATCGGCCGCGGCGTATGTGGGCACCATCGCGATATCGTAGGCTTCGAGCAGGTGCTTGATCTCGACGGGCTCGAGCCATTGGCGGCCGTCTGCGATGGCAGCAGCTATGATCTGTTTTGCAGCACGCGCGTCCGGCACGAAAGTCTCGGGCATCGCCGGTGGAACCTGGCTCAGCTCCTCCACGACTTCGCGGTGCCTCACGAGGTACATGAAGCCGCGCACGGCGTCATCCTCGGTCGGATAGTTCGGGATGCCCGCACCGGACAGTGTTTCGATGATGTTCTGGTCTGCTCCGATCCACGAGGCGAGCACGGGCTTGGCCCAACTGCGGTGCTTCTCGCGATATGCCTTGACCCGTTCGGTCACCATCGTTGCGATATCGGCAGCCGAGGCGATCGCGGTCTGCACGTTGAGAACGAGGACCGCATCGTTGTCGGGATCGGCGAGCAACACCTCGAGCGCCGCCGCATAGCGCGACGCATCGGCGTCGCCCACGATGTCGACGGGATTTGCGCCGGACCAGGTCGGCGGCAGCGCGTCATCGAGTTTCTTGCGGGCGTCGGCCGAGATGGCTGCCGGAATGCCGCCGAGCTCGACCAATCGGTCAATGGCGAGGACGCCGATGCCGCCGCCATTGGTCAGGATGGCGAGGCGCTTTCCCGCCGGCGATTCGACGCGGCCGAGCGTCTCGGCGCAATCGAACAGCTCACGCAGATCGGAGACCCGCAGGACGCCCGCGCGCCGGAACGCCGCGTCATAGACGGCGTCGGCGCCGGCGAGTGCACCGGTATGGGTGGCGGCCGCCTTCGCGCCCTGCGCCATTCGGCCGGACTTCACCACCACGACCGGCTTCACACGCGCCGCGGCTCGCGCGGCCGACATGAACTTGCGCGCGTCCTTGATGGCTTCGATGTAGAGCAGAATCGCGCGGGTCTTGTGATCCATCGCGAAATGGTCGAGCAGATCGGCAACATCGACGTCGATTTGATCGCCGATCGAGACGATGCCGGAGAAGCCGACGCCGCGCTGCGCGGCCCAATCGACCATGCCGGCCGCGATCGCGCCTGATTGCGAGATCAGCGCGAGATTCCCCGACCCCGGCATGTGCGCGGCAAAACTGGCATTGAGGCTCACGCCGGGCATCATGATGCCCAGGCAGTTCGGCCCGATCAGCCGCATGCCGTATTTGCGGGCCGCAGCGATGGCGGCTTCCTGCAGGGACCCCGGTCCGTGACCGAGCCCGGCCGAGACGATCAGGGCGCCCGCCGAGCCGCGTCGCCCGGCTTGATCGACGATGCCGGGAACCGCGCGCGCCGGCGCGGTGATGATCACGAGCTCGGGTACGAACGGCAATTTGTCGAGGCTGTCCACGGCCGCGACGCCGCCGATCTCGGCATGGCGCGGATTGACGAGGCCGAACTGTCCCGAGAATCCAGCCTTCTGAATGTTCTCCAGAACGGCGCGTCCAACGGACACCGGGCGGGCGCTCGCACCGACGAGCGCGACCGAACGCGGCGACAGCAGGTTCTTCAGACGATAGGTTGACATGAAAGCAAATGCGCCCGGTCGGTGGCGGTTCCGATGGTTGACGATCAAGCCCGATAAACTGGCGACCCGCCTAGTACGAGAGCATAACCCAGCACGGTGGCTCGCCAATGACGGTCTTTGTCACACCGCCCCAAACGATCTCGTTCAGGCGCGAATGATGGTAGGCGCCCATCACGATTGCATCGATGGCATGGGAATTCGCCCAGCTTCCGAGCACCTTGCCAATCGAGCTGCCGTTGCCCGTCGCGGTTTCGAACGAGGCGTAGACCCCATGTTCCCTCAAATGATCGACCAGAGCCGTCCCGGATTGCACGATCGCGTCTGACTTGTCGTCCGCCACGGTCACGACGCGGACCAGGGCTGCTGCCTGAAGGATAGGCAGCGCGTCGCCGACGGCACGCGCCGCACGCGCGGAGTGATCCCAGGCGATCATGACGTTCTCGAATTCCGGTCGCAGTTCGTCCACATGCTGCTCCGGGCAAAGCAGCACTGGCCGCCCGGATTCGAACAGGAGCGTCTCGATGATGTGCTCGGTTCGGCTGTCGTGCTGCTTCACGGGGAGCAGCGTGAGATCGCTGAAGCGTCCGTGCTCGGCCAGCACTGAGGCGATCTGGTCTGCCGGCACCTTGGCCGACCGGCTTTGAGCGCGGATGCCGGTGCGGGAGGTTGCACGGGTGAACGCGCCCAGGAGATCCTGCGTGTCGCCCGCCCCAAGCGGCCCGTTTGCCTCGGCCGCATCGGAATCATCGGGGAGCATCACCTTCGGCCGCACGAAGACATCCTCCTCGAGGGCAAGCGCGGTGATCCTGGCGCCGAGGTCGGCGGCAACGGCCACGCATTTCTCGATCGCAGCAAGGGCCGGGCCGCGTGGCTGGCCTACGAGCGGCAGAAAGACGTCCTTGATCGGCATCGGGATTCTCCTCAGGCGCCAGAATAGGCTGGCTTTGGTCGGGACGCTTGATCCTCGTCAAGCCCGGGAACTTCGACCGGCCGGAAGGAGACAGGCGTTGACCGAAGTCAAGGACTGGCCGCGATCTGCTTCTATGGATTACCCTGATCGCGGGGCGAGCCGCCTTCCGACGCATCTGGACGTACCAGCTGGAATGACAGACGATTCTGCGACTCAGGACCGGATCTTTGCGGCGCTCACCAATTCCGCGGATCATCCAAACGTGAGGCGGATCGATACGCACGCCGCTTCAGTCTTCCTCGAAGGTAGACGCGCCCTGAAAATCAAGCGCGCCGTGAAATTTCCATTCCTCGATTATTCGACGCTCGAGAAGCGCAAGGCGGCGTGTGAGAAGGAGATCAGGATCAACCGGGCGCTGGCGCCGCAGATCTATCACCGCGTCGTGGCGATCACGGAACAGTCCAATGGATCGGTGAAGGTCGACGGAAGCGGCCGGCCGATCGAGTATGCGGTCGAGATGTTGCGCTTCGACGAAAGCCGCACGCTGGATCATCTGGCCAAGGCCGGAGCGCTGGATGACACTTTTGCTTCGGCTGTCGCCGACGCGATCGCCGCTTCGCATGCGCAGGCTGTTCGCGCCAACGGCAACGCATGGGTTTCCTCCATCCCCGGCCTGATCGATGGCAACAGCAATGGCCTGCGGACCGGCAATCATTTCGAAGGCGAAGAGATCGCAGAACTCGGCAGAGACTCGCACGCGATGTTGGTCCGGCTCCGGCCTTTGCTCGAAGAGCGCGGCCGTCAAGGCTTCGTCCGCCGCTGCCATGGCGACCTGCATCTTGCGAACATCGTGTCGATCGACGAGAAGCCGGTGCTGTTCGACGCCATCGAATTCGATGCGCAGATGGCAACCACCGACGTGCTCTACGATCTCGCATTCGGATTGATGGACCTGTTGCACCACGGTCAGGCACGCGCGGCCAACATCGTGCTGAACCGTTATCTCGCCGCGACTCCGGTCGAAAATCTCGACGCGCTCTCCGCACTGCCATTGTTCATGTCCATCCGGGCGGCGATCCGCGCCCAGGTCGCGCTGGCACGGCTGAAGCCGCCGCATTCCGATGATCCCAGCATTCTCGACGGGGCGCGGCGCTATTTTGGCCTAGCCCGCGCGCTGATCCAGCCGCCGGCTCCCCGGCTAATTGCAGTCGGCGGATTGTCAGGCACCGGAAAGACGATCTTGGCACGCACGCTCGCGCCGGAGGTCACGCCGCAGCCGGGCGCAGTCGTGCTGCGCAGCGACCTGGTCCGCAAGCAGATGTTCGGAGTCGAGGACACGGACCGGCTGCCGGCATCCGCATACACGCCGGAGGTTACCGCCCGCGTTTACGACATGTTGGCTGAGTACGCCGGGCGGGTGCTGGCGCAAGGCCATTCAGCGATCATCGACGGCGTGTTCGCCCGCGAGGACGAACGGGACGCCGTCGCCGCGCTGGCGCGCGAGCGCAACGTGCCGCTGAGCGGCCTGTTTCTGGTTGCGGACCTTGCGACCCGGCAGGCGCGGATCGGAGGCCGCCGGGGCGACGCATCCGACGCCACGCAAGAGGTTGCCGCGCTGCAAGAGCACTATAATATCGGCCATGTCGGTTGGGCGACCATCGATGCATCCGGGACGCAAGAGCAGACGCTCCAGAACTGCCGGGACGCGATCGCCGAGAGCAAGTAAGGCAATCTGCAAATGGCGCGACCCAGCACGAATTCGACGGCCGCGCGCGTCAAGCCTGCGGCGAGGCACGATGTCCTGCCCGGCCGCCTCAGCCCCGGCATGGTCTGCGACACCGCGTTCCGGATCATCGCCCGCCGTCACCTCGCCGCCGTTCTCGCCCAGCATGACGGCACCTGCCGCGGCGATCCCGAGGCACTGCACCAGATCCGGATTGCACTGACGCATCTGCGCACCGCCATCCGCTTCTTCTCGCCGATGGTCGATGATGCCCTTCGGCCGGAGGTCTGGATCGAACTGAAATGGTTGAACAGCCAACTCGGCATGGTCCGGGACCTCGACGTGGCAATCGAGCGGGTCATCGCCGAGAGTGGAGGCGAGTTGACCGTGATTGCCGAGCTCCAGCATTGGGACGAAAAGCGCGCCGAGAGCCACCGCCTGCTGGCGCGCGCGCTGCAATCCGCGCGGTATCTCCGTCTCGTCGAGCAGACGTCAGCCTGGATCGAGAGCGGCCCCTGGTCGACCCGGCGCAGCAAGGAAGCTATCAGGCTACGCCGCTGCACGCTCGCCGACCACGCAACAGCGAAACTCACGCAATGGGAAAAGACGCTGCTCAAGACAGCGCGCAAGCTCCGCAAGCTTGATGTCGAGAAACGGCACAAGCTGCGGCTTCTCAACAAGCGGCTGACCTATTCGATCGAGTCGCTCGAGGACCTGTTCGCCGACGAGTCGCTGACCAAGCAGAAGTCGATCCTCAAGCAATTGCGCAAGGCGCAAAAAGTCCCTCGGACAACTGAACGACGATGCGCGAGGTCAGGCCCTGGCGGCGTCGTTGAACGAGGCCGTCCCCGAGGCGGGCATTCGCTTCCTCAATCGCAAGCGCGAAAAGAAACTGTTGCGGATCGCTTCGGACGCCTACCGGAAACTCGACAACGCCAAGCCGTTCCGCTCCGCCGACCTTGCGCCGAATGCGGGGTCTGAGGATTAGGTGTGGACGTAGTCTCCCGGCGCGTCGGGCAGACCGTCAAGGTCTCCGCCTCCGATTTGCGGCGGATCGCAGGGCGCCCCGGAGTGTGCGGCCAGCCATTCGGCCCATTCCGGCCACCACGATCCCTCGACTTGCGGTGCCAGCTTCAGCCATTCGTCCGGGCCGACATAGCGCGCATCGGCGGCCTTGATCAGCACCTGATAGCTGTGGCCGGGCTCGTCCGGCGGCGCGACGACGCCGGCATTGTGGCCGCCGCTGGTCAACACAAAGGTCACGTCGGCATCGACCTGATAGTGGATCTTGTAGACCGATCGCCACGGCGCCACGTGATCGGCGAGCGTGCCGACCACGAACATCGGCGCACTGGATATCGGAAAGCGAGACGCTCTTGTCCTCGACACGATAGCGGCCCTCGGCGAGATCGTTGCCCAGGAATAGCTTTCGCAGATACTCCGAATGCATGCGATAAGGCAGCCGCGTGGCGTCGGCGTTCCAGGCCATCAGGTCGCTCGGTGGCGCGCCCTCGCCCATCAGATAGTCGTGCGACAGCCGCGACCAGATCAGTTCGTTGGAGCGCAACAACTGGAACGCGCCGGCCATCTGCGTCGTGTCCAGATAGCCCCGCTGCCACATCAGGTCCTCGAGAAAGGCGACCTGGCTCTCGTTGACGAAAAGCGTCAGCTCGCCGGCCTCGGTGAAATCCGTCTGTGCGGCAAGCAGGGTGGTCGTGCACAGTCGCTTGTCGCCATCGCGTGCCATCGCAGCCGCAGCCATCGACAGCAATGTGCCACCCAGGCAGTAGCCGAGCGCATGGGTCTTCCGGCCCGGCAGGATCCGGCCGATCATGTCCAACGCCGCCATGACACCCAGCTTGCGATAGTCGTCGAAGGCAACATCCCGGTCTTTGGCATCCGGATTTCGCCAGGAAATCGCGAATACGGTGAAGCCTTGGCCGGTCAGATACCTCACCAGAGAATTCTGCGGCGACAGATCGAGGATGTAGTACTTCATGATCCAGGCGGGCACGATCAGGATTGGCTCGGGTCGCACTTGAGCCGTCGTCGGATGGTACTGGATCAGCTCGATCAACGCATTGCGATAAACGACCTTGCCCGGCGAAGCCGCGACCGTCTTGCCGACGATGAACTGTTCGTCGCCCGCTGGCCTTGCGGCGGAGAGCAGGCGCATCAGGTCGCTGCACCAGTTCTGCCAGCCGAATACGAAATTCTCCCCGCCGCTCCGGAACGCCTTCTCCAGCACTTGCGGATTGGTCGCCGCGAAATTCGACGGCGCCAGCATGTCGAGCATCTGACGCATCGAGAATTCGACGATGGCTTCATTTGCGTGCGACACGCCGCGTACGCCGGTCGTGGCATCGTGCCACCAGCGCTCTCCGAGCAGGAACGCCTGCGCAAGCAGATTGAACGGTGCGGCTTCCCACTGCGGCCCCCTGAAGCGACGATCCCGTCCCTGCGGTGCAATCACGGACCACGGCTTTTGCGACGTCGCATGCGCGGCGGCTTCCAGGAACTGGCCCATGTCGCGAAGGACATTGCGCGACATCTCCACCTGACGCTGCGGCGCGGCAGCCAGATGAGAGCTCCAATCGAGCCAGGCGAGCAACAAGGCCAGCGGCGAAATCCCGCCCGTCAACCGCGCCAGCATCGCATGAAACGCGCGATCGAGAGGGTATGGCTCCGATACAGGCAGGGGATCGGCGGCGACTGGCATTCCAGCCGGCGCTTCGGGGCCGGTCGTAGAGGCTTCTGGCTCAACGACAGGATTGACGGAGAGAGCCTGCGCGGCCGGCCCTTCGGACCTTGGAAATATCTGCACGACGCTCATGGCTGAATGTTCCTGCCGGCTTCTTGGCTGCGTGGCAGCAGGATATGGCGAGGCTTGGGATGCGCGTTGAGCTGCATCAAGTCCGGGCATCGGAAAGAGCCCCGCTTCACCCCTTGACCTGCGTCAAGCCGCAGCACGACGCGAGAGCTAGGTTTTGCGCATCGACATCGACAAGCCAGCGGAGTCTGCCATGCGCGCCCATCAGATCATGACCCGGTCGGTCATCTCGGTTACGCCCGACACCAGCATCGTCGAGGCGGCAAACATCATGCTGAAGCGGCATGTCAGCGGTCTCACGGTCGTGGACAATGCCGGCAAGCTGGTCGGCGTGGTCTCGGAAGGCGACTTCATCCGCCGCAGCGAAATCGGCACGGGACGCAAGCGCGGGCGCTGGCTGCGGTTCATTCTCGGATCCGGCAAATCGGCCAGCGACTTCGTCCACGAGCACGGCCGCAAGGTCTCGGAGGTGATGACCTCTTCACCGGTGACCATCACCGAGGATACGGCGCTTGCCGAGATCGTCGATCTCATGGAGCGGAACAACGTGAAGCGTCTCCCGGTAATCCGCGGCGACAAAATCGTCGGCATCGTGTCGCGCGCGAACCTGCTCCAGGCGGTGGCGGACCTCGCCCGAGACGTACCCGACCCGACCGCGGACGACGATCACATTCGCAGCCGCATCATCGATACCATGGAGAAGAACGACTGGTGCCCGTTCGGGCTGAACGTCATCGTCCGCGACGGCATCGTTCATCTCAGCGGCGTCATCACCGAGGAGCGCGTGCGACAGGCCGCGGTCGTCGCAGCGGAGAACGTCAACGGCGTGAAGAAGGTGCACGACCATCTCTGCTGGGTCGACACCATGTCAGGAATATACCTGAACTCGCCCGAAGACGATGACCTCGCCAAGGCNAGCTGACCAAGGCAAGCTGACCGCGCACCGATCGCAGTTCAGCGCGGAATGACGGCGGTGGCTTCGATTTCGACGCGCGCCGTCTTCTCGACGAGGCGGACGACCTGAACCAGCGCCATCGCCGGGTAGTGCGCGCCGAAGATGGTGCGGTAGGCCTTGCCGAGCTCTTTCAGGTTCGTCAGGTACTCGTCCATGTCGACGACGTACCAGGTCAGGCGCACCAGATGCTCGGGCTGCGCGCCGGCCTCCGCGAGGATCGCGGCGATGTTGCCTAGGGTTTGGCGCACCTGCGCGACAAAACCCTCCGCGAGACGCTCCTCGGCATCCCAGCCGATGACACCGCCAGTGACGACGATGCGTCCCTCGGCGGCCATGCCGTTGGCATAGCCTTTCGGCACCGGCCAACCGGACGGTTGGAGCACCTGCGCCCTGGCGCGGGTTTCGTCCTCAGCTGCTGTCGGCAGCACCGCAAGCTGCGGGCTTTTCGGCGTCGTCACGGACAATTCTCTATCCTTCTCTCATTCCGCCGCGACGCCGGAGGACGTCACCGCGGTCTGCGCCAGTTGCCGCAGGGCAAAGCGCTTTAACTTGCCGGTCTCGGTCTTCGGTAGTTGCGTCACGAACTCGATCGCGCGCGGATATTTGTATGGCGCGATCTCGCGTTTGACATGCTCCTGCAACGCAGCCACGAGCTCGGCATCCGGCGTTACGCCCGGCGCGGCAACGACATACGCCTTCACGATCATGCCGCGCGCCTCGTCCGGCGCGCCGACGACCCCGCACTCGAGGACGGAGGGATGCGTAAGCAGCGCCGCCTCGACGTCCGTGCCNGCNATGTTGTAGCCGGCCGACACGATCATGTCGTCCGAGCGCGACTGNTACCAGAAATAGCCCTCGCTATCCATCAGATAGGTNTCGCCCGTNATGTTCCAGCCGTTCTGGACGTATTTGCGCTGCCGCTCGTCNGCGAGATAGCGGCAACCNGTCGGCCCGCGTACCGCGAGCCTTCCCATCGTGCCCGGCGGAACGTCATTGCCNGAATCATCGACGATCTTCGCTTCATACCCCGGCACCGGCTTGCCCGTCGCACCGGGGCGGATCTCGTCCTCGGTCGCGCTGATGAAGATGTGCAGCAGCTCGGTCGAGCCGATGCCGTCCATCAGCTTGATGCCGGTCGCCTTCAGCCAGGCATCGAATGTCGGCTTGGGCAGCGTCTCTCCGGCGGACACGCATTTGCNAAGCGAGGAAATATCGCGGCCCGGAAGCTTGCCGATCANCGCCCGGTACGCGGTCGGCGCGGTGAAACAGACCGTGGTCTTGTACTGCTCGATCGCATTCAGAATGTCGTCGGGCGCCGTCTTCTCCAGAACGACGAAGGAGGCGCCGATGTGCATNGGAAACAGCACGCCGCCGAAGCCGAACGTGAAGGCGAGCGGTGCCGAGCCGACGAAGCGATCCTTCTGCTCCGCGCGCAGGATGTTGCGCGCATAGCCATCGCAGACCGCCAGCATGTCACGGTGGAAATGCATGGTGCCCTTGGGATCGCCGGTCGTGCCCGACGTGAACGCGATCAGGCAGACGTCGTCGGAGGCGGTATCGACAGCCCTGAACTCCGGACTTGCATCCTCCATCAGCGCCTCGAGCGAGTCGCTGCCGCCGTTGCCCCAATAGACCACGCGCTTGAGGCCGGGGGCTGCGGCTTTCGCCTTCTCCATTTCGTCGGCGAGCTTGCCGTCGCAGAGNGCGAGTGTGATCTCGGCCTTCTGGATCGGATAGGACAGCTCCTTGGCACGCAACAGCGGCATCGTCGCGACGACGATGCCACCGGCCTTGATCACTGCCAGATAGGTCGCGACCATCAGCGGATTGTTGGCCGAACGCAGCAGCACGCGTCCGCCGGTGACGAGACCAAGCTTGCCGACCAGCACATTGGCGATGCGGTTCACGACCGTTTGCAGCTCACGATAGCGAGCCCGACACTTGAACCTTGGCGGCGTTGGCCATCGCACGCTCCTTTCAGCATGGAAAGCACCCGGCAGCACGATCTGGAAAACATTTTAGGCTTAAAGCAATTTGGCGCAATAGCGGATTTTAGGCATCCGATGCTTTTTCCCGCAGCAAAGAGGTATGGTGCGCCGCCCGCTCGCGTCGCTATGGCCGGCGGGATGCTGCCGACTGCTGCGCCGACGCCTTGGTCTTGGCCAGGAGGCGCATCAGTTCGCGCACGTCCTTCGGCGTCAGATCTGCGAAGAGATCGGCGATCCAGGTCTCATGTTCCGCTGCCATCTTGCGAAACTCGGCGCGTCCGAGCTTTGTCAGGCGGATCACCTGGACGCGGCGGTCCGTCTCCGAGGTGCGGCGGTCGA
>C688J18823_10001369_pt1 | contig 14939 bp, 12 predicted proteins | sample HopSoiMetagenom1_FD_18823 | JGI IMG/M metagenome (IMG submission 18823)
CTGATGTGGTGCTCCAATCCTTCAACGTCCTGATGAATGACCCGCTTACTGAGTCCGAGTAATTGTAAGAAATCGGTGAGCAACTGATGGCGATGAGCGATTTGCCGCGCCACCTTTTCACCGGCCGGGGTCAGAACCAGACCGCGGTATTTCTCGTACTTTAGCAGCCCGTCGTTATCGAGGCGCTGAACCATATTGGTCACGCTGGCCTGCGAAATCTTCAACGCGGAAGCGATATCGACTACTCGGGCGTAACCCTTTGAATTCACCAACTCCAGGATTCTCTCGAGATAATCTTCGACGGCAGTCGAGGCTCCCCGCATCGAACGGCCATTTCGCGATGGCATGGCTGACGGATAATGCCGCCAACCAACTTAGTCAAAGAAATAAAAGATCGGTGATTGACAATTTTATTAGTTAGGACAGATATCTTAGGCATGGCTAATTCTGAAGCCATTCGACCCGCGGTGACCGGTCAAACCGGTTGGCGCTCCGAGCCGGCACGGCCGAGCCTCTCCGAGGTTCATCGGACGCTGCTGGTTCCAACCTCCGCCAGTTTCTTTCGCAAACTTCTCGCCTTCGGCGGCCCCGGTTTTCTGGTCGCGGTCGGATACATGGATCCAGGAAACTGGGCCACAGACCTGGCCGGCGGCTCCAAGTACAACTACACGCTGCTGAGCGTCATCATGCTTTCCAATCTGATGGCGATCCTGCTCCAGGCGCTCTCACTCAAACTCGGAATTGTTACCGGCCGCGACCTCGCTCAGGCCTGCCGCGATCATTACAGCCGGCCGGTGTCGTATTTCCTGTGGGCGATCTGCGAGTTAGCCATCGCGGCGTGCGATCTGGCGGAAATTATCGGGTCCGCGATTGCGCTGAACCTGTTGTTTCGGATCCCGGTGCTCGTCGGCGTCTGTATCACCGCGCTGGACGTACTGGTGGTGCTGTTTCTGCAAAACAAAGGATTCCGTTACATCGAGGCGCTGGTGATTACGCTGATTGGCGTCATCGGCGGTTGCTTTGCCTGGGAGCTGTTCGCCTCCCGTCCCGACATGATTGGCATCGCCAAGGGCTTCATCCCTTCGCCTCAGATTGTTTCTGATCCGGGGATGCTTTACATCGCCATCGGCATTCTCGGCGCGACCGTTATGCCGCATAATCTTTATCTGCATTCGTCCATTGTTCAGACGCGGCGATACGAGCTGACCGCGCCTGGCAAACGCCAGGCGATCAAGTTTGCGACGATCGATTCAACGCTGGCATTGATGGTCGCGCTATTTATTAATGCCGCAATATTGATCGTGGCCGCTGCTACTTTCTACACCCGCGGCCGCACCGATATTGCCGAGATACAGGACGCGTATCACCTGCTTTCCCCCATGCTCGGAGTGACCGGCGCGAGCACTCTTTTCGCCCTCGCCCTCCTGGCGTCCGGACAAAATTCGACTCTCACCGGAACGTTAGCGGGACAGATTGTGATGGAAGGTTTTCTGCACTTACGAATCCGTCCATGGTTGCGGCGTCTGATCACGCGCGCGATCGCCATCATCCCTGCCATCATCGTGACCTGGATTTCCGGAGAAAAAGGAACTGCCAATCTGCTGGTCTTCAGCCAGGTCATTCTGAGTCTCCAGTTGAGCTTCGCTGTCTTTCCGCTGGTGATGTTTACCAGCGATAAGGCAAAAATGGGCGAGTTCGTGAATGGTTCGTTGATAAAATTCTCGGCGTGGGGCGTCGCAATTTTCATTGCGCTACTCAACGGCTGGCTGCTTGTTCAGACAGTCCGCGGCTGGTTGTGATCGATGTACGAAACCATCTTAATTCCAGTCGAGAATCGCGAGACGGATCAAACCATCCTGCGGCACATCCGGCCATTGGCTCGGCTAACGAAGGCCAAGCTGGTGCTAGTCCATGTGGCGGATGGCTGGGTGGCGCGGAATTTTGATAATTTGAAATTGCAGGAGAGCGAAGAAATCCAGAATGACCGTGCCTACCTAACCAACCTCGAAAAGGAAATCCGTGAGGACGGATTCGAGGTGAGTTCGGTTCTGGCGATGGGTGAGCCTTCGACTGAGATCATCAAGCTCGCGAAATCCAGCGGTGCGGATCTGATTGCCATGACCACGCACGGCCATCGGTTCATCAATGATTTTCTGCGCGGTTCCACGGCTGACAAGGTTCGCCACGCGGTGGATGTCCCCGTCCTCCTCCTCAAAGTGAGAAGTTAGGACCTTCCGAAAATCCGTGATGATGGCGCGCCGGCGTAGCTGAGCCATTCGACATTCCTCATCCGTCATTCTATAGACGCTGCGTGAAAGCGCTTCTCCTCACCAATGAGTACCCGCCATACACATACGGCGGAGCGGGAGTTCACGTCGAATATTTGTCGCGCGAGCTGGCGAAGCTGATGCCGGTGGAGGTTCGGTGCTTCGGGGATCAACAGGTGAACGAGAAAAACCTGACAGTGAGAGGGTTTCAAGTGGATGACGCGGCTTTCAGTTGTCCCAAACCGCTAAGGTCTGTATTCGGTGCGGTGCGTCGCTGCACCGACTTCAACACCACGATGATCGATGCCGATGTAGTGCATTGTCATACGTGGTACACCCACCTCGGCGGAATTTTGGCGAAGAAAAATTACGGGATTCCACTCGTGATTACCGTCCATTCTCTTGAACCGCTCCGGCCATGGAAACGAGAACAACTCGCTGGCGGATATGATTTCAGTCTGTGGGTCGAGAAGACAGCGCTCGAAATGGCCGATGCGGTGATCGCGGTTTCTCGAGGGACCAAAGGCGACATCCAACGGTTGTTTAACGTCGATCCTGCCAGGCTTCCGGTCATCTATAATGGCATCGATCTCAATCAGTATCGGAAGACGGATTCGACCGCTGCTCTCGAACGCCATGGGGTTGATCCGGCGCGACCGTTCCTTTTGTTCGTAGGCCGAATTACGCGGCAAAAGGGCATCGTTCATTTGGTGCGAGCAATTCAATTCATGGATAGGAACTTCCAAGTCGTGCTGTGCGCGGGCGCACCGGACACGCCGGAGATCGCCGAGGAAATGAAGGCAGCCGTTGACCAGGCGAAGGCAAAGCGGCCGGACGTGATCTGGATCCGGGAGATGCTCGATAAGCCCAGCGTGATCGAGTTTTACTCCCACGCGGCGGTGTTCTGTTGCCCTTCTATATATGAGCCGTTCGGGATTATTAACCTCGAGGCCATGGCCTGTGAGACCGCCGTCGTAGCGAGTGCCGTCGGAGGAATTCCTGAAGTCGTAGTTGATGGCGAGACCGGATTTCTCGTGCCGCTTCAACAGATGACGGAGAGCCCGTTCGAGCCGACCAACCCGGAACAGTTTTCCCGTGACCTGGCGGCAAAGATAAACCAGCTGATGTCGGATCCGGCGCTGCGTGAAAAATTTGGTCATGCAGGGAGGAAACGAGCCGAGCAGAAGTTCAGCTGGACCACGATCGCCAAGGAAACAAAAGCGCTCTACGAATCGCTGGTCGTCGCGAAGCGTTAGCGCGAGATTCGCGCCTGTTGTAGTGCAGGCGCCTCGCTTGCCGTCTATCGGAGGGACGAGCTTGTCTCGTCCCATTATTGCTGCAAAACGGACAAAATCTCGATCTTCGGCTGAAGTACGAAACTCAAGCATCGCTATGTCATCCCGAGCGAAGTCGAGGGAGGTCCTTCGACTGCACTCAGGATTGACAACGCTGAGCTAGATGATGCCACGGTTTAGTCAGACGTTAAGCCTGTTTGGATCTGCGATTGGGGAGCACGCCCGTCTCGGGCGTTGGCGAAAGCGTCTCGCTTTCGCGGACTTTGTTCTTAGTAACGGTACCTTCGTGCCGCAAATCTAAGATTGTTTCGGCGAGACGCCGAAACCAACGCCCGAGACGGGCGTGCTCCCCAATCTAAAGACGGAGATGGCGCACGGCCCTACCACGGCAACTCGGGCTCAACTGCCTTACGGTTTCGTCGCCGCTGATGTCTCAGTCTTCGAATCCGTTGCCGGCGTTTTGCCGAGACCGCGGCGTTCCAGCAGCGGCTCGATGTACGGATCGCGACCGACAAAGTTCTTGAACAAGCCTAGCGCGTCTGCGGACCCGCCGCGCGACAGCAACTCCTTCCGGAAGCGATCGCCATTCTCCCGCTTCAGACCTCCGTGCTGCTTCATCCATTCGACGGTGTCGGCATCGAGAACTTCGCTCCACAAATAGGAATAATAACCCGCTGAATATCCGCTCGAGAAAACATGAGAGAAATACGTGGTGCGGTAACGAGGCGGGACCGGCGCGAAGTCGACACCTGCTTTATGCAGCGCCTCCGCCTCAAATGCCATTGCATCACTCGGGATCTGCTCGGGACTTAATTGATGCCACGCCTGGTCCAGCAGTGATGCCGACAGGTACTCAGTCGTCTTGTATCCTTGGTTGAACTTTTCAGCCGCCAATACCTTATCCAAAAGCGGCTGCGGAATGACTGCGCCGGTTTGGTAGTGCTTGGCATAATTCTTCAGCACCTCCGGCCACGTCGCCCACATCTCGTTAACCTGCGACGGATACTCCACGAAATCCCGCGGCACACTCGTCCCGGCGAATCGCGGATACTTCACGTTGGAAAACATTCCATGCAGCGCGTGGCCGAATTCATGGAAGGCAGTGCGCACTTCATCGTAGGTTAACAGCGTGGGCTGACCATCAGGAGGTTTCGGAATGTTCAGGTGATTAGCGACTACCGGCTTTGTCGCGAACATTGCGTTTTGTTCAACATACGAATTCATCCACGCGCCGCCGCGTTTGGACGGTCGGGCATAGTAATCACCCAAGAATATCGCCAGCGGTTTGCCATTGGCATCGTAGACCTCGAAGACGCGCACGTCGGGGTGATACACTGGAAGATCGTGACGTTCTTTGAACGTTAGGCCATAAAGTTTGCCCGCAGCGAAGAAGACGCCGTCCAATATCACGTGATTGAGTTCGAAGTACGGACGTAGCTCCGATTCATCGAAGGCATAACGATCTTTGCGCACCTTCTCCGCGTAAAAATCCCAGTCCCAGGAGGCGATTTGGAAACCGCCGTTCTCTTTGTCAACGATTGCCTGCATGTCGGTCGCTTCGCGTCGGGCGTTTGAAACTGCCGGCGGGGCGAGATCGGCGAGGAGCTTGTTCACCGTAGGAACCGTTCGTGCCGTTTGATCTTCGAGCTGATAGGCAGCGTGATTTTCGTAGCCAAGAAGCTTGGCCCGCTCCGCCCGCAGCTTGGCGATTTGAATCACCACCGCCTGGGTGTCGAATTCGCCTCCTTTGTTGTTTCGAGACAGCGACGCCCGCATGATTTGCTCGCGCAGACCTCGGTTTTGCATCGAGCCAAGTACGGGCTGACCGCTGGTGTTCTGCAGACGGATAACGAACTTGCCCTCCTTGTTGTCCGCCTTGGCGGCTGCGACCGTTGCTGAAATCTCGCTATCCGATAAACCCGCCAGTTCAGAGCGATCGTTTACCACCACCGACGAGGCATTCTTTTCCTTCAAAACATCCTGCTCAAACGTGGTCTGAAGTGTAGCCAGTTCGCCGTTGATGGCCTTCATCCTGGTTTTATCCGCATCGTTTAATTTCGCGCCGGCGCGCACGAAATCCTTGTAATACCGCTCAAGCAGGTAAGCGGATTCGGGATCAAGCCCGAGCTTCTCTCGTTGGTCGTAAATGGATTGCACTCGCGCGAACAGCTTGGCGTTCAGAAAGATTTCGTCGCGATGGGCTGCGAGTTTCGGCGCGATCTCTTTTTCGATTTTCTGGCGAGCCGGATTGGTGTCAGCAGCATTTAGGTTCGAGAAAGTCCGATACGCCCGGTCAAGCAAACGTCCGGCTCGTTCCAGTGCGACGATCGTATTCTCGAATGTCGGCTTTTCGCTATTCGCGGCAATTTTCTCAGCCTGCTGAAGGTGGTCGCGCATACCGGCCTCAATAGCCGGGATGAAATCGTCGTCCTTAATCTTGTCGAAAGGCGGCAGGTGATAAGGCAATTCGCTTTCGGTAAGCAACGGATTGTTCCCCGTTGGACCAGGCGTCGGCGATTTCGATTGAGCAGAGGCAGTGAGAGGCAATGACTGAGACATAAATATCAACGAAATCAGCGCGGTGGCGGCAAGGGAGACATTGTTAGGCCAACGAAGTATCTGGGATGTCATATCACGAAATAGGCGTGTAGCCTGCACGTGGTGCGGCCTTTCGGCAACTCGGTCCATCGCAGTGCGCCTGCTGGTGGGCGCGATACGAAATGTAACGTGAAGGACTATTCGCCGAGATGGGATAGGTGGATCGAGACCTCCGGGCTCGATGTTAACGTTAATCGCAGCTCAGCTGCGAGATCATGAGCGCTTGCGGCGGTATGGGTTTGGCAACGCGCTCGGAGATCGCGTTCCACCGATCGGCCACCACGCTGATCACTTGCCACACATCAAATGAAGCCGGCACTTTGAATTCCGCGCTAACGCTTTAACCTTTCACCGGTTTAACTCTTCAAGTTTTCAAAAAGCCATGTTCGTCGATCGGATCAAAGTCTTTGCCCAGGCCGGAAGCGGCGGCCGCGGTGCGGTTAGTTTCCGGCGCGAGAAATTCGTGCCGAAAGGCGGTCCGGACGGTGGCGACGGCGGCCGCGGCGGAGATATCATCCTAAAGGCCGACTCGCACGTCGATAACCTGTCGTCGCTGTTCTACGAGCCGATTATTAAGGCCAAGAACGGCGGGCATGGAATGGGAAAAAAGATGTATGGGCGCGCTGCGCCTAACAAGATTGTGAAAGTGCCGGTGGGAACGATGGTGTACCGGGCGGACGGAGGGGGAAACGCCGAACGTCCAACGCCGAACGTCCAACGCCGAATTGGAGAAGGGCAAGACGAGGCCGCAAACGCCCAACGTCCAAAGCCCAACGTCCAACGCTCAATGGAAGAGGAGGAAGAAGAGCGCCCGGGTGCGATTCATGCCGCTCCGGCTTTCACCGCCGAAGGAATCGCAGCCGTTGTAGGGCAAGCGCCTCGCTTGCCGAGGGAACCCACAATCCGCGATCCGCAACCCGCAATCGAACTGCTCGCCGATCTAACCGAGGACGGACAGGAGTTTCTACTCGCCAAGGGGGGAGGCGGTGGAAAGGGAAACGTTCATTTTAAGAGCTCGCGAAACCGCGCGCCGCGCCAATACACCGAAGGCGAGGAAGGGGAACAGGGCCATTTTCTGTTTGAATTGCGCACGATCGCGGACGCCGGACTGGTCGGTTATCCGAACGCAGGTAAATCGACGTTGCTGCGGACGATATCCGCGGCTCGACCGAAGGTGGCTGCTTATCCGTTCACCACGCTGCACCCAATCGTCGGGATCGTTGAGTTTTCCGGCTATCGACGCGCCACCATCGCCGACATCCCCGGGCTCATTGAAGGTGCGCATCGTAATGTCGGTCTTGGTCACGACTTTCTGCGTCACATCACCCGGTGCCGTGTTCTGGTGTTCGTACTGGATATTGCCGGCAGCGAAGCGCGATCGCCGATCGAAGACTTGCAACAGTTACGCAAAGAGATCGACCATTACGATCCGACCTTGTCGCAGAGGCCGTGGTTTGTGGTCGCTAACAAGATGGATTTGCCGGAGGCGAATGAAAATCTTACGCAGCTGCGAGCCCGGTTTCCAAAAACTGATGTTGTTCCGATATCAGCGGCTAACCGAGAAGGCATCGACGAGTTGAAAGAAAAGCTGTCCGAAGCTCTTTTGTAGCGGTCGCGTACCCAACCGTTGATCCTGCTGTTCTCTCCTGATTACTTGTAGGGCAGGCGCTCCGCCTGCCGACCAGAATGTGGCAAGCGATGCGCTTGCCCTACAACAGCTGCGATCTCTTCGGGGAAACCCGGGTGCGCTGTGAATCCGATTTGGGGCTCTTCTTCCCTTCTTCCATTGGACGTTCGGCGTTGGGCGTTCTGGCGTTAGACGTTTGCTTCTGTAATTCTCCGGCGCCAACCTGCGGCTTATCACCGCTTTATACGACCTTTGTCCGATAGCGTGATCCGCCTGCGGGCCGAACATTTCAAATCCGCGGGACGACGTCAGCCGAATGCTCCATAAATTTCTAAAACTTCGCGGAAAGTGGCTTGTCATAACGACAAAAAGCGCTTTTATATGCGCGACACAGGTGGGCCTTGTGTTATGCGCTCGGGCCGTTGCTGCCGGCGCACCGGGAACGGAATCGGTCCGCTGCTTTGTTAGAACTTGAACGCCATGGCGCGCCATTTTTACAGCCGATTATTGTTTAAGGGCCTGATCGCCTGTTGCTTCTTAACGGCTGGGAACTGGGCGTTCGCTGCCGCCGAAACGGAAGGCGCAGCGGAGGCACATCATGGCGGCGTTTCTATCACTGCCACGCCTGCATTTCCCACCGCGAGATATCTAACCAACTCCATCTTTGTCGCTGGTCTGGTCACGGTTCTCTTAGTGGTTTTTTCCCGCCGGGCCACGCGGCGCATGGAATTAATTCCTCGCGGCTCTCAAAACGCCTTCGAAGCGGTGGTCGCGGGACTTTACGAAATGCTGGAAGGCATTGTGGGTAAACACATGATCGCGCGGACCTTTCCGCTGCTCGCGACCATTTTTATTTATATCTTAACTGCCAACTGGTTCGGTTTGCTGCCAGGAGTCGGCACCATCGGCTTTGGTCCCAAATCAGGACCTCTCGCGATCAGCGAAGTGACTACTCCGATTTTGCGTCCAGCCAGTGCTGATTTGAACATGACGCTGGCGATCGCTCTGCTGTTCACGGTGATCTGGATCTATTGGACTTTCAGGGTTACGGGTCCGGTTGCCTACTTCAAAGAGCTTTTCGGCCCGAAAGGCGGTGTTACCGGAATCTTAAAGATGTTACTGGTTCCGATATTCTTTTTTGTCGGGATCATCGAGGTGATTTCAATCGCCTTCCGTCCGGTCTCTTTGTCGATGCGGCTCTACGGCAACATCTTCGCCGGTGAAAATCTCCTGCACACTATGAGCAGCCTTGCTGACGCCTTGCCGCTTCCGATTGCCTACCTATGCAGCGTTATTTTGCCGCTGCCATTTTACTTCCTGGAACTGCTCGTGGGAGTCATTCAGGCCCTGGTTTTCATGTTGTTGTGCGCAGTTTACATCCAGCTCTCCACTACCCATGAAGCGGAGGGCGAACATTAATAATTTCCCGGTGAGACCATGCAATGCGTGGGCGCCGGCGAACAAAACGAAAGGAAAAACATGTTGTTATCTACGATAACGATCCTGGCCCAGGCGGCCGCCCAAGGTTTGGGCGGTAGCGTGACGCTGGGTGGTGCGGGACTCGGCGCCGGTATTGGCGTCGGTCTTGTCGGAGCAAAAGCAGCTGAAGCTGTGGGACGAAATCCCGGAGCATTCGGCCGCGTTCTGACCGTAGCGATTCTGGGCATGGCGCTCGCGGAAGCGATCGCGATTTACGCCCTGGTCGTGATCTTTGTGAAAAACTATTGATCGAATGCTGCGCAGCTTCGGCTGCGCAGCTTTTTCCTTATGCAAGATCTTCTAAATACATTTGGTCTGGAGTGGCCCAAGTTTTTGGCGCAGCTCATCCTTTTCATCATCGTTTATTTCGTCCTGAAGAAATTCGCGTTCGGGCCCATCATCGCCATGCTGGAGCAGCGCCGGAAGCTGATCGAAGAAGGCCAGCTCAACGCACAAAAAATCAAACAACAACTCGCCGAGGCGGAACAGCGCCACGCCGAGATTCTCGCCAAAGCCAACGCCGAAGCGCAGAAGCTGATCGATCAGGCCCGCGAGAGCGCCGGGCTCGTGGCCGATAAAAAAATGCAGGAAGCGGTCGCCTCGGCGGAACAGATCATCGCCAAAGCGCGAGAGGCGAGCGCACTCGAATACGATCGGTCAATGGATCAACTGAAGCGCGAACTCGGACATTTGGTCGTCGAGACCACTGCGAAAGTGACCGGCAAGATTCTGACTGCTGATGACCAAAAGCGGTTACAGGAGGAAGCGGCGCGACAGCTCGCCTCATGAAAATTAACCGCGAAATCCGGCGACTATCCCGGGACATGCTGAAGGCGAGTTTCACCGATAATCAGCTCGACCCGCGAAAGATTGCTTCCCTGAGCCAATCGTTAGTGGAAAAGAAGCCCCGTCATCACCTCGCGATTCTCGAAAATTATAAGCGGCTGATCCGCCTCGAAGTGGAAAAGCGGCATGCCCGGGTTGAGAGCGCCAGCGAACTGGTCAGTGAAGTTCGCTCCCAGATTGTGGCCAGTTTACAACGGAAATACGGCAACGATCTCAGCACCGAATTCGTGGTCACTCCCGAACTTCTCGGAGGTTTGCGAATCCGGGTCGGGAGCGACGTCTGGGACGGATCGGTTCGTAGCCGGCTCCAGCGTCTGGAAACCAATCTTGCTGCCTAACAAAACAATTTCAATAGTCACATATCTGCCGAACCTATGAGCACCATACTTGAAGACATCGAAACGAAGATCGCCGGACTAAAGACGTCGACCACCAAAAGCAACGTCGGCGTCGTGCGGGAAACCGGCGATGGCGTCGCCCGAGTGGAAGGATTGAGCGACGTCATGCTCAACGAAATGATCGAATTTCCAAACGGCGTCTACGGACTGGCTTTGAACCTGGAAGAAACCGAAGTCGGCTGCATCTTGTTAGGCGACAATACGCTGATCGAGGAAGGCACCGAAGCCAAGACAACCGGCAAACTTCTTTCGGTGCCGGTCGGCAAGGCGTTGCTCGGGCGCGTGGTAAACACGCTAGGCCAGCCCCTGGACAATAAAGGTCCAATCAAAACCGATACCTATTATCCTTTGGAAAAGATCGCGCCCGGCGTGATCAAGCGAAAGTCGGTGAGTCAGCCGGTGCAAACCGGAATCATGGCCATCGATACGATGATTCCGATCGGCCGCGGCCAGCGTGAGCTGATCATTGGTGATCGCGCCACCGGTAAAACCACGATTGCGATCGACACGATCATCAATCAGGCGCGTCTGAATAAGGCAGCCGAACAAGGTGAACTGAAAGACTATCGGCCGCTTTATTGCATTTACGTTGCGGTCGGCCAGAAGAATTCCAACGTCGCCCGCGCACTCGGGATTCTGGAGAAGGAAGGCGCGATGGCTTACACCACGATCGTGTCCGCGCCAGCGTCCGATACCGCAACCAATCAGTATCTGGCGCCATTTGCTGGAACCGCGATCGGCGAATGGTTCATGGACAATGGGATGGACGCGCTGATCATTCATGACGATCTGTCCAAACACGCGGTTGCCTATCGGCAGGTTTGTCTGGTATTGAAGCGGCCCTCCGGGCGGGAAGCCTATCCCGGTGATGTGTTTTATCTTCACTCCCGCCTGCTCGAGCGCAGTGCTCGCGTGAGCGAGAATTTCGGAGGCGGCTCGTTAACCGCGCTGCCGATCATTGAGACCCAGGCGGGTGACGTCTCGGCATACATTCCCACCAACGTGATCTCCATCACGGACGGCCAGATCTATCTAGAAACCGACCTCTTCTACCAGGGTGTTCGTCCGGCGGTATCAGTGGGTCTGTCGGTGAGTCGTGTCGGATCTGCTGCCCAGATCAAGGGCATCAAGCAAGTCGCCGGTAAAGTGAAGTTGGATTTGGCCCAATTCCGCGAGTTGGCGGCTTTCGCCCAGTTCGGTTCCGACCTCGACGCCGCAACCAAGGCCAAACTCGATCGCGGTCAGCGCATCGTGGAACTGTTCAAACAGAAACAGTACAACCCAATTCCTGTCGAAGAGCAGGTCGCAATCATGTGGGCGATGCAGCACGGATACATGGACGTCGTACCGGTCGAACGAATCAAGGAGTTCCAGTTGAAGATGCAGGACTATGTCCAAACCCGTCATCAACCGCTGCTCGCCTCCATCCGCGATAAGAAATCGGTGGATGAAACGATTGAAGGCCAGCTGAAGGCAGCAATGGACGAATTCAAGCAGACCTGGACCTAACTCTATCGATTTAACGGTTCAACGATTCACGATTTAACGTCTACCAATGGCTAACACCCGCGATATTCGCCGCCGGATCAAATCGATCCGGAATACGGCGCAAATTACCAAGGCGATGCAAATGGTTGCGGCGTCCAAGATGCGGAAAGCGCAGCAGGCCGCACTGGCCAGTCGGCCTTACGCCGAGCTGATGAACCGAGTCTTGGTATCGCTGCAGCAGCGAACTGATCCAAATCTGCACCCGCTGCTCCAGGTCCGCCCGGTACGCAAAGAACTCGTGCTGGTCATTAGTACAGATAAGGGTCTCGCCGGCGCCCTGAACACTAATCTGTTCCGGGAAGTCGTTGCCTTCGATGTCGACAAGACTGCTTTCATCGTCTCTGGGCGGAAAGCGAGGCAGTTCGTTGGTCGGACTAAGCGCGAGTTTCTGGCTGACTTCGAGCTGAAGGACGCGCCCTCTTTCGTCGAGACGAAGTTGATCGCGCAATTCGCGGCTGAAAGGTTTCTGGCAGGCGACGTCGATAAGGTTTCGGTGGCTTACACCCACTTCATCAACACCATCAACCAGCAGCCGGTAGTGGAAACGCTGTTGCCCATCAGCCGCTTCGATCTCGGGCGAAAAACGGGCGCGACGACTCAAGGAGATCGGACTCACGATCCAATGGTTGGGTACTTATTTGAGCCAAGCGCGGAAGGCGTTCTCGACTACATGCTGCCGTATTATCTGCAGTATCAGGTTTACCAGATGATTTTAGATGCGCGCGCCTCGGAGCACAGCGCTCGAATGGTGGCGATGAAGAACGCGACCGACAACGCGCACCAGTTCATTAAGGATCTTACGCTGGAGTACAACAAGATGCGCCAGGCCAGTATCACCACCGAGCTGTTGGAAATTTCGACTGCTCAAATGGCGCTGGGGAGCTGAAACATGCAGCCAGGAGCAACTGATCTTTCCCATCACTCCCGACTTAGCTATGTCATCCCGAGCGAAGTTGTACAGGCGGTTGTGCCAACCGCCTGTTTATTAAGTTCGGTGGTTGACACAACCACCGCTACACCTGGCCCGGGACGTGGTCAGGGTCTGCCTAACGAATCGCGGATTCAAAACACTTCTAATTATGAATAAAGGAAATATTGTTCAAATCATTGGTCCCGTTGTGGACGTCGAATTTCCCAAGGAGAACGCCAAGTTACCGAAGATCTATAACGCGCTCGAAGTGGAGTTTGAGGTGGGCGGCAACTCGACCAAGCTGGTGCTCGAAGTGCAGCAGCATCTGGGCGAAAACTGGGTCCGCTCCGTCGCCATGTCGTCGACCGAAGGTTTGAAGCGCGGCATGAGCGTGAGCGATACTGGGTCCCCGATCACCGTTCCGGTCGGTGAAGGCGTCCTTGGCCGACTTTTTAACGTCACCGGTGATCCGGTGGATAACAAAGGCGAAGTAAAATTCACCAAACGTTATCCGATTCACCGGAAGGCACCTGATCTAATGGATCAGGACACCAAGGCCACGATTCTCGAGACCGGCATCAAAGTGATCGACCTCGTTTGCCCATTCACCCGCGGCGGTAAAGTCGGCGCGTTTGGCGGCGCTGGTGTTGGAAAGACGGTCGTCATTCAGGAGCTGATCAACAACGTGGCGATGAAGCACGGCGGCTTCTCAGTCTTCGCGGGAGTAGGGGAACGCAGCCGCGAAGGTAACGATCTTTATCACGAAATGGTCGGCGCAGGTGTCATCGACGAGAAGGATCTGAGCAAATCAAAAGTGGCACTCGTCTACGGACAGATGAACGAGCCTCCAGGCGCTCGTTTGCGCGTTGCTCTGTCGGCCCTGGCCATGACTGAATACTTCCGTGATGAGCGCAATCAGGACGTGCTTCTCTTCATCGACAATATTTTTCGATTTTCGCAGGCGGGATCAGAAGTCTCGGCGCTGCTCGGACGAACTCCGTCGGCGGTGGGATATCAACCCACCCTAGCAGCAGAGATGGGAGATCTGCAGGAGCGAATTACTTCAACCAAAAAAGGTTCCATCACGTCGTTTCAGGCAGTCTATGTGCCGGCGGATGACCTAACCGATCCGGCCCCCGCGAACACGTTCGCGCACCTGGATTCCACGATTGTGCTGGAACGTTCGATCGCGGAGCTTGGAATCTACCCTGCAGTCGATCCGCTTGCTTCGACTTCAAAGGCGCTTGCACCTGAAATCGTGGGGCAAGAGCATTATGACGTCGCCCGGTCGGTGCAGCGTGTATTGCAACGCTACAAAGATTTGCAGGACATTATCGCGATCCTTGGCATGGATGAGCTCAGTCCAGAAGATAAATTAATGGTGCATCGCGCCCGAAAAATTCAACGATTCCTCAGTCAACCCTTCCATGTCGCGGAAGTATTCACCGGCAGTAAGGGCCAGTACGTGCCGATCGCCGAGACAGTCCGCGGGTTCAAGGAAATCCTGGACGGCAAACACGATGAGGTGCCCGAATCCGATTTCTACATGAAAGGTTCCATCGATCAGATCAAGCAGACAGAAGGCTGATCTTTGCGGTTAACGATCTAACCATTTAACGGTCCAAGCATTAACCATGGCCACTCTTCGACTTGAAATTGTAACGCCGGAGGCAAAGGCGTACTCTGAAGATGTCGACATGGTGACTCTGCCGGGCTCTGAGGGCGAACTCGGCATTTATCCGCAACACGTGCCGGTGCTCACGACTTTGCAACCGGGGGAGCTGCGCATTCTAAAAAACGGCGTGGAAAGCGCGATGGCAGTTGGCGAAGGATTTGTCGAAATCACCGGTGATTCGGTTTCGATATTGACGGATATGGCAATCGGAACCGAGGCGATTGACATTGCGGCTGCTGAGGCAGCGGTTGAGCGGGCACAAGCCGCAATGAAGGCAGACAACACGGCTGAAGAGG
>C688J18823_10001370_pt1 | contig 14932 bp, 13 predicted proteins | sample HopSoiMetagenom1_FD_18823 | JGI IMG/M metagenome (IMG submission 18823)
CCGGCGTGCCGCCCCTAACAGGTGACCGGGGTAACCATCCGGTGAGATGGTTGTACCCAGGTTAAGAGCCTGGGCATCAGCGTCAAGACCGCGGCTGCCGCTTTCGATTGCGCAGATCTTAATCGGTCCGTCCGCGAGCTCCTTGATGAGTGTGAGTCCCGCTGGTCCGGTCCCGACCACGCAAATGTCCGCTTCGATGCGCGCGTCCCGTTCAACCGTGTGCGCGTCGATCAGCATGATGATGCAGTTCTACAAATTCGAAATCGCAAAATACGGTTCCGTCCTGGACCGGGCGTTGCCCGAGTTTGTTGCGTTCGACATCGGCCACGCTGATCTCAAATGCCGACTCGATATGATCGAAAACGACGCCCTGCGGATCGGCCAGGTAGAGACCGAGAATATAGCTGCCCGGATTAAGGTGAAGTTGCTTGATCGTGAGTTGTACTTCGCTGATCCCGCTGTTCAGTCGAATGACATGGCCTAACGATATTGTATCTGCATTCACCAGTTTCGTGCCCTCAGCGGTGTAGAATGTTGCCGCTACGCTTGCCACCGATGTCGGTCGGTTGGCTTTCAACACCATCGTGAATTGGATCGGCCCTTCCGGATATGGCCGGAAACCGATGGCGGCCTGGTCGCTGCGATAGCGAACCGACGAAAACTGTACTTGTCCAGTACCGAATCGTTTCACGTCGTCGAGTTCGATCCAAACGTCCGCGCCGGCGGCCTGCGAACCGCAGGCTGACAGATACGCGCTCACTACTTCACGGCTGCTACCGGTGCAGGCGACTCGGCCTTGTTCCAAAAGGACGCCGCGGGAGCACAACCGCTGCACCGCATTCATGTTGTGGCTGACAAACACCACCGTTCTGCCGTCGGCTCTGGCCGCGGTTTCCATTTTTCCGAGACATTTCTTCTGAAACCGCACATCGCCGACGGCCAGGACTTCGTCGACTAACAGGATGTCAGTGTCGAGATGCGCTGCTACCGCGAAGGCAAGCCGCACATACATCCCTGAGCTGTAGAATTTGACCGGTGCATCAAGAAACTGATCGATTTCGGCGAACGCTACGATCTCATCCAGTTTGGCTGTGACCTGTTCTCGGGTCATTCCGAGGATGGAGCCGTTGAGGAAAATATTTTCCCGGCCGGTCAATTCGCGGTGAAAGCCGGTACCGATTTCGAGCAGGCTGCCGACCCGTCCACGGTAGCGAATTCTACCCAGTGTGGGCGGCGTGATTCGAGCGAGAATTTTGAGCAACGTACTTTTGCCCGCCCCGTTTCGACCAACCACACCGATGACCTCGCCCTCATCAAACGCCAAATCGACATCCCGCAACGCCCAGAAATGACCAGCGGGAGCAGTGGGATCTGTTGGCTCAAGATTGTTGGGGAGTCGACTGGAAGTCGCGGCATCTCCTCGCACCAGACGACGAAACCACTGAGTAACCTCTTCGCGCAAACTTCCCGCACCGGACGGTCGACGCCCGATCCGATAGAGCTTGCTGACACTTTCGATATGAATAGCCGATTGCATTCAAGGTTCGCCTTCCAAAGGAATGGCAGAAAAGGACCGGATCCAGAGTATCACAACGAAGGTGCGCCTGAGAATGACCTATCAAGAGGAGGCCAAAGCAGGGGCGAGGGGAGGCGGTTTTGGATTGCTGAAACGTGAGCCCTGGCTCATGAATGAATGAGCGGTAATAACGGCAATGAAGGAGCTGTATTTCGACGATTTGACCGTCGGGCAGAAGTTTCGCTCCGAGACCTTCCCGGTCCCGGCGAAAGAGATCATCGAGTTCGCCGAGAAATTTGATCCCCAGAAGTTTCACCTGCACGGCAAATCGGCCGAGCGCTCGATTTTCAAAGGACTGGTCGCCAGCGGCTGGCATACCGCGGCGATTACGATGCGATTGTTTGTGAAAACATTGAACTTTGCCGAGGGAGCAATCGGTTTGGGTGTTGACGAGTTGCGTTGGCCGAATGCGGTCCGGCCGGATGATATTCTCAGAGTGGAAACTGAGATTCTGGAAGCGCGGCCGTCTCGTTCCCGGCCTAACGTCGGAATCATTAAGCTGAGAAATGTGACCCTGAACCAGAAGGACCAAATCGTACAGACGATGACGGCGAATGCTTTGGTGCCGAGTCGGAAGAACACCTGATATTCCGTGTCGGTGAATGCCCGACCCTGCTAATGCACGCCCGATCTCAAGTAATTATCGTTGTCAGCCTGTTAGGCCTGCTGGTCCTTCGTCCGCTCGCAGCCGACAATCCAAAACAACAGCTGAACGCGATCGTACGCGAGACTCAGAAGCAAGGCAGCCGGGCAGGAAGGATCACCGTAGTCTGGTGGATGCCTACTGAATTCTGGCAAACTGCGCTGCGAGCAAACGGAACCGTTCCAGCCGATAAGATTAATGAGGCGATCGCTGCCCTGTCCGACGTCAATGTCTTCCTGCTGGTCGATGCCAAAATCGGGGCGCTGGCGGTGATGGATTACACTCCTGCAGCGGATTTGCAGAAGAACTTCTCGGTAATCGATGCAGCAGGGAAACCGCTGGCCGAAATTCCTGAGGCCAAACAATCGATGGCAACGAAGAATCTGCTCGCGGTCATGAAGCCCATCATGGCCAACATGCTGGGCGAATTCGGAAAGGGGATCTCGTTCCTGGTGTTTGAAGGAAAGAACAAGGATGGGTCCCGTAAGATCGAGCCCACCAAGCCGGGAATGCTGACCGCCAAACTAGGTGAAGAAGAATTTCGCTGGCGCCTGCCGTTAGGCAGTCTTCTGCCGGATAAGACCTGTCCCAAATGCAGTGAATCGTTCCCCGGAAATTACGGCTTCTGTCCGTACGACGCTACGCCACTGCAGGCTGTCGGGGAGAAGAAGTAACGCCGGCAGAGCAATGCGCTTAGTGAAGCTCGCCTTCCTTCAGCTCGAATAAACCAACAAGGCTCGACAGAGTCTCGCCCCACCGGCCTTAGAGGTCACCGCTAACCGCTCTCGGTCTGCCTCCGTCCTGCGTTATCAGTCTTCTGCGGTCGGTCCCACTACCGGTTCAACAGCTTCATCATCGCCTCGGGATATCGGGAGCCGGCGAACGAATCTTTCGGAGCCGCTTCTTCGATCCGCTCGATGTCCTCGCGGCTCAACCGGACTTCAATCGCCCCGACGTTTTCCTGCAAGTACTTCCGCCGCTTAGTTCCGGGAATCGGGACGATGTTGTCGCCCTGGCTGAGCACCCACGCCAAGGCTAGTTGAGCGGGAGTGCAATGTTTCTCTCGCGCGATTTCTTCAATTCGTTTCACCAGTTCAAGATTGCGCTCGAAATTCTCACCCTGAAATCGGGGCACTGTCCGGCGATAATCTGTATCGGCCAGGTCCTCCGGTTTTTGGATTTTACCGGTTAAGAATCCTCTCCCTAACGGACTATATGGAACGAAACCGATCCCAAGTTCGTGACAGAGTGGCAGAATTTCTTTTTCAGGTTCACGAGTCCACAACGAATATTCGGATTGCAGCGCGGTGATAGGATGGACCGCGTGAGCTCGCCGGATGGTTTCCGGGTTAGCTTCGGACAACCCGAGAAAACGCACTTTGCCGGCCGCAACCAGTCCCGCCATTGCACCGATCGTTTCCTCAATCGGAGTGTCCGGATCCACCCGGTGGAGATAGTATAAATCGATGCATCCTATGCCTAACCGGCGAAGACTACCGTCGCACGACTCCTTCACATAGTCCGGCTTCCCGCTTGTGCCGCGAAATTCCGGTTTGCTCGGACTGCGCAGAATTCCGAATTTCGTCGCGATAACCACCCGCTCGCGGTGGCCCTTGAGCGCGCGACCAACCAGCTCTTCGTTAGTGTGCGGACCGTAAACATCGGCGGTATCGAAGAACGTGATCCCAAGATCAAGGGCGCGATGAATGGTGGCGATCGATTCCGCCTCGTCTCNGCCCTCATAGAACTCCGACATTCCCATGCAACCAAGACCGATGGCCGATACCATTGGCCCGCCGTGACCGAGTTTTCGTTGCTTCATAAGATTTTTACATGAGGAAAGAGAGATAACGGATGTTCGATCCTAATTTTCTCAGTTGCCTTTGTTACCTTCTGTTCAGTGATTCAGACCTGCCCCACCCATATTCGCGGCGCGAGTTCCTCCCATCGCGCGCGGATCGCATCGAATTGTTCCTGATCGAGCGGACCTTCGGTCAACAGATTGATGTTCTCGTGAAGTCGGTCGGGTTTCGCCGTTCCGACGATTGCGGAATGAACACCAGGTGCGGTTAGGGTGAATCGTAGCGCAATTGCTACCGCGGCCGACACATCCAGATGCTGGAGGAAATCATAGTTGAGCTTGCGCAGTCGTTCCCAGTATTCGTGATGATAGGATTCGATCGGTTTGTGGCCGCTTTTCCAGGCGGCATTCGCGATCGGTCGTTTGGCGATCACGCCAAGATTGTTTTTTTGCGCCAGGGGAAGGGTGAGATCGAGGGCTTCCTGGTCGGCGATGCTGATGGACGTCTGCAAAGTGTCGAAAGCGCCGCACTCGACGGCATAACGAGCGGCGTGGCTGTCACCACTGTAGCCGACGTACCGGGTATAACCGCGCTCCCGGGCGGTTTGCAAAGCGGTGATTGCTTCACCTTTGCGCAATTCGGCTTCGGAGCAGCTATGGAGATGCACGATATCCACGTGCGCAGTCTTCAAACGCATCAGGCTCCGCTGGATACTTTCGAGAATTGAATCGTGCGACCAATTTGGCGCGCTCTCCGCACCGTGTGGGTGACCGCATTTGGTGAAGAGAAAAAACTGATCGCGCCGGTTCCCAATTGTCTGGCCAATCAGTTCCTCGCTCGTGTGATAACATTCGGCGGTATCGATCACGTTGATGCCGAGGTCGAGCGCGCGGTTGAGCAGCTCACGAGCGGTGTCAGCAGAGGCGTTCTCATAGCCGATCTCGGAACCGCCAAAGCCAATGACGGAGACGTCCATATCGGTTTTGCCGAGCCGCCGCTTTTCCATCTTTCAGCTCTAACCCAACCGCGGATTGGACGGATGTAAACGGATTTCGCTGGTCTGGCAGTGCTGAACGTTCACAAAGATTCCGTCAATCGTGCTGCTCATGCTCTTGATCATGATCGGCTCTGGCGGGGCCCAAGATCATGATCAAGCGCATGAACAGGATGGGGAAGGAGGGGGACATCTGCTCTTATCGAGCTCGAGCCACCCTTCAGAACAATTGCAATGCGCCAAGGCGGAAAGCACAGCCATGTCATCCCGAGCGCAGTCGAGGGACCCCACAACTGCGGAACACGTCACGCAAGTAGGAGGAGTCCTTCGACTTCGCTCAGGATGACAAACGTTTGCGAACTGGCGTGACTCTTGGGCAGCAATTTAGAACAGAAGCCGCGTCTTCCCCGTACCGCGTTCGATTCGACCGATCACGATCGCTTTGAGCAGAGACTTTGTGCGGGCGGCATCGTTTTTCGCGACGACGACAGCCATTCCGATTCCCATGTTGAACACCTGGTACATCTCTTGGCGCGGGACGTTCCCGTTTTTCTGCAGAATTTGAAATATGACGGGCACCCGCCATTGATTCGTATCAATGACCGCATCACACTCTGGCGGCAGAATTCGCGGCAGATTGTCTATTAAGCCACCACCTGTGATGTGAGCCAGTCCCTTGATTATGCGCTGCGGAAGCTTCGCGAGGAGCGGCTGATAATTCTTGTGCTGCCGCAATAGCTCTCCACCCAGTGATTTCGTTAGTCCGGGCAAACGCGATGCCGGCTTCAGCCTCATTTTGTCGAACAAGATTTGACGAGCCAATGAGTAACCGTTGGTATGAAGACCGTCGGAGCGCATCCCCAGAATCACGTCGCCAGGCCTTATTCGTTTCCCATCGATGATGTTTGGGCGGTCTACCACACCGATGATGCAACCGGCGAGGTCGTATTCTCCGCGCTGATACATGCCTGGCATCTGAGCGGTTTCGCCACCGATCAGCGCGCAACAGGCGGCTCTGCAGGCGCGGGAAAAGCCGCGAAGCAGTTGATCAAACACTCGTGGGTCCAGTCGTTCGCAGCCGATGTAATCGAGAAAAAACAACGGCCGCGCGCCCACGACGGTGATGTCGTTCACGCAGTGGTTCACCAAATCGGCGCCTACGGTGTCGTGCTTATTCGTGGCGAAAGCGATCTTCAGCTTGGTGCCGACGCCGTCGATGCTGGAGACCAGCACAGGATCCTGCATATGAGAAAAGCCGGCCCGAAAGAGTCCGCCAAACCCGCCAATTTTTCCGAGGACTTCCGGGCCGTGTGTTTGCCTAACTAGCCTTTGGATCCGGCTCTTTAGACGATTGCCCAGATCAACGTCGACTCCGGCGCGAGCATAGGCCTTTGCCTTTTTCATCGACGAGAAAACACCGAACACCGAAGATCGAACGCCGAACGTCGAATGCAGAGATCTACTGCACCAATTCGACGTTGGACGTTGGGCGTTGGACGTTGGGCGTTTGCTGCTGTGAAGTGTGTCATTACGACCGAAGCGAGCTACTCAATCTCCTCTCAGTTTCGGACAATGAGAGATGTCCCGACTTCGCTCGACGCTACGAAGTTTCACTTCAATCCGGCAAACAATGTCGGGTGATGCTCCTCGGCCGCTAATGCTTTGGCCCGGTTCTCACGACGCTCCATGATGAATTTGTCCAGAGCCGGATCAACCGGCAGCGGATAATTGCCGTTGAAACAGGCGAGACAAAACTCGTTAAACTTACGGCCGGTGGCACGAACCATTCCATCCACGTCCAGATATCCGAGGCTATCTACGCCGAGGTATTCACAAATCTGGTCGAGCGACATTTGATTAGCGATCAACTTGTCGGGATCGGGAAAATCAATGCCGTAGTGACAGGCGAACCGGTGCGGCGGACAGCTGACCCGCATATGAACTTCTTTCGCGCCGGCTTCACGAAGATTCACCACCCGAGCGCGCGCAGTCGTGCCGCGGACAATCGAGTCGTCTACGACTACAACCCGCTTTCCTGCGACCATTTCCTTGATGAGGTTCAGTTTCACGCGAACGTCGAAATCTCGAATCAACTGGCTCGGTTGGAGGAAAGTTCGTCCGATGTAGTGATTGCGGACAAATGCCAGCGCGTACGGGATCTCCAACTCTTCGGCAAATCCGAGGGCAGCATAGTTTCCGGAGTCGGGAACCGGCACCACGATATCTGCGTCGACCGGGAATTTGCGGGCAAGCTCGCGTCCCATTTCGGTGCGCACTTTGGCCACGTTTACACCTCCAATGATGCTGTCGGGGCGCGCGAAATACACATATTCAAACATGCAAAACGCAGGTGGTACATCCGGGAACGGTCGCTCCGAGCGCATACCGTTTTCGTCAATAATCAGTACTTCGCCGGGTTCTACTTCGCGCACGAACTCCGCATGGATGAGATCGAGGGCGCAGGTTTCCGACGCGAACACGTACGCTCCATCCAGTTTTCCCAGGACTAACGGCCGCCACCCGAATGGGTCGCGAACGGCGATGAGCTCTCTTTCGCTCATGATCAGCAGCGAAAACGCGCCTTCAATGCGCCGAAGCGCAGACAAAACATTGCCGCCGTTGTCCGACGGCTGCGCTAACAGGTGCAGAATGATTTCGCTATCAGCAGTGGTTTGAAAGATCGAGCCTTTGCGCTCGAGTTCATCCCGCAACAGATCGGCGTTCGTCAGATTTCCATTGTGGGCGATCGCCATTTGTCCCCGTACGCAATCAACCACAAACGGCTGCGCATTTTTAAATGTGCTGGCGCCGGTGGTCGAATAGCGGGTATGACCGATCGCTCGGGTCCCTTTCAGCCGCTGTAATTCCTCCTGGCCGAACACCTGCGAGACCAGTCCCATGTCCTTATGTTGCGCGAAACTGTGACCCGGTCCCGTCGTAGTCACAATGCCTGCGCTTTCCTGCCCACGATGCTGCAGCGCGAACAACCCGTAATAGGTGAGAACTGCCGCATTCGGATGACCGAATACGCCGAACAGCCCGCATTCATGCTGCGGCAGAAGATCGCGATCCGGAAGAAGATCGGCGTCCGGTTCCGGGGGAGAAATCACGCTAGATATTCCTCGAAATGGATACAGTTGCAATGGGCAGTAAAATTAGGTCCAGACGACCAAAAAGACTCGGCGGTGTCACCCTGAGCGAAGTCGAAGGACCCTCCTACTGGTGTGACGGGTCCCGCATTTGTGAGGTCGGCGCTCCGCCCCGGTCGCGATCCCGGTTCGCTCGGGATGACATAAGCTTAGGCTGCTTTGTTCCTTCCGAGTAGGCATCGCACACCGCGCACCATGTCGTCTCTCGTCCTGGAACTTCGCGAGGTTCCTCACAAGCTGGGAATGCTTTCATCCTGCTCCACCGCTCGTCGGATGGAATTCCACCAATCGTCATGCAATTCGGCGACGGACCAGCGGAATTCCTGATCGGCAAATTGGATCGCTAATTTATCGCCGCCTACGGTTCCAAGCTGGAGATGAGGGACCTTTCGCTGTGTCAGCATATCGCGGACGCGCGTGACGTTTTCAGGAGCAATCGAAAGGACAATTCGCGACTGCGTTTCAGCGAAAAGAGTAGCGATCGCTGTTTCTCGCGACTGCTGCGGCAGGTTCTCGCCGAATGTGATCTCGGCGCCAAGTAAGCCTGCCGGATTGAAGCAACATTCGGCGAGCGCGACAGCAAGTCCGCCTTCCGAACAATCGTGGGCACTGTGGACGATTCCTTGTTCGATCAAGTCTCGCACCGCGTTCTGCAATTCTATCTCGAACTCGAGGTCAAGCGAGGGAACGGGACCTTGCTTTACACCGAAGGAAACCATCAGAAATCGAGAACCGCCGAGCGCCTCCAGTGCGGCATCGGCCGCTGGCCGATGATTTGGCTGGTCCATCGGCGAGCCGCCGATGCCACTATTGTCGCCTACTAAAATGATGACATCGCCTGCAGCTTTGAACCACTGGGTGGTGATGTGTCCTTCGCTTTCGATCAGGCCAACCATCCCAATCGTTGGGGTGGGATCAACGACACCGGCCGGGCTCTCATTATATAATGAGACGTTGCCGCCGGTGATCGGCGTTCCGAAGGCGCGGCAAGCTTCGCCGAGCCCTTCCACCGCTTCGCGGATCTGCCAGAAATTCTCCGGCTTGTATGGATTGCCGAAGTTCAGATTATCCGTGACGGCCAGCGGTCGAGCACCCGAACAGGTTAAATTGCGAGCCGCTTCAGCAACGGCAATTCGCGCGCCCTGCCGCGGATCCAGACGGCAATACAGCGAGTTGCAATCCGTAGTGGCGGCTAAAATCTTGTTTGCGTAGCGGACGAAGAACACCCCCGCGTCCGACCCGGGCTTAACCACAGCGCCAGCGCGGACAGTGTGATCGTACTGGCGATAGACCCAATTCTTGGACGCGATCGTCGGATCGCTGAGAAGTTGGCGAAGCGAATGATGAACATCGATCTGCGACAGATCGAAGGAGGGTCGACGGTCAGAGACCGCCGCTACAGCAGGTGGACGCGCCTCCCGGGAATAGAGCGGCGCCTCGTCGGCTAACGGTTTCGCGGGAATCTCCGCAGCGATCGAACCATTGTTGCGCACCCGCATCATGCCGTCATCGGTCACTCGTCCGATTTCGGCACAAGGCACATCCCATTTTGCGAACACATCCCGGACGACTTGTTCCTGGCCCTGCTTCGCGATGATCAGCATTCGCTCCTGCGATTCACTCAGTAAAATTTCATATGGAGTCATGCCAGGCTCGCGCTGTGGCACCTTCGCCAGATCGATTTCGATGCCGCTCCCGCCCCGGCTCGCAGTCTCGCACGTAGAACATGTTAGGCCGGCAGCGCCCATATCCTGGATGCCGGCAACAGCGCCGCTGGCCAGCAGTTCAAGACACGCTTCAAGCAGCAGCTTCTCTTTGAACGGATCACCCACCTGCACGGCCGGCCGATCGATGTGCGATTCTTCCGTCAATTCCCGGGACGCGAAGGCTGCGCCGGCCAAACCGTCTCTCCCGGTTTCAGCGCCGACGTAGAAAACCGGATTGCCAACGCCGCGGGCGGCACCGCGAGCGACTTGCTCGTGCCGGAGAACACCGAGACAAAAAACATTTACCAACGGGTTTCCTTCGAAACTTTCGTCGAAATAGATTTCGCCGCCGATGGTTGGGACGCCGATGCAATTGCCGTAGTGGGCAATTCCGCTAACGACTCCGGTGAAGAGCCGACGATTTGTCGCGATCCTGGATTCTCGATTTGGGCTGCTCGAAGACGCACTAGTTGCGCTGGTTGATTGCGAATCGGATGCGATCGGCCCGAATCGGAGGGAGTTCAGCAGAAATTCGGGTCGAGCGCCCATCGTAAAGATGTCGCGAATGATTCCGCCGACACCAGTTGCCGCGCCTTGGAAAGGCTCAATCGCGCTCGGGTGGTTATGACTTTCGATTTTGAAAGCGACTGCCCATCCGTCTCCGATGTCGACTACGCCAGCGTTTTCCTCGCCTGCTTTAACGAGGATGTTTGGACCCGTGGTCGGCAGTTTTCTAAGTTCTTTGCGCGAATTTTTGTAAGAGCAATGCTCGCTCCACATGACCGAGAAGATGCCGAGCTCGGTGAAGTTAGGCTTCCTTCCAAGGATTTGTTGGACCCGCTCGAACTCGTCGGAGGTAAGCCCATGCTCGGCTACGAGTTCCGGCGTTACCTCGGGATCCGCGGTCGATTTGCTCATGTGATGGTGAGCTTAGCGAATGTGGGACATCACTCAATCGGCGGCTGTGTTGGCCAGCTCATTACCCTTGTTCCGAGAGGCGAAAAAGGTGATAATCAGGCAAATGAACCGGACCCTCCTCGCCTTGGCTTTGCTCGTGTGTACTTCTGTCTTGGGTTTTTCGCAGACCAGAGGAACGCCGACTCCTTTGATCACGCCGCCACCAACCAAAAGTGACATGCCAGGAACAGCTCCGGGCCTGGTGACCGACATTTCCAGCCAAACCATCACTGTGAAAACTGAGGCGGCCAATCCGGTCAGTTTCGCCTTGGGCAAAAAAATCCAGTTCGTGAACGCCAAGGGCAAGAAGGTCAAAGCGAACACCGTTAAGCCAGGTGCCCGGGTCCGCGTGTTTTACGAGGGGACGGAAGATACTCGGACCGCGACGAAGATCATGGTCGGTGGGTAGGTCCGTCGATGCATGTGGAGGGACACGCATTGTCGTGTCCCAAATTTCTGGGCGCTGACAGCGCAGCGCCCTCCAATGGAGAGGCGACCTTGGGGAAATAGGACTTGGCCGGTGTCGCCGCCGCTATAGCTGAACCGGGCGCGGGTTGCGTTTCAGGCCAAATCACGGAGCATTTCCCATGGCGTTTGATTTGAAGGAAATCGTCGCGGCGCGTCTGGGGGAGAATTATCAGCTCCACGAGCAGCACCTCAACCGCACCCTGGTGGCCGCCCAGCGCGTGATCGGCTTCGACAAGGTTTATGCTCGCGCCCAAGGCTCTTACCTCTACGACATGGATAATCGGGAGTATCTCGATTTCCTAAGCGGCTACAGCGTTTTCAACATCGGGCGCAACCATCCGGTAGTGAAACAGGCGATCCGCGACACCCTCGATCTTGATTTGCCGAATATGGTGCAGATGGATTGTTCGCTACTNAGCGGACTGTTAGCCGAAGCGTTGGTGAAACGCACTCCGCCTCACCTCAATGCGGTTTTCTTCTGCAACTCCGGCACCGAAGCGATGGAAGGCGCGCTAAAATTCGCTCGCGCTGCGACCGGCCGGAAGCGCGTCGTATCGCTCGAGAGCGCGTTTCACGGACTTAGTCTCGGATCGTTATCCCTAATGGGATGCGAAAGTTTCACCGAAGGTTTCGGTCCGCTGATGGAGGGATTCGATACTCGAATTACCCTGGACGACATCGGGTCACTCGAGCGCGAGCTGTCGTCGCGTGATGTAGCCGCATTCGTGGTCGAACCGGTGCAAGGGAAGGGCTGTCGCTCACCCCAAACGGATTTCTTCGTTAGGGCTCAGGAATTGTGCAAGAAGCACGGCACGTTGTTTATTGCGGACGAAATCCAAACTGGATTAGGACGCACCGGTAGGATGTTCGGGTTTCAGCATTGGAATCTGGAGCCGGATATCATCACGATCGCGAAGAGTTTGAGCGGTGGGTTCGTGCCGTGTGCGGCGATCATTGCGCGGCGCGATATTTATCAGAAGACGTTCAGCCGGATGGACCGCTGCGTTGTTCATTCGACCACGTTCGGCCGAAATAATCTGGCGATGGCGTGCGGTTTGGCCGCGCTGGAAGTGATTGATTCCGAAAACCTCATCGAAAACGCCGCCAGGATGGGCGCGTTGTTGATGCAGAAGATCGATGCATTGCGCGAGAAGCATTCGTTCCTCAAAGAAGTGCGTGGCAAAGGTCTGATCATCGGGATTGAATTCCACGAGCCGCAGGAATTCAAACTGCGGATGGCTTGGAAAGTCCTCCACAAGATCGACAAGGTGCTGTTCGCGCAGATGATCGTGAGTCAGATGCTCAGCAAGCATCGAATTCTGACTCAGGTCGCTGGCCACGCCATGGATGTGATGAAAATCCTGCCGCCGTTAGTCATCACTGAACGGGAAGTCGATTATTTTGTTAATGCGCTGGATGATGTGTTGACCGAATGCCGCAAGTTTCCGGGACCGATGTGGGAGTTAGGGAACAATTTCGTACGCCAGGCTCTCGGTTCACGTAAGTCGACCCCGGATCGACCCGTAGTCTCCGCCTGATACGTGCCCGAGATCACGAAACGCGTTCCGCCGGGGGTGAGGCCGATCCAGCGGGATCGTGCTGAAGAAAAGGCGTTTGTACCGGATCCGAATCGGTATAGCCGGATGCCTTACCGGCGGTGCGGTTCATCCGGACTAAAGCTGCCCGCGATCTCGCTTGGCGCGTGGGAAACTTTCGGCGGCTATCGCGGACCCGAATCCGCCCGTCGATGTATCTTCGGCGCTTTCAATCTCGGCATTAACCATTTCGATCTCGCGAATAACTACGGTCAACCTCCCGGCCAGGCAGAGGCCGTGGTCGGCCGAGTATTGGCCGATCTTCCGCGGCATGAACTGATCGTTTCGACAAAGGCCGGGTTCTACATGTGGCCGGGTCCATACGGGCAGGGGTCTTCGCGAAAATATCTGATCGCCAGCCTCGATCAGTCATTGCACCGGCTGGGCCTGGAATACGTCGACATTTTTTACTCGCATCGTCACGATCCGGACACACCGCTGGAAGAGACGTTAGGCGCCCTCGACCAGATCGTGCGGAGCGGCAAAGCGTTGTATGCCGGGCTGAGCAATTACTCAGGCAAGCAGCTGGAGGAAGCCGTCGGACTGGTTCGTCATCTGAAGCTGACCACCATCATTGTTGAACAATCGAGTTACAGTTTGTTGAATCGCCGGATCGAATCGGACCTGTTTCCATCCGTTCAGCACGCCGGCACTGGAGTGGTGGCGTTCTCGCCGTTAGCGCAGGGACTGTTGAGCGAGAAATATCTTGAAGGTTTTCCGGAAGGATCACGCGCAGCGAAAATCTGGACCGAGGAACAACGACAGCGAGTCACGCCGGTATTGCGCGAGGTCATCCGAAAACTGAATCAGGTGGCAAAGAGCCGTGGCCAAACATTACCGCAAATGGCAGTCGCCTGGGTTCTGAGGCGACCGGAGGTCACGAGCGTATTGATCGGCGCATCGGAGATGAATCAGATCGCCGAAAACGTTCGGGCTTTGGATAAGCTACAATTCTCGCCCGAAGAATTACAGGAGATCGACGCAATCACATTGCCGCGTTAGGCGAACGCCCCGCTCAAACGCATTTAAGGCTGAACTGGAGCGGTTAGTTCAGCCGCCTGTGCTGGCCGGTTTTCGCGCGGCCGCGTGAAGACGAGGTAGCCCACCACCAGCCCGGCAAGAATGACGATCGTAAGGAATAGAATGCTGGCCGATTTGAGGTTCTTGTTCCGAGCCGTGGCCCGCTGCCATTCTGCTCGTTTTTGAATTAGCTCAATTTCCAAGAGCTGGCTAAGCTCATCCGGATTATCGCCGGCGGAGTGACGTTTCTGTAGGCCGCTACCGTTCATAAGCAACAAAGCGCAATGGTTTATCGTCAAAAGCTAACAGCGTTTGTCGCGCCAATGGGCGCATTTATCGCGCTGCTCGCGCTCGGCGGGTTGCTTCCGCGGCTGGGGAGCGCCTTCTGGCTGCAACATCCCGAATACTGGGTGTATCCGCTCCAAACAGTGGCCTGCGGAGCACTCCTGTGGGCTTTTTGGCGATCGTATGAGCTCGAGTCTCCACGGCGAACGGCGATCGGAATCATCGTCGGCATTCTCGTGTTCGCCATTTGGATCGGGCCGCAGACCTTTCTCCGGTTTCCGCCGCGGACTACGGGATTTAACCCGGAGATATTTTCGAATCAGCCTGGCCTTTACTGGTTCACGGTCCTGTTCCGTTTCTTGCGGCTGGCAGTCGTTGTGCCCCTCGTCGAAGAGATTTTCTGGCGGGGCTTTTTGCTGCGCTACGTGATCAACGAACGCTTTGACGAGGTGCCGTTCGGCACATTTTCCTGGCTATCGTTTTCCGTTGTTACCGCAGCATTTTGCTTCTCGCATTCTGCCCCCGATTGGCCGGCGGCGGCGGTGACTGGCGCTCTTTACAACTGGGTCGCCTACCGGACGAAAAGCTTGTCCACCTGCGTCCTGACGCATGCCCTGACCAATCTGCTGCTCGGTCTCTGGATCATGACGACGAAACAGTGGGGCTTCTGGTAATCGAGTGGCATCGGCGGCTCGCCGATGTTTTGACGGACGGACGAGCTGGTCTCGTCGCAAAAG
>C688J18823_10001371_pt1 | contig 14925 bp, 13 predicted proteins | sample HopSoiMetagenom1_FD_18823 | JGI IMG/M metagenome (IMG submission 18823)
CGCCACTGAAGCCGACCTGAAGAACGCTATCGCGCAAAAGAATCAGGCACAGGTCCGGCTCGGCTACACGAAGATATACGCCCCAGTGAGCGGAACCGTGTCCGTGCGCGCGGCTCGTCAAGGCGAAGTCGTAAACATCGGAGCGCCGATCGTCACGATCGTGGACCTGAGCGACACCTGGGCCCGGGCCGCGATCCCTGAGACCTACGCAGATCACATCGGATACGGCGATGTTCTTCGCGTGCGTTTGCCGGGAGGCACCGTGACCAGCGGCAAAGTTTTCTTCAAGGGCGTGGAAGGAGATTTCGCCACGCAACGTGATGTGAGCCGCCGCAAGCGCGACATCAAGACTATCGTGCTGAAAGTACGGCTCGACAATCCCAAGGGCTCGTACGTCCCCGGGATGACCGCCGAAGTCCTTATCTCACCGGACCTGATCAAGAACGGCAGCACACAAAACGCCAAAGCCGCGGAGCAGCAATGACGCAGGAGCCAAAATCGAACGGGCACGGCAACGGTCTGGAAAGGCCGGTTTACGATCCGAACGCCCCGTCCGCCATAGAAGTCGAGCACATCGTCAAGAAGTACGGCGACTTTACCGCCGTGAACGACGTTTCCTTCAGCGTGAAGGAAGGCGAAATTTTCGGATTGCTCGGTCCCAACGGAGCAGGGAAGTCCACGCTGATCCGCATGATGACCACGCTCATCCCAATCACTTCAGGACACGCGCGTATCTCCGGACACGATGTCGCCAAAGAGCCGAACGCCGCGAGAAGAATGATCGGCGTGATCCCGCAGGCGCTCACCAGCGATCTCGACCTCACCGTCGAAGAGAACATGAATATCTACGCCAAGCTCTACGACGTCCCTGCGAAACAGCGTCAGCGCTCGATCCAGGAACTGCTGGAACTCGTCGATCTGACGAAATGGCGCGATGCAGCAACCAAGACGCTTTCAGGCGGTATGCGACGACGCTTAGAGATTGCCCGCGGCCTCGTCCATCATCCCAGGATCTTCTTCTTGGACGAGCCGACAACCGGCCTCGATCCGGTTTCCCGCGTCGCAGTCTGGGAGATGCTGGGCAACATCAAAGAACATCGCAAGCTCACGATCCTGATCACGACGCACTACATGGACGAGGCCGACCGCCTCTGTGACCGCATCGCGATTGTCGACCATGGCAAGCTGGTCGCGCTCGATGCGCCCATGGCGTTGAAGGCGAGTGTGCCGGGATCGAACGTGATCGAGGTCCAGTTCGAGAATCCTCCCGCCGATTGGGAGCAAAAGCTTCATGGCCTGGACGAAGTGACGTCGGTGCAGCACGAGGGTGCCGGAATGTTCCGCGTACTGACGGGAAACGGTTCCCGGACCACGACGCAGTTGGTGGAAATGGCAGTCGCGTCAGGCGTTGCGTTGAAGTCGCTCTCAGTTCAGAACACAACGCTCGACGACGTGTTCGTCCACTACACCGGACGTCAACTGCGCGACGAGCTGCAGAAATCGTACGCCTTCGTAATGCCGCAAAGGCCAGGATTGCAACCCTAGCGTCGCGAGTCCTGGGTCGCGGCATTCGGGACTCAGGACTCGCGACTCAGGACTAATTTATGAATCGAATGATGGCTATTGTCGAGCGCGAAATGCGCAAATTCTTCCGGTCACCGGCGCTGATGCTGGCCTCGATGATCTTCCCCCTGGTGCAGCTGATCATCTTGGGCAACGCCTTCGGAGGAAAGATTCACGACGCCAAAATCGCCTTCGTCGACGAAGATGGCGGACCGCAAGCAGTGAGAATCCGCGAAGCATTTGACGCCGTACGTGCCAACATCCGCACCTTTGTTCCCATCGACTACACCGATGAGAAGAAGGCCGTCGAAGACGTGCGCAATGGCAAACTTCAGGGTGCCATCATTATCCCACCGCAGTACTCGCGGCACGTTTACGAAGAGAATCATCCCCGTATCGGCCTCGTCGTCGACAACAGCGACAACTTCATGAGCTCGGCCGTCGAAGCGGAGTTGACCGAGCTGACCAACGCGCTGAATACTCCAACCGTTTCGCCTCGCATCCTGCAACAGACGGCCCTCAACATTGTCGAACTATATCCTTACATCGAGTACATGAAATACCTGCTGCCTGGGTCGCTCGTGCTCGCCATGTTCGTATCGGTGATGATCGGTGGCGGCATGCTCTATATCGACGATAAGGCCCGCGGAGTGCACGAAGGATATCTGGTCACGCCCATTACCAAACTCGAACTGGTGCTTGGACTCAACCTGGCCGGCGCAATCAAAGCCGTAATGACGGGCGTCATCATTGTTGGAATCGGTTCGATGCTGGCGGGAGTTGGCACGATCTTCGATCCCGTCACTCTAATTGGACTGATTATCATGATCGTCCTGACGTCGCTCGCGTTCAACACTATGATGTTCCTGCTCATGGTCCGCATCGAAGACCCGCTGGTTCCGCGTGCCATGTTCGGCATTCTGAACACGCTGTTGTTCTTCCCGAGCGGATCCGTCTACCCCATTCAAGCGTTCCCCCCTTGGCTGCGTGCCATTGCCAAATGCGATCCGTTCACCTACGCGGTCGATGGATTCAAGTGCCTTCTGCTGAAGGAGACCACTCTGTCGGCCGTCTGGGGCGACATGCTGTTTCTTTCCATCTTCGCGGCAGTTACGCTGGGCATTGCCATTCCACTATTTAAGAGGACTTTATAGGCATGCCCATATACCCGGAGATGGTCTGGCTCGACCTCGACGACACATTGTTCGACCACTCGTACTCGGTGGCCCAAGGGTTGGAAACGGTCAAGGAACAGTACCGCGCCTTCGCCTCGCATCCGACCGACGAATTGGCGCGGCTCTACAACATCGCGCTGAATGAGGTCTATCCGGATTATCTTTCCGGAGCCGTCGATTTCCAGGAGATGCGGCGCCGCAAGTTCGTTCGCTTCTGTGCGAAGCTGCACATCGCCGAGCGGCAAGCGCCCGACGTCTTGAGTTTTCACCGTGTCTACGACGAAGCGTATGCTCGCAATCGGCGAGCCACTCCCGGCAGCGCCGACGGCGTTCAGTTCCTCGTCGATCATGGCATCGAAATCCGGGTGCTTACGAACGGAATTCGTACCTCCCAAACAGAAAAATTGCGAATCATCGGATTCGACTCCCTCGTGCCCTACCTGCTGACTTCCGAAGAGGCGGGCGTCGCCAAACCTGATGCCCGCATCTTCCAATGGGCCCTGCAACGCACGGGAAAGAAAGTGCACGAAGTAGTCATGATCGGGGACAATCCCATCAACGACATCGCAGGAGCCCTGAACGCTGGAATTCCTGCCATTTACTACTCTTCTGGCGCTAACGAAAACGTAATCGACCCACAACTCGAGGGCGTTCCGGTAATGACTGGCTGGGCGCAACTTCCGGAACTTCTGGCCAAACTCAAATCCCTCTCGTCACGAACTGAAGCCGTCGACTCCGTGAGCGCAATCGGGAACTTTTAACTTCTCCCGCGTGTCCGTTATGCTAGTGGAGGTATGACTCTCCTGGACGCGAAACAGTACGACGAGCAACGAGCTCGCAAGCGGAAGATTCGAATCATTTGGACGATCGCCGCAATCGTAATTCTCCTCGCGCTGGGCTGGTGGTTTCGCTATTGGCCCGAGGAGCGCATCGTCGGACATTTCTTCGAAGCGCTGCAAAAGCAGGACTACAACACCGCTTACGGTATCTGGATGCACGATCCCGACTGGAAGCAGCATCCCAATCAACATGCAAAATATCCTTTTGGCGATTTTTATCGTGATTGGGGACCGGGTGGCGAGTGGGGACTGATCAAGACGGAGAAAGTCTACGGCGCAAGTACGTGCCCCGGCCCAGGCACAGGAGTGGTTGTGGATGTGATCGTCAACGATCGCGCCGAACATTCGCAAGTGTGGGTCGAGAAATCAGATAAGACTCTGAGTTTTCCGCCCTGCGAGTTGGTCTTTCACTGACGATCTAAGTCCGCGCGGCTTGCAAGGACTCGATTGTCTTCGCCAGCGCTGCGTCATCGGCAACGTTCAGGCACTGCTTTGAGCGGTCGATCTGCCGCATTAATCCGCACAACACCTTTCCTGGTCCCGCCTCGATGAACGTCTGAACGCCCCGAGCAATGAGCAGACGCATGCACTGCTCCCATTTCACTGAGCCGGTGACCTGGCGCACCAGCGTGTCGGCTGCACGATGGCTGTCTGTGACCAGGTCGGCGTCGACGTTGCACGCTACGGGATAAACCGGAGCGTTCATCCGCATTGTTTTCAGATCCTCGGCCAATCGATCCTGCGCCGGCTGCATCAACGAACAATGGAAGGGTGCGCTGACCGGCAGCAACTTCGCGCGCTTCGCTCCCCGTTCGTCTGCAAGTTTTGCTGCGCGTTCAACCGCCGCGGTATTGCCCGAAATGACAATTTGCTCGGGCGAGTTAATGTTGGCTGCCGAGCAGACTTCGCCTTGCGCAGCTTCTTCGCAAATGGCAGCGACTGTATCAAAATCCATGCCGAGGATCGCAGCCATCGCTCCAACGCCCACCGGAACTGCTTCCTGCATGTACTTGCCCCGATTGCGCACCGTCCGAATAGCGTCGGCGAAGCTGAAACTTCCCGCTGCCACGTGCGCCGAGTATTCCCCCAGGCTATGGCCCGCCACGTAGTCGGGCTTCGGCATGTGCGTCCCCAATACGCGAAGCGCTGCAACCGAGACCGTAAGAATTGCAGGCTGCGTGATCTCTGTCAGGCGAAGCTGGTCTTCCGGCCCTTCAAAGCACAGCTGCGATAGTTTGTAGCCCAGGGCGTCATCGGCTTCTTCAAATGTCTGGCAGGCGATGGCATGCTTCTCGGCCAGTTCTTTTCCCATCCCGACAACCTGCGACCCCTGGCCGGGAAAAATCACTGCGATGGTGTTCTCAGTCATGGATTTTTCTGGGCACAGCTAATCGTGTGCGACCGTTTCATGGGCCGGGTGCAGCGCCGCGAGACCGCGTTCAATGGATTGGTTGATCCCGCTCCCGGCCGATTCTGCCGCGACACGGACTGCGTTCTTCATCGCATTCGCATTCGAGGATCCGTGCGTGATGATGCACACACCCCTAACGCCAAGCAAAGGCGCGCCGCCATACTCGGTATGATCCAGCCGCTTCTTGAAATCGATGAACGCGCTGCGCGACAGAAGAGCTCCGACCTGCCGCGTGATGGTCGCTTTCAAAGATTCCTTTAACGCTGTGCGGACGAGGTTCGCCACGCCTTCAGAGATCTTCAGCGCGACATTCCCCACAAATCCGTCGGCGACGATGACATCGACCTGGCCATTGTAGAGATCGCGTCCTTCGACATTTCCCACAAAGTTCAAAGGCGACTGCTTCAGCAACTGGAACGCCTCGCGCGTAAGGTCGTTGCCCTTGGATTCCTCTTCCCCGATCGACAGCAAGCCAACTCGCGGTGCACTGCGGCGTCCGAACATTGCGCGGAAATATACGTCGCCCATCACGGCGAACTGCTCGAGGTTCTTCGCACTGCAATCGACGTTCGCCCCTACATCCAGCAGCATCGCGGGATTGCCCGGGGCGGTAGGGAACACGGCCGCCAGAGCGGGACGATCTACCCCAGGCACGCCCCCAAGTACGATCTTCGCAGTCGCCATCGCGGCTCCCGTGTTGCCCGCCGTGACGAATCCGTGAGCGCGTCCCTCCCGCACCATTCGCAACCCGACACGCATGGAGTTGTCCCGCTTGGCGCGGATCGCCTCCACCTTGTCTTCCATGGTGATGTATTCGCCGGCGTGGACGATCTCGACGGGAAGGCGGGCCGCTGCGGAATGACGCTCCAGTTCCGGGCGTACGATCTCATCCGGCCCGACGAGAAGCACGCGCACACCGTACTGGCGTGCGGCTTGAATCGCGCCCTCGACTTCCGGCTTGGGCGCGCGGTCTGAGCCCATTGCATCCAGCGCGATCACGCTAGGCATGGTGTTTGTGGACTAGCTGGCTTCTTCGACGTCGAGAACTTCGCGTCCCTTGTAATACCCGCACTTCGGGCAGGCACGATGCGGCATCTTTTTCTCGTGACAGTTGGGGCACTCGGAAAGGCTGTGCGCCTTCAGAGAGTCGTGTGCGCGCCGCGTCGAGGTGCGCTTCTGGGAGTGTCGCCGTTTTGGATTAGGCATGGTTCAAGATTCCTTTGCGGGGGCTCTTCCCCGAATTGCGCTCAGCCATTCGCGCTTGGCCTTTAGCCTCATCGCGACTTATGGCTGAGTGCTATTGCTAACTGCTTCTCTAATGTCCGAGCCGGTCGCGCACTTCCTTCAACGCAGCCCAGCGCGGATCTTCTACTTCATTCGAACAGGAACATTGTTCCTGGTTCAGATTCTTGCCACATTGCGGGCACAAGCCCTTGCAGTCGGGACGGCAAGTCACTTTCAATGGCAGCGCCAGCAAGACCTGCTCGCGCAGCACATCTTCAAGCAGCAGACCTTCTCCTTGATAATATCCGATCTCTGCCTCGGCGTCGGTTACAGAAAGCTCGTCCCGCCCCGCGTCCGATCCCTGCGGACGGTACAGCAGTTCAAATTCGCGGTTCACGTCCTGCTTGACCGGTTCAATGCATCGCGCGCACGGCAACTCGAGCGAGGTCGCTAGACGGCCACGTAGCCGTATGTCTTTTATAACCTGATTCTTGCCGTGGTGCTCTTCAATCACCTCGGCCCGCCCCGACGTCGTCAACGGAGCTCGCAGCTTGCCTTCTTCACCAAAATCAATCGCATCGGGCTGAAACTCCTCCTTGAAATCAAAGGGGTGAAGTTCCAATTCTTTAATGTCGAGGAACATGGGGAAACCTCCGCGACGATCGCGCCAACCCAGCCCGCGGAAGCACGCCAATCAGACCCTTCGACCAGCTCAGGGCAAGCGTAAGTACCGCAATGAGCAAGACTTAGGATAAAGGCTGCGCCGCAAAAGTGTCAAGAAAACAGCCCCTGAAAAGGGTCATCAGATGACGGGGATGACCTTCAAGTCTTGTCATTCCAACGCTTCGCGAAGCGAGAAGGAGGAATCTGCTCTCCGCGCCCAGCGCGACCGCTGCGAATCATTCACTCAACCGCAGCACTTCAACCGTCCGCGTACCCGACTCCTCGAAGATCAGTTTTCGGTCCAGCTCCGTCGTGTTCTTCCCAAGGGAATGCGGAACATACCAGGCCACTGCCGCTGCGGGAAGAAATTCGAGTATTCTCAGCGGTTCCCCCAGAGCCGCCGATTCGAACTCCGGCGTCGATACCGCATAGAGCAAATATCCGAAGCAGAGCGTCACAACAATCACGATCGAATGTTGCTTGAATGCCGGCAGGGTGCAGGTGAATGGCAGCTTGCGGAATCGCAGCAACACAACGTTTGTGAGCAAGACCGCCCACGTCCCCACAAGCAAGACATGCAGGGAAGCCACGACCACGCCTGCGGCATACGTATAAATGGGCAAGACAATTACTACAATGGGCGGGACAACCGTCAGCAGAATCACTTTCCGCGCCAAAGGTTCGCTCTCCTGCCGGTCTGAGTCCATCATCAACTGAAACACCCAGTTCGCGCGCAATTCCGCCGGCATCTCAAACACAATCCGCAAGCCCAATATGAGCAGGAACGACAGAATGAACGGTACCGACAACGCGTCAGGAGAGAGTGCAATGTCCCGCAACGATTTCGCGCGATCAAACGACTGCAGCAGTGCCTGCGATGCCAGCACCAGCCCCAGTCCTCCGACCCCGGTCAGAATGAGCCGGTGTGCCTCGCTCCGGAGCAGCGTGCTTCGGACGAACCGAAACCCGGCTTTCTGAAACGGCGTCCTCAGAATGACCCAGTCCAGCCACAAGCTGGGCCGCGCGCTCCGGGTCTGCCCTCGCGCTCCTCCGTCTGACATCTCTCCAATCCGCGCGAAGTGCCGGCGGTAGCTGATGGCATACATCGCGAATGCCAGCAGAGCGAGTGCCGCGATGGCAGGCAATGCCGGCCGCGAGAGTTCCGCGAGAACGGGTGTAGCTCGCCCGCGCAGCAATTGGCACAATCCCACAAACCAGCAGGACGGCATGAGCCACGTCCAGATCGGAGCAGATCCTCGGATTTGCCGCAGCAGCTCCGGGATGGCGAAGCTCGTGCACAGTATCGCGACAAGATAGATCGCAACCACCCCGCGCATGTACGTGGAAAATCTCCGGAACGCCCTCGGCGGAAGCAGCGCCATCATTAGTCCCAAGACGAAGAAGACGGCAACAAACGCGAAGAGGCTCGATGCAATGACTCCGATACCATGAACCACGGCGAATTTAACCGCAAACAGAAGTGATGGTTGCGCGGCTGCAACCACCGTCGGAAACAGAACGCACGAGGCCAGATTCACGTCCAATGCGACCACCCCAATCAGGAACAGCACCGCCGTGAAATTTGCAAAGAAGATGGTGCGAGTTGAAATCGGCAGCGGCACAAGGTTGATGTAGTCGCGCACATCGGGAAAGATCGCGTCCCATCGCCAGACGGCGACGGCTCCGGTCACGGTCATTGAAAGAACGATGAAGAAATATTCGTCAGCAAAGGCAATCGAAAGCGTATCCACATTGCTTTGACCGCGCAGCCACTGCAACAGAGACCCATACTTGTTGAACAACAGAATCGAAACGAAGCCTCCGGGCATGGCCAGCAACATAAGTACGAGCCCGACGCCCACGTCCATGCCTTCGGCATCGGCATCCCCGCCGCCGCGGAAGATCCGTGCCACGAACAGTTCCACCAGGCGCCAGAAGGGACGCTGTCGGTAAATCTCCCACCGGCGCTCGAGCGTTTCCGCAATCAGGCTCACGCGGCCCTCATCACGTCGACGATGTTGCGGGCAACGCTCATTGTGTCCACATCATCCACGAGGTGCAGGAAGGTATTTTCCAAAGACTCGCCGAGAATCTTGCGGATGTTCACGACCGTATCCTGCGCAATCACCTGGCCCTTGCGCAGAATCAACACGTCGGAGCATACCTTTTCGACGACTTCCAACACGTGCGAACAGTAAAACACCAGCTTTCCCGCGCGGCCCAGTTCTTGCACCAGATTCTTGAAGATCAAAGCAGAAGTCACATCCAGCCCTGAAAGCGGCTCGTCGAAAATGAATATATCGGGATCGTGCATCAGCGCCGCGATCAGCAGTATTCTCTGCCTCATTCCCTTCGAATACGTTCCTATGCTGACGTGCCGATGCGGATGCATCGAGAATAGCTCCAGAAGGGAATCGATCTTGGCGTCCATCGCCGCCCTCCCCATGCCGCGCAACGTGCCGACCATGTCCAGATATTCCCAACCGGTCAAATACGGATAAAGATGCGCCTCTTCCGGCACATACCCGAGCCGCTTTCTGTAGCCCTGAAGATCATCCTGGATGCGGTGCCCATCGAACTGAACAAGCCCGCGCGTCGGCTCCAGCAATCCGGTGAGCATTTTGACAGTTGTGCTCTTGCCGGAGCCATTTGGCCCGAGGCATCCCAGGACCATGCCGGGACGCAGAGAGAAAGACAGATCCTGAACGGCAGGCAGAGACGCGTAGCGCTTCGTGAGGTGTACCGCCTCGAGCATAGAAATCTCCAGCGGACGGACTTGCAATGGTGAGCGGAGAGAACGAGGACCCGGAACTACTGCCTTAGACACCAATCCATTGGAATCGGTTCCATCGAGAACGTGCCAGTAAAAGTGAGGACAAGGGCGACAGGTTGCCGCGGTCTTCGCGCATTTGGCGAAAGAGTGGCTCTACCCGAATACTCGCAGCCTTGCATTTACTCTCCTCCAAAGACGGCATTCGGCGCATCAAAAACGGGGACTAGAGAATTCCTAGGGATCCTCTGTGTAACCCTGTGACCTCTGTGTTGAATGTTTTTGGTCCTACACAGAACTGAGAACTGACAACTCGGTACTAGGTACATGGCACTGGCTACTAGGATCCGAATCCGTCCGCCTGGCTCACGGCGCCGATCGCGAGAGTATGGTCGATATAAAGACGCCCGGCATCAAGCGCCTTGCGATCCACTTCCAGCAGAGCCTCATTCTTGACCTTGGTTTCCAGAACCTTCATCGCCGTGTCCGGCGAGAGGCACTCAGTTTGCTCCAGCAGCGCGCCCATCNTCNCCACATTCGCCACACGCCTGAGGCACACAGGAGACCGGCAATGAAGAGCGTTGCCACTGTACCGACAAAGCAGAGCAGGAATGTTTTCTGACAGCAATCTGATGATGGCCTGAAATCCCCGCGATCAGTTGACATTCCTGGCTGCTGTTGTCGGCAATAGTGATGCTGAGAACAGTGGTGGCGCCTGCGCCTACTTCAGTCCCAACTTGGCCAAGAAGATGTCGAATCCAGTAGCGTTTCTCAGTCTAATCTTGCCAAAGTAGGCGGTACCTTGATAAGTCCCAGTCACAAAGACGTTTCCTGCCGCATCGGCAGACATCTTGGGCTCCCACGCTAATACTGGCTGAAAGGCCGCATTGATTGCAGTCGCCGCGCGTCTCAGCGTATTGCCTGAGTATTGCAGGACGAAAAGGTTGTTCGTGCCGTTAGCCTGCAATTGGTAGCCCCCCGTGCTAAATGTGCCTTCGAATGATCCAGTCAGTGAAAGACGTCCAGTGGCATCGTAAGCGATCCCTGTAGCTCTTTCGTTGTTCTTCCCGCCGACCCGGAGCGCCCTCCGCAACACTCCTGCGCTGTCCCAAGTGGCGATCACGATGTCCTGGTTGTATGGGTTGGTGAGATATCCGCTACCCAGGTTCTTGTACAATCCGGGAGCCTGGGATGTAACGGTTGTTATCCTTTCCCTTCGCGTCCGGTAGCCGATATTACCGATGCAGCCCACGAGGCTGACTTCACCATCGGGTCTTGCGGCAACGGCCATCCCCCAAGCAAAGTAACCGCCGATGTGGTTAACCCAATTGGCATTGCCAGAAGGACCATACTTCACAACGAAGGTGTCATTCGGATAATTCGAATCGGATTGGCCTGGGCTGAAGCCTTTGACCGTAATGTTCTTGCCGTTCTGGCTGTAGAAAGTGGTTTCGTTCTCGAACCAGCCCACAACATAGGCGCTATCCCGCGCATCCACGGCCACCGAAATGCCCTGACTGTTAGGATTGGCCGCGCTGGTCTCACCCCACTGAAAATCTCCATCCCGATCATATTTGACCAGCACCATGTGCCAGGACCACACACCAGGAACGGTGTGATAAGTTCCATCCGCCGACGAAAACTCTGCGTCTGTCTGGCACAACCCCGCCAGGTAAACCGTTCCGGTAGTCGGGCCCACAGCCACTCCGTCGCCTTCACACCTGCCCTCACCTCCGGATCCCATCGCACCCGTTCGCACCCAGGCCACCACGCCCGAAGAACTGTACTTCGCGAGGAAAATAGTCTGGCCGGAACTACTGACCGGAAGCTCGTTACCATCGGTCGAGCCGAATGTCGCGCTGTTGTAAAACGCCCCGGTTAGATAAATATTCTCGCTACCATCCAGCGCAAGATCGGTCGCGAAATCGTCACCGTATGATCCGCCTGCTTGTATTGTCCAAAGTACTGTCCCGGAAGAATCGCGCTTAGTAAGAAAGATGTCTCCGCCCCCGTATGACATCAGTGGCGTGTTTCCAATCCCAAACTGTAGCGTTGATGTAAAGTAACCTGCGACGTACCGCGAACCGTCAGCGCCTATCTTGACCGCGGAGCCGCCATCAACTCCGTCCCCGCCGATGCTGCCCGCTCGCAACCAAGGTGCGGACGTATTGGCAGACACCGCAAGGCTTAACAGCAAGCAGACCAGGATCGCTAGTATCAAATGACTTCGAAACATTCGCTGTCGTGTGATTTTCATACTTCGACTCCTTCGCAAAACAAAATTTCGGTACGTTAGCTCGATTTCAGACGGACGATTGCCTTCTTACATGTTCGGTTCTCAAACGCGAGTGCAAGGCAAAGTTCTGCGCGGCGCAACTTTGGTGGGCGCACTCGGGTCGTGCCGGTTGCGTGTGACGACCACCATTCAATTCGTACTGACAGACATCACTGTGACCGTTCAGTCAACCGCCTACATGCGGTGATGACAACGGCACGGTGGAAATAGAGCCACCTCCGTGACCGATAGGTTACTCACGCTAATCAGGATTTTTCGTCGCGTCGAAGTGCGGTGCGGCGGAACTGGAGCTGGTCTGCGCGATCTTGCTGAAAAGAACTCCCAGGGGAAAAATCGCGAACGGAACACGCCCAAGCTAGGCCGATAGATAGTGGATGCACAATGATTAAAATCACTGTCGTCAGTGAATCAGAACACACGAAGCCGGCAAAGCAAAATGCCTCGCTCGGCTAAGTTCGTAGTTCTTGTTTGACGCGGGTGGCCCATTCAAGCCCTGTTTCGGCTTGAGTGGGATAGTCCTCAGTCGAAATTGGGAAGCAAGGGAGAAAGCCGGGACAGACGGAACGAAACCCCTGCTCCGCGATCGCGTTGCCATGAAACGCTCGGCCCAGTAATCGCAAGAATGCGACGCGCACGTTCTCTACTGCGCGAACCCGTCCGCCTGTGTGACAGCCCCCATCGCCACGGTATGGTCGACATACACGCGCCCGGCGTCCAGCGCCTTGCGGTCCAGTTCCAGCAGGGCCAAGTTCTTGACCTTCGTTTCCAGAACCTTCCTCGCCGTGTCCGACGAGAGGCACTCCGTTTCTTCCAGCAGCGCGCCCATCATCACAACATTCGCGACCTTCGCCGATCCAAGCTTGTCCGCAATCTCGGACGCCGGAATGCACACAACCTGCGCGTGCGGAATCGAAATGTCGTCCGGCAATTTTTCCCGTCCATAGATAATCGTCCCACCGGGGCTGATTTCCGACGCGAACTTCCGCAGGGAGATCTCGTTCATCGCAATCAGAACGTTTGGCTTCGAGAGTACCGGCGTGCCAATCCGATCTTTTGACAGGCAGACGTGACAATGTGCGCTGCCCGATCGCATCTCCGGGCCATACGATGGAAGCCAACTGACCTCCAGTCCTTCGCGCATGCCCATCTCGGCCAGAAGTTGTCCGAGCAGCAGCACCCCTTGTCCACCAAACCCGGCAATCTTGATGCCAATGTGGCGGAAGCGATGATGTTTTCCATGAACCATCGCCTCCTTCGCGGCTTGCCGCTCTCCCTCCACCAACTCCTGGACCGACTTATGTGGAGGCGCATTCGTTTCCGCAATCTCCACCTTCCGGTCGCGGAACACCTCCAGCGGGAAATTCGGAATCATCTTCTCGGCCACCCACTTCCGCGCCTCAACCGGATCCTTCCCCCAGATCGTCGGACACGGCGACAGAATTTCGACAAAGGTGAATCCCGCACCGGCGCGCTGCAACTCCAGCGCCTTCCGCACCGCACGCCGCGCCTTCATGATGCTCTTATTGTCTGACAACGCGACACGCTCGATGTATACCGGTGCCTGCAATGACGACAGCATCTCCGCCATGTGCAGCGGAAATCCTTCGTTCACCGGGCGCCGTCCCCACGGCGATGTCGTGCTGCGCTGGCCTACGAGAGTCGTCGGAGCCATCTGCCCGCCCGTCATGCCATAGATCGCATTGTTTACAAAAAAGACCGCGATCTTCTCGCCGCGATTCGCCGCATGCACGATTTCAGCCGTCCCGATCGCCGCAAGATCTCCATCACCTTGATACGCAATGACAATCTTGTCTGGACAAGCTCGCTTCAGTCCTGTCGCCGCGGCCGGAGCCCGCCCGTGCGCCACCTGCACATTCCCCACGTCGAAGTAGTAGTACGCAAAGACGGAACAACCCACAGGACTCACCAGAATTGTCTTATCCTGTAGCCCCAGATCTTCCAGCGCCTCCGCGATCAGCTTGTGCGCTACGCCGTGCCCGCATCCTGGGCAATAGTGCGTCTGCTGCTTCAGGTCGGATTTCCGTTCGTACTCCGGATAGAACACTTCCGACTTCGAGTGCACCACTTCATACTTGTCCGTGGCCACCTTCGGTCCCTCCAGAACTACGCTCTTCTCCGCCATAACAAATCCTCTCGTGTAGCGGCGGACGCCTCGTCCGCTGGGCCCCACTCCTCTAGCATTGTTTGCGAGAGCGTGGGGGATTTGCCTCTCTCATCTACTTTTCACCGCTTCATGCCGGCGCAGCCGAAGCATCCCTAATACGCCCTTCCTGCTCGAAGCACTTACTTACACCTTTGCCGCCACGTTCTCCTCAATCTTCGCCAGCAATTCCTCCACTGCCGGCACATTCCCGCCCACACGCCCGTAAAACTCCACCGGACGCCGCCCGTTCAGCGCCAGCCGCACATCTTCCACCATCTGCCCATTGCTCAACTCGATGGTCAGAATCTTCGCGGCCCGCGACGCCGCGTTCACTAGTTCCTCCGACGGGAACGGCCACAACGTAATGGGACGGAACAATCCAACTTTGATTCCTTGCCGCCGCGCCTCATCCACCGCCGACCGCAGAACGCGCGCCACGATTCCGTATCCGACAACGATCAGCTCGGCATCTTCAGTGCGGTACTCCTCCCACCGCGTCTCCGTCTGCTTGCAGCGGATGTACTTCGCCTCCATCTGCCGCTGATGCTCTTCCAGATCGTCGGACTCGAGGAAGATCGAAGTCACCATATTCCGGCGGGTCTCCGCCGTGCCCCTCACGGCCCATGGTTTCGGAGGCGCGAAGATCTCTCGATACTCGAGTTCCAGCGGCTCCATCATCTGTCCGACGAAACCATCCGTCAGCACCACGGCCGGATTCCGATAAATATCGGCAAGCTCAAACGCCAGGATCGTCAGGTCCGCCATCTCCTGCACGGACGCCGGCGCAACTACGATATTGCGATAGTTGCCGTGTCCTCCA
>C688J18823_10001372_pt1 | contig 14924 bp, 10 predicted proteins | sample HopSoiMetagenom1_FD_18823 | JGI IMG/M metagenome (IMG submission 18823)
CCGTACGAAGCGACGGTCACGAAAAACCTGCGCGACGGCGGCGCGATCATCATCGCCAAGACGCAGATGACGGAGCTCGCGAACTGGGTCGCCGCGAATCCGTCGATGCCGAACAATTACAACTCGCTCAACGGCTACGGCTACAACCCGTACGACGCGCGGCGCGATCCGCGCGACGCGAGCTTCGACGGACGCCCCGCCCTCAACACCGGCGGCTCGAGCTCCGGCGCCGGCACCGCGGCGAGTTTCTGGGCCGCGAATGTCGGCACCGAAACCTCGGGCTCGATCCTCAGTCCGTCGAATCAGAACATGCTCGCCGCCGTGAAGCCGACGGTGGGCCGCGTCAGCCGCTACGGCATCATCCCGATCACCGCCGATCAGGACACGGCCGGCCCAATGGCCCGCACCGTCACCGACGCCGCGATTCTCCTCGGCGTCCTCGACAGCTCCGACACGAATGACCCCGCCACTGGACGCTGTCCGCACATCAACGATTACACGCAATACCTCAAAGCCGACGGACTCAAAGGCGCACGCATCGGAATTCCGCGCGCCGGGTATTACGAGAAATTCACGCCGCCGGGTGCGGACAAACCGCGCTTCGGCCTCAATGACGATCAGGCGAAGGCGATGAATGACGCGATCGCGGCGCTGAAGGCACAAGGCGCGGTCATTGTCGATCCCGCCGACATCCCGAGCATCGTCGATAAGGACCCGAAAAATAATCTGACATTGTGGGGCGTCTGCACCGACATGGACGAGATCAAGGAGCGCGAATGCTCGATCGATCTCGCCTACGGTATGGAACGTGATTTCAACAAATGGCTGAAATCCCTCGGTAACGCCGCGCCGGTCAAGTCACTCACCGAATTACGGGAGTGGAATCGCAAGCACGAAAAAGCGGGCACCATCAAATACGGACAATCGCTGCTCGACATTTCCGATGCAATGGATCTGGAGACGTTCAAGAGCCGTTATGAATCGGATCGCGCGCGCGACATCCAGCTCGCGGCAACGCACGGCATCGATGAAGTGATGAAGGCGCAGAATCTCGATGCATTGCTGTTCCCCGGACCGGGCGGCGCGAATATCGCGGCGCGTCCCGGCTATCCGAGCGTGATCGTCCCGTTCGCACTGGTGCCGAATGCGCCGACGCCTGCGTTCCCCGAGGGCTTCAATGCGAAGCCGGCACCGTTCGGAGTGACGTTCACCGGGATGGCATGCAGCGAGCCGGCACTGTTGCGGCTCGCGTACGCATTCGAACAGGCGACAAAGAAGCGCGTGCCGCCGCCGCTGCCGTAAACGGCGCACGCGCTTCCGCGTCTGCTCTCTATGCTCGCAGCGTTGCTCTTCGCCGCCACGACGCACGTCGTCAACGTGAATGCCGATGGATCGTTTTCGCCGCCCGTGGTCACGATCGCGAGCGGCGACTCGGTGCAATGGACGTTCAGCTCACCGGCCGATTCGATTGTTTCGATCAACTGGGACGGCACCTCGGCCGGATATTGCTCCGCGGTCAATCCGTATTCGGCTGACGATTTCACCGGACCGATGCCGGTTGCGCCGGGCGGTGTGTTCACGATTAGCCCGGTGACGGTCGGATTTGTGGCACAACCCGCGGCCGCGACCTGCGCCGGCGGACAATCACCGAAAGCGACTGCGGCAGGACAGATGCTCTGTCGCGGCGGACCAACGACATACGCCGCGACAATGGACGCGACGTGGCAGGATCCGACGCTCACCGGCGTGTTCATCCGCCTCTTGTGGAGCGACATCGAGCCGTCATTGAACACGTACGACTTCACGATCGTCGATCGCGAAGTCGCCAAGGCCGTGAAGAACGGCAAGGTCTACAGCCTCGGCATCAAGGCAGGCGATGACGGAACGCCATCGTGGCTTTTCACGAACGGCGTGACGCCGCTGCAATTACAGGACAGCGGCAGCGACGGCAACGATCCGAGCTGCGGCAGCAGGATGACGCTCGGCAATCCGACCGAGCTCGCATACCAGAACCGCTATTTCGACCTGCTGCGCGCCGTTGCCGCGCATTTGAGATCGCGGGCCGACTGGTATCGCGCACTCGCGTACATCAAACCGTCCGGCGCGAATCTCTTTACACACGAAAATCGCCTGCCGAAACGGTGCGAGAGCAACTGCATCTGCAATACGCAGGTATTGGCGCAACACGGCTATACGCCGAATGGCCTCTATGCCTTTTATCAGGCACAGACCGATCTGCTCGCGTCGGAGTTTCCGGGCAAGTCGATGAGCTATGCGCTGATCCAGGACGGCTTCCCGCTCATCAACAATTCCGGCGGCTACGAGAAGTCGGACGGCACGTCCTCGAACGGACCGCTTCCCGGCGGAACCGAACAGACACAGACGATTCTCGACAACGGGCAGGCGACGCACGGATTGTCGTTCGTCGTGGCGCACAATGGCCTTTCGAAGATGATCACGCTCAATTGCGCGCAGAATCGCAACGGCGTCGGCTGCCCGAATCGCTGGGTGCTGCAGGAAGGACAGGAAGGCCAGGTCACCGGTTTCCAGACCACGAATGACGAAAAGGTCTCCACGCCTTCCGATGTCGATTCCGCATTGAACAATGGCCTCGTCAATTCCCAGGGCGTGTACATCGAGCTGTACGAAGAGCGCTATTGGGAAGCGGTGCGCCAGCCGAACGGCGTCATCGATCCGGCCGGCACCGGCCGCACGATGGCGCAATGGGTGACCGAGTTTCAGAACCGCCGCAAGACGTTGTTCCCGGCGCTCAGCGACCCTTTCCCGACCACGTACACGCGCACGTTTACGTCATCGACGCCGAAGACGCTCTATTACGTGCACGGCGCGAAATGCGGAATTGGAAGCGCGGCGCCGGGCACCATCGTCATCGTGTCCACGAGCGGCGTGGCAAATCGGCGGCGGCCCGCAAAGCATTAGAGCGGACACAACCACGACAACTGGCACCGGCCGTGTACCTTGTCTGGGGATGCCCGAGATCACTCCGATGCCTGCTGAGTTGATCGAGCCACGCATCGCGCGAGCGCTGCGCAAGCTGTCCCGCGCGACGAGTGCGCTGCCGGTGATCGCCGGCGTGCTCGTCCTCGCCGGCTGGTGGCTGCATATCGAGTTTCTCAAGAGCATCGTGCCGGGACTGGTGGCGATGAATCCCGTCACCGCAATCGGATTCATCTGCATCGGCGCCTCACTGATCCTGTTGACGAGACACAGCCATCGATTTCTCGCGAACGCATTCGCATCGATCGCCATGTTCATCGGAATCGCGAAAGCGGTCGCGCTGCTGTCGCTGCCCGATCTGGCGCTCGATCGCCTGTTTTTCTACGACCAGCTCGCGCGCAATCAGATGGCGCCGAATACCGCGATCAATTTCCTGCTGATCGGATTGGCGCTGATCACAATCGATCGTAGCTTTCACAAAATCTGGCCCGCGCAATTTCTGACCGTCGTTGCGGCGATGTCGTCGCTCCTCGCGCTGATGGGCTATGCGTACGGCGTAAAGTCGTTTTACGGAATCGGCTCGTACATTCCGATGGCATTGCACACCGCGGTGACATTTCTCCTTGTGTCGATCGGCGTGCTGTGCGCGCGTCCGGCGCGCGGAATCATGGCCGTCGTGTCGAGCGCGAGCAGCGGCGGCCTCATGGTGCGCCGCCTCATCCCCGCAGTGCTGCTCGTTCCCGCGGCCCTCGGATGGCTGCGCATTACGCACCTGCACCGGCGCATCGTCGATCCCGATTTCGAGCTTTGGCTGATGATCATCGGCATCATGAGCGTGTTCATCGTGCTGGTCGGATGGATCGGCCGCTTATTGCATCGATCGGATCTCGAGCGCGTCGAGGCGGAGCGCGTGCTCGCACATCAGGCGACGCACGATCCGCTCACACAATTACCGAATCGCCGCCTGTTCCTGGAGCGACTCGAATCCGAGCTCGCGAAAAAAGACCCGATCGCCGTCCTGTTTTTCGATCTCGATCAATTCAAGATCGTCAATGACAGCCTCGGACACGTCGTCGGCGACGAGCTGCTGTCCGCGGCCGGCAAACGCATTCGCGAAATCCTCGGTAAAGACGACCTGATCGCGCGATTGAGCGGCGATGAATTCGTCGCGCTGTTGATCGATCCGAATCGTGCAGCACCGATCGCAGAGGAAGCACTGCGCGCCTTCGGCACGCCGTTCCGGCTCGGGCCGCACGACGTCTTCACCACGATCAGCATCGGCATCGCCGTCAGTCAGCCCGACGACTCCGCGGTCAATCTCATTCGCCACGCCGATCTCGCGATGTACCAGGCAAAGGCGCGCGGCAAAGCGCGTTATGAAGTGTTCATCCCTAACATGGATCTCGATGCGATGCGGCGCCTGGAGATGGAGCTCGAATTACGGCGCGCCATCGCGAACAACGAGTTGCGCGTCTATTACCAGCCCGAGGTGGAGATCGAGAGCGGAAGGCTGGAGGGGATGGAGGCGCTCGTGCGGTGGGAGCATCCGGAGCGCGGACTCATTTCGCCGTCGGAGTTCATCCCGATCGCGGAGGAGTCCGGACTCGTGCTGCAGATCGGACGCTTCGTGCTGTTCGAGGCGTGCCGCCAGGCGAAGTTCTGGGAGGACAAATACAAATCGCCGCTGCTCGTGGCGGTGAATTTGTCGGGACGGCATTTTCAGCAGGCGACATTGCTCGATGAAGTGTCGGAGGTATTGCAGAAAACAGGCGTCAATCCCGCGCACGTCATTCTCGAAATTACGGAAACGACCGCAATGGCCGGCGCCGAATCGACGATCGAAATTCTGACGAAATTGAAATCGCTCGGCGTCCGTCTCGCCATCGACGATTTCGGCACCGGCTTCTCGAGCCTTTCGTATTTGAAGCGCTTCCCCGTCGATTTATTGAAGATCGACAAGTCATTCGTCGACGGTGTCGCGCTCAACAGTCTCGACAGGGCCATCGTGCAGGCGATCATCGCTCTCGGGCACGCGCTCGGCATGAAGCTGATTGCGGAAGGCGTGGAGACCGCCGAGCAGCTCGACGAGCTTCGCGCACTCGGATCGGAAATCGGCCAGGGCTATTACTTCGGCCGCCCATTGTCCGACAAAGGAATGCCGGCGGTGATTACGGGAGAGCGGCGCTGGGGCGTGTCATAGCCAACGCCTGATTGCGAACGGCGCCGCGCAGAGAACGGCGCCGATGAGCAGCGTCGCAATCGCACTGTCGATGAAATACGGAAAGAGGATCAGCAGGAATCCGGCGATCGCGAACAAACCGTCGAACTGCCGCCGCGCGTAAAGCAGGTACCCGCTGCCGACCGCGCCGAACAGCAGCCCGAAGAAAAGCGTCATGGACAGCCGTATTGTGCGGCGATGACCTTCGGCGCCTTCCCGGGTTGCACCGTGACGATGTACAGCCGCGAATATTCACTGTCCGGTATGTCCGGCACTTTGACCTTCGCCAGTTCCTCGACAATCCCCGGCACGATATTGCTGTGACTCACGATCAGCACCGTCTTGCCACTGTGCTTCGTGAGAATGTCGTTCACGATCAGCTTCGGATACTCCTCCGATTTCCCCACCGGCAACGTCACCACCGAAATCTGCTTCGCCGCCAAGGGCGCCACCGTTTCCTTGTTGCGCAGGAACTGCGAGACGTAAACAACGTCGATATTCGCATGCTCCACCACGCGCGCCAGCGCCTGCGCGCGCGCAACACCCGCCTCGCTGAGATGCGGATCATCGCCCGCGTTCAGCTGCTTCTCGGCGTGGCGAACGATGAGGATGGTGGTGGGAGCGGAAGGGCGGGCGGCGGTGAGCAGAAGCAAAAGGGCGGCACAGAGGCCGCCCTTGATGAGTCGATTGTGCTTGCGAATTAGGAGCATCCGCTTGTACTACCGCAATTGAGGCACTTATAACAAGCCCCATTGCGCACCATGATCGATCCGCAGTCGCTGCACGACGGCGCGTCCTGCTGGTAACGGAACGTGCCGCCGCCCTTCGTATTCGGACCGTCTGCGTCCTTCGGGGCGGCGATGAAGCCGATCGGCTGTTGCGCGTTCACGGCGACCGCCACCTTCTCGATGAATGAGACGTCCGAGGCGGCGGGGGTGGTCACGTTCGCGGCCGGCTTGGGTTGAGCAATGGGGACGGCGGGCGGGTCGTCGCGGAGGATCACGCCGGCGTGGGCCTGCGACTCGCGGTCGAGGAACTTGGTCGCGAGCCACTTGAAGATGTAGTCCATGATCGACTTGGCCATCGGGATCTCGGGATTCTTGGTGAAGCCCGAAGGCTCGAAGCGCGTGTGGGTGAATTTGTCGACGAGCAGCTGCAGCGGCACACCGTGCTGCAGCGCGAGCGAGGTCATCGTGGCGAACGAATCCATCAGGCCGGAGATCGTCGAGCCTTCCTTCGCCATGGTGATGAAGATCTCGCCCGGCGCTCCGTCCTCGTACTTGCCGACCGTGATGTAGCCCTCGTGGCCGCCGATGGAGAACTTGTGCGTGATCGACTCGCGCTCATCCGGCAGCTTGCGGCGCACGGCGGCCGGCGCAACGCCGAGCTGTTCGAGACCGGTCTTGTCCTTCGCCGTCGACAGCGGCTGCGAGCGCTTGCAGCCGTCGCGATACACCGCAACCGCCTTCAGTCCGAGCTTCCACGCTTCGTAGTACGCCTGCTCGATCTCCTCGAGCGTCGCGCTGTTCGGCATGTTGATCGTCTTGGAGATCGCGCCGCTGATGAACGGCTGCACGGCGCCCATCATCTTGAGGTGCCCCATGTAGTGGATCGAGCGCGTGCCGTTGGCCGGCTTGAACGCGCAATCGAACACCGGCAGGTGCTGCTCGAGCAGGTGCGGCGCGCCTTCGATCGTGTCGTTCTCGTCGATGTACTGCACGATCTCGTTGACCTGCTTCGCGTCGTAGCCGAGGCGCTTCAATGCGGTCGGAACCGTATTGTTGACGATCTTCAGCATGCCGCCGCCGACGAGCTTCTTGTACTTGACGAGGGCGATGTCGGGCTCCACGCCGGTCGTATCGCAATCCATCATGAAAGCGATCGTGCCGGTCGGGGCGAGCACCGAAATCTGCGCGTTGCGGTAACCGTGCTGCTGTCCGAGGGAGTACGCCTCATCCCACACTTTGCTCGCGGCGTCCGCGAGATCGGCCGGCAGCGGACGCGTGTTGATGCGATACGCATTGCGGCGATGTTTGTCGATGACGCGCAGGAACGGCTCTTCATTGACGGCGTAACCGGCGAACGGACCGATCTTCTCCGCGATGCGCGCGGACTGCGCGTACGACTCGCCGGAAAGAATCGACGTCACGGCCGCGGCGAAATCGCGTCCCTCATCGCTGTCGTACGGAAGGCCGCGCGCCATCAGCAGCGCGCCGAGGTTTGCGTAACCGATGCCGAGCGGACGGAAGGCGTGCGAATTCTTTTCGATCGACGCAGTCGGATACGACGCGTAGTCGACGACGATCTCCTGCGCGGTGATCACCACGCGCAACGCGGCGCGATATGCCTCCACGTCGAACCCGGTGTTCTCGTTGTAGAAGCGCATCAGGTTCAGTGATGCGAGATTGCACGCCGAGTCATCGAGGAACATGTACTCGGAGCAGGGATTCGACGCATTGATGCGCGCGGTGTTCGGGCACGGATGCCAGTCATTGACGGTCGTGTCGAACTGCATGCCGGGATCGCCGCAGATCCACGCCGACTCCGCCATCTTGTGCATCAGATCGCGGGCCTTGTAGGTGCTCATGATGCGTGACGGGTCGGTGACGGCGCGCGTGTGCCAGTCGCTGTCCTTCTCGTAGGCGCGCATGAAGTCGTCGGTCACGCGGACGGAGTGGTTCGCGTTCTGGAACTGCACCGAGTCGTAGGCGCCGCCCGGCGCATTGAACGCGCCTTCGAAACCGGCTTCGATCAGCGCCCAGGCCTTCTTCTCTTCCTTTTCCTTCGACTCGATGAAGTCGAGGATGTCGGGATGGTCGGCATTGAGGATGACCATCTTCGCCGCGCGGCGGGTCTTGCCGCCCGACTTGATCACGCCGGCGAACGAGTCGTAGCCGCGCATGAACGACACCGGTCCGGATGCCGTTCCGCCGCCCGCGAGCAGCTCTTTGGACGACCGGATGTTCGAAAGATTCGAGCCGGTTCCCGAGCCGTACTTGAAGAGCATGCCTTCGGTGCGGGCGAGCCCGAGGATCGAGTCCATCGTGTCCTGCACGGAGTTGATGAAGCAGGCGGAGCACTGCGGCCGCGGCTCGACGCCGACATTGAACCAGACCGGCGAATTGAAGGACGCGATCTGATACAGAAGGATGTGCGTCAGCTCGTCGCGGAACGCATCGCCATCCGCCTCGAGACCGAAGTAGCCGCCTTCGCGTCCCCACTGCGTGATGGTGCGGACGACGCGGCCGATCAGCTGGCGGGCGCTCGTCTCGCGCTCCGGCGTGCCGATGTGGCCGCGGAAATACTTGGAGACGACGACGTTGGTGGCCATCTGCGACCAGAACTTCGGCATCTCGACTTCCTTCTGCTCGAAGACGACGTCGCCGCGCTCACTGGTGATGGCGGCGTTGCGCGTTTCCCATTCGCAGGTGTCGTAGACGTCGACGCCGGGGCGGGTGAAGAAGCGGTCGACGGTGATGCCGCCGAGCTTCGTGTCCTTCCGGCCTTTCGGTGCGCGAGAGCTGGAGCGGGCGCGAAGATTTGGAGTGGACATATCGATGGAGGTCATTCCCTACTCTCCTTATCCTCCGAGGAAAAAAAAGTAGAGGAGGGAAGCTCGGCGTTCTCCGAAGGAGATCGGCCGGCGTGTAGCCTGTGGACCTTTTTCAGGCGCGCGCCGCGAATCCGATGTCCCTCACTCCCGACCTTCCGTCCCCTACCTCCCCCGTCACTGGCACCGCCGGTTGGTTCCGGCGTGTACCGTCAAAAAAAACGTGAAACAGCGACTCAGCGAAGCGTCCAGCGGACGAGTGGGGATTTGGTGGGCGGAACGGGCGACTTGACCTTCACGGTGACCTGGTAATCGCGAATCTGGAGAGAGACCGACCGGTTGCTGGCCCGCGTGGAATCGAGACGCGACGAATGCTTCAAATCCTTCATTGTCCTCCCTCACATCGCCGAGTTGTCTGTAATGCGCTACAACGTACGCCTCGCTCATGGTGATGTCAAGGGCGCACCACAACATGTTGTGGTCGTCCTGCGAGAGAACACAAAATCGTGTGTAAGTATTCGATTTTAAAAGAGTTGTTTCATTCTGCCGGATGAGCCTGATTGGTCGTATTTCCGCGCCTTATCCGCCACTTCCCCGCAGGTTATCCACAGGCTTTTGCACAGCGGTTTCCGAGCCTAATCCGCAGAAAATCCGCGATTTTTCCTCACGTTTTGCACATCTTTTTCATCAGGCATTCGGATGCGCATTCCGTGGACGTTTTCCGCAACCTTTTCGCATGGATTCCGGCGAAAAAATGGGCGAAAAACAGGCGGTGAATCGAAATCTGCGGAAACTGCGGAAAACCGTTTCCGCAAGGCAGGCTCGGCCGGAATCAGCGTGCGGTACCGGGTAAATTGCACAGAAATTGTGGCACGTGGAACACTGACGAAAATCTGAAACCTGAAACCTGAAACCTGAAAACGACCGGGCTCACGCCTCGCCTTCTTCAGGTTTCAGGTTTCAGATTTCAGGTTTCAGGTTTCAGTATTCGCCACTCGCGCCTGCGCCGCCGAAGGAGCCGGATCCGCCGTCGGTGCCGGCCATGTCCGGGTTGGTCGTTTCGGCATGCGCATGCTTCTCGGGCTGCGCGGCCATTGCTGCACCGAGCTTGATCAGCTCATCGAAGCGGGTGAGCTGGGCCGGTGTGGCGACGAAGCCGGTCGTGCGTCCGCGCAACGCACGAGAGAGGAGGCCGGAGATCGCGAGGAGCGAGACGCCGCCGGCGATCAGCTTCCATTCGAGAGCGAGCTCGGTGAGATCGTGCGCTTCGAATGCCGCGATCGCGATGCAGACCGCGGCTGCGATGAGCAGCGCGTGATCGCGGAGATGCAGGCCCGCGACGATGGCGATCAGCGCAAGCACCACGTAAAGAACCACGCGCTCGATCCGGCCGTGCGAGTCGTAAGTCGCAAACTGCCCCAGCACCTCGGCCACCAGCGGCATGACGATCGCGACATACGACCAGAACGCGTCGATCCACGGACGCTGACCGATCCAGCGCTTCGCAACGATCGCCACGATGGTGAGCGCGAGCGGCACCATCGCCACACGCCAGTAGTCGTGATGCGCTTGCCAGTTCTCCGAAAAATAGAGCGCGACGAAGATGGCGCCGATCGTGCCGAAGATCGCGTTCTGCATCCGCCACGCCGCGAGTGCGAACGCCGCCGCGAACACGAGCATCGCGTCTTTGGTGTTGCCCGACGGCAGTCCGCCAATGAATGCGATCAATCCGCCGATGAACAGCGCCGACTCGATCCCGCTCCCGAACATCCTCTTCCTTCGGATCAGCACCTCGGCGCCCGCAATCGCGATCGCGGCAGCGGCGAATTCGGTCGCGCCGATCGACTTGCACAATGCAATGAGCGCGAACATGGCGAAGACGGTGAGACCGAAGAACGCTGCGGCGACGAAGACGCTGTTGCGCCGCCATTGCGTCGCGAGGCGTTTTCCGAACGCGCTCCGTTCCTCGGACGCGAGCGTCCAGTCGTCGAGTTGATCGAGGATCGCGTGTGCGCGCTCCTCCGCGACCGACGGTCTCATTTGCGGAATCTCCGGTGCAGCGCGAACAGGATCGCCACCACCGCGACCGCCGTGATGAGCACGACGAGCGAACGGACGCCGGTCGTGTTGAACGTGTTCCATGCCCAGGCATCAATCGCGAGCGCGGAGTAGATCGCCGCGTAGAGCAGGAACGTCTCGGTATTCGTGCGGAACGCGAAGTGAGCGGATGCGGCCGCGAGGATCAGCGTGATGAGCAGGCCGGTGCTCGCCGTGTCGTTGTTCGTCGCGACGATCAGCGCGGACCAGAACGCGAATGTGATCGCGGTGTGCTCGAAGACCGGCGTGAACGTCGTCGACGGCCGCACGCGGCGATCGATCTCGCGCCAGAGCGCGAGGATCGCGGCGCATCCGAAACCGCGCAGGGCAAGATCGAGATTACGCGAGACGAGCATGTCGAGGTTGCGCTCGACGCCGAGCCAGCCGGCGAGCGCGCCGATGGAGAGCGAGAGCAGCGAGCGCGATTTGTAGACGTAAGCGCCGACTGCATGAAATACGGCCAGAAATAACAGGATGCGCGAATCGCTGGCGATCCAGCCCGCATCGGCGGAGGCGATCATGCCGCCGAGGAGAAGGATGGAGTCGCTGACGAGCGACTGGCGATCGCGGCGCGTCCAGGTCCATGCGTAGCAGCCCGCGGCCGCGGCGGCGAGGACGAGCTGCATCGTGAGCACGCCGATGTCCTTGATGTGATTGGAGATGAGCAGGCTGATGCCGCTCGCGGCGAGCATCGCGCCGATCCACGCGAGCGCGCGGACTTCGCCGAACAGCGAGAAGACCTCGCGCCGCTGGAGCGCGATGAGACGGGCGGCGGTGGCGGGGGTGAGGACGCCGTTGTCGCGCGCGTCGGAGAGCTCGGGCTCGAAGGAGATCACGCGCCCAATTATCCCTCGCCCCGCTTGCGGGGAGAGGGTGGCGCGCAGCGCCGGGTGAGGGGAGTGCCTTCAAGCGATAAAGGGCCCCCTCATCCGCCTTTCAGCGCGCGCGCTTCCAAAATACGACGCCGTTTTCGTCGAATGCGGGGGCGTAATGCGCCTGCAGGTATTGCCAGACGAGCGGGGCGCGCTCTTGGTTCGGGACGTCATCGATGTTCGACAGCGCGGCGGGAAAGACGATCAGCGCGGCGCCGGGCTTCTTTCGTTCGAGCGCGGCGATGACTTCGCGTTGCGCGCTCTTCGATTCGTACATCGGCACGCTCATGTGGCGGATCGGCGTCTCGCGGTCGAAGATCGCATAGAGCAGGCCGGCGTTCGCGAAGTCGAAGAATGTGTCGTTCGGCGGAATCGTGGCGAGAAAGCGTTGCGTGCTGTTCAGCGCAGCGACCGTGCGCGGATCGAAATACACGTCGCCGAAGAGTTTCGCGTCACCGATCGGGACGCCGTGCGCGCGACGAAGCGGTGTCGCGAGATTGAGGACGTGATCGAGCGGGCGGGCGATCACGATCAGCAGCACGATCAACGCGAGTTGGCGATGGTGCCAGAGAAGCGAAACGACAAACGCGGCGACGGCAAAGTCGAAGTAGTGATGTTGCCGCTCGACGTACGACGTTCCGGCGACGACGATCCAGAGTCCGATGAGCCACGTGCCGTTCAATCGTCGTGATGCGGCGCAGAAAACGAGCGCGATCACCCACACGACGAACGAGGTGCAATCGCGGTTGCCGAGCGCGCCGATGTCGATCGCGCGCAGGCAATTCGGCACCGTCAGCGGCGCAACGACGTACGCGCCGCGCGCGCCCAGGACTTCGGTGACCGTCACGCGGAAGAAGTCGATGGCGAAGCCGCCGATCGCGAAAACGATCAGCACCGGAACCGCGGCGCCCGCGACGCCGATGGCAAGCTGCTTCCACGATCGCCAGCGGATCGACGCGATGAGCGCGACGATCGCGGAGTCGATCGCCAGATCGAGACTGAACAGGCCTGCGATGACGAGCAGCGCGCCTGCGCCGATCATCCACTTCGGATTGCGCACCGATGCGACCGTGCACGCCAGTGCGGCGATCGCGAACGCGGCGCGCATCCAGACCGTCGCCGCGGGCAGCAGCGAATACGCGAGAAAGACCGCGAGCAGCGCGGCTTCGGCGCTTCCGGTGGCGGCGAAGGCGACAAAGTAAATCGCGGTCGCGCTGAGCGACGCGATCACCATCCGCGTCTTCAGCACTGCGCCGATGGAGTTGCCGCCGAGCTTCATCACCATCCAGCCGACGCCGCCGTCCGACATCAGGCCGTGAATCGGGACGATGTCTGTGTATGGACGTTTGCCGTGCAGCATCTCGTGCGCGGGTTGCAGGTCGTGGCCGTCTTCGAAGAAGTCGACGCGCTGCGGCGACGCCGGATTGAGCAATGCGAGCGAATACGCGGCGACACCGATCGGATACGCGATCCACGCCGCGAAGCGATGCAACCGCGCCGGATCGATGCGCATCAGCGCGAACGGCGTCGCGATGAGGAACGCCAGTGCGAGCCACGCGTTCCACTGCAGCGCGAACGCCAGCGGCGCAGCCGCGAGCGCGCGCGACGGCACGCACATGCGCAGTGCGAGCGTGACGATGATCGCGCGGAGCAGCGTCGAGATCGGGGTGTGACCGAAGTCGAGATCGAGAAACGCGAGATGGAACGAGAGCGCGACCGGGATCAGTACGACATCCGCGCGCGAGAAATGCGGATCGAACCGGCGCAGAAAAACGATCGCCGCGGCGGCGAGGCCGTGCAGCAGCACGTGCCGCACGTTGCCGTAGTACATCAGCGTCAGCGGCGCGGATGCGAGCGCGATCGTCGACGTCCACATCGCCCAGCGTTGCTCGACGACGAAGCGCATGACGAATGTCGAGAGCAACGCAAACGCGAATGTGAGAACGAGCAGCAGGATGAACTGGCGCGATGGTCCCGACGCATCGAAGCCGAGCTTCGCGATCCCGCTCGGCAACGCGCCGGGCTGTGCATGCCGTTGCAATGAGGGCGCGAGTGCAATGGCGATCGACGCACCGTAAATGGCAAATGCGGCGCGCACCAGCGCCGGACAGCAGACAGCGGACCGCGGACCGCGGGAGCTGCTCGGCGCGGCTTGCTCGGCGACGTTACTCCTGCTGTCCGCTGTCTGCTGTCCGCTGTCCGGCTCAGACGACATACGCCACCGCGAAGCCGATCTGCGCGAACATCATCATCAGATACATGTGCCGCCACGACGGATGGTTCTCCGTCGCGGTGAGCTCGTCGGGATTGCGCACGATCAGCCAGAGTGTGTAGATGCCCCACACCACCAGCACGCTGCCGAGAATGTCGAGCGCGAGGCGGTTGCCGGTCAGGATGCCGAGGTGTGCGCCGATCGGCATCAGCAGCCACGGAATCACGAACGACGGCGCGATCATGTACGCGGCCTTGCGCACGCCGAACGCGATCGGCAATGTGCGGCAGCCGCCGGCGCGATCGCCTTCGATGTCGCTGAAGTCCTTCGTCGACGCGGCGCCGAGGAGGAAGAGCATGAAGATCGAGCCGATGTACCACGGCTCGGCGACGTTCGCGTGCGCGACCATCGTCCAGCCGGCGACCTTCAGCAGGCAGCCGCGCGGAATGGCGATCGTCAAGTTCGCGCCGATGGGATGCTTCTTCGTGCGGCCGAGCGCCGGCGCGGAGTACATGAACGTCGCGAGCATGCCGAGGATGTAGATGTAGATGCACTCGTGTCTGCTCAACGGCGCGAAGAACTTTGCGGACCACGTCGTGAACGGATAAACGACGACCCACCAGGTGGGGATGATCGCCAGCGCGTAGAGCACCCAGGTGAAGATCCACGCCTGGTGGATCGAGAGCTCGCCGGTGACCAGCGGGCGCGACGGTTTATTGATGCGGTCGATCTCCAGGTCGTAGATCTGGTTGATCGCGTTCGATGCGGCATTGAGAAACGACGCGCAGAGCGAGCCGAGCAGGACTGTCATCACGACCGAGAGCGTCACGGCGCGCGACAGATCGGGATTGTGCGCGGAGCCCCAGGCGCAAACGGCGCCGGAGATGATGCCGAAGAGCGGCGGGAGCAGGGTGAAGGGCCGGGCGAGTTTTACGTATGACTTCACTCAGCGGCCGATAGTACACTGCGGCCTGTACGGCAGGCGCCCAGCCTGCCGATCAAACGAATGGCACGCAA
>C688J18823_10001373_pt1 | contig 14922 bp, 21 predicted proteins | sample HopSoiMetagenom1_FD_18823 | JGI IMG/M metagenome (IMG submission 18823)
CACCTTGATTGGGTGCGAGCCCGCCACGAGGCGCTATCGGTTGAGCGCTCCATCGACATGCCGATTCCCGGCTACCAGGGCCGCCTGGCGTTCCGCTTCGGCCCGGTCGCCTGGCGCGCGATCAAGCGGTCGCAAGACCTGATCGCCAAGGATGATGAGGACGGGCGCGGATCGCTGACGGCGAACATGGACGTGCTCATCACCGCGTGCCGCGACGTGCTCGCTGACGGCAACCCGATCGATGACGCCGGCCCGACGCGCATCGACGCGAAGCTGGCCGGACTCGTGGGCTCGAACACCAAGACCGCGCGGGAACTGCTCGCGTGGCTCTTCGGCCCGAACGAACTCGGCATCGGCGTGATGGCCGGCGAGCTAGTCGTGTGGTCGCAAGAAATGCACACCGAGACGACGGAAGAACTCGTCTCGGAATAAGGGGGGCCGCCGAAGTCCGAGTGGCGGCCACCCTCGCAATTCTCGGGCTCGACGGCATGGCCTTTCTGCGCACGGGTGATGTCGGCGAATCCGTGTTGACCCAAGCCGTGGGCGAAGAGGCCCTAAAGATCATGCGCGCTCGCGACAAGGCGTTGGCCATCGAAATCGCCAACGCCGTCGCCCGGCTCTTCAAGTAGAACCATGGCCCTAAGCAATATCGTTGAAACCATCGTCAAGCTACGCGGCTCGCGCGAGTTCCAGCACGAGGCGCGCGACACGGCGAAGTCCGTACTCGGTATCGGCGACTCCACCGAGAAGGCCGGCAAGAAGGCCACCGCCGGCTGGAAGGGCGTCGCGAAATGGGCGAGCGGGACGGCGGCTATTGCAGGCGTCGGCGCCTTCATGAAGACCGCCGTGGGCGCCGCCGTTGACCTCAACGAAGAGGTAAACAAGAGCGCCGTCGTCTTCGGCAAGGCGTCGCCAAGGTTGCTCGACTTCTCCAAGAACGCGGCCACCGCGCTTGGCATGTCGCAAGAGCAAGCGCTAGCGGCGGCCGGCACGTTCGGAAACATGCTCGTGCCGATGGGGTTCGCGCGCGACCGCTCGGCCGAAATGTCAACGCAACTCGTGAAGCTCGCGGCCGACATGGCGAGCTTCAACAACGCGAGTCCCGAGGACACATTGCTGGCGCTTCGTTCGGGATTGGCCGGCGAGTCCGAGCCGTTGCGCAAGTACGGCGTGTTCCTGAATGACGCGCGCCTCAAGCAAGAGGCGATGAATCTCGGGCTCAAGAACGCGGTTGGAAAGAACGGCGCATTGACGGCGGCGGCGAAGGCTCAAGCCACGTACGCCGTGATCCTCCAGGACACGAAAGACGCGCAAGGCGACTTCGTGCGCACGTCGGGTTCGCTCGCAAATCAGCAACGAATCCTCAAGGCGCAATGGACTCAGCAAGCGGCCGTCATCGGCACGCAACTGCTACCGGTGGCGCTCCAACTGGCGCAGGTGCTCGGGTTCATGTTGAAGCACAGTGCGGCGCTCTACGTCGGGATTGGCCTTCTCACGGCCGCGTTCGTCGCCCTGAAAATTGCAGAAACCGTGGCCACCATCCAAGCCATTGAATTCAATTTCGCCCTGCTGCTCATCCCGCTGGCGGTTATCGCGATAGTGGCCGGCATCGTCGCCTTGTACATGAAGTGGAAGTGGTTCCACAACGCGGTCAACGATACGTTCGCGTGGATCAAGAAGAACTGGCCCCTGCTCGTCGCGATCTTGGGCGGCCCGATCGCGCTCGCGGTACTCGCGATCGTGAAGAACTTCGACAAGATCAAGGCCGGATTCGTCGGCGTTCTCAATTGGATGATCGACAAGCTCAACGCGGTTCTTGGCTTCGTCAACAAGGCCGTGGGCGTGTTCAACAAACTGCCCGGCCCGGACATCGGCAAGGTGGGCACGATCGGCCACATGGCGGCCGGCGGCCCGGTACAGCGCACCGGTCCGTATCTCGTGGGCGAGCGCGGCCCTGAACTCGTCTCGCTGCAACGCGGCGCGCACGTGTTCCCGAACTCCGCGATAGCCGGCGGGCTCCCGCCGCTGGACAGCATCGGTAGCGGCGGCACGGTCGTGACCAAGGTCTATCTCGACAAGCGCCAAATCGCCGAGGCCGTGGGCAAGTACACGTCCGACACGAAGGCGCGGCGATGACGCGCGTATACGTCCGGTTCCAGTGCGACGACCCACCCACCGACCTCTACGTGTTGCTCGGCGTAGATCGCCCGGACGTGTCGTCCGGATACGGCGGGTGGGTCGAAGTCGAGCGGCCGAAGCGTTCCACGGTCACCACCTGGCGAGGCCAACCCGCGCGGCGCATGTCGCTCTCAATCCTCTTCGATGAGTTCGCCGCTGGCACGTCGATCGAAAACGACTTGCGCACACTCGAACGGATGGCGCTCCCACGGCCAGGCGGCCAACCGCCGACCATCAAGGTGTCCGCCCCGGGTGGCGTCATCCCGCCGTTCTACGAGGGCATGACGTGGGTCATAGACGCGATCACGTGGGGAGACGCGTTGATGAACACCGCCGCCAACCGCGTGCGCCAGGACGCCACCGTGACGTTGCTGCAATACGTCTCGGACGTGCTTATCAAGGTGTCGCCCGCCAAGAAGCGGCGCGCCAAGAAGAACCGCGCCACCGGCAAGACGACCAAGAAGGGCGCCAAGACCAAGCGCGCCACGTCGCACGCCGGCCGGCCGAAGTCGGGTGGCCGCGCAGCGGCCACGATCGTGTACGACGGCGAAGACCTTGTGAGCGTGGCCGCACGCGAGCTTGGCGACGCATCGCGCTGGCATGAAATCGCCGACCTGAACGGCATCCGCGATCCGCGCGCGATCACCCGAGCCCAAGTCATCCGCCTGCCCTGAGAACGACAAAGGGCGCCCGTAGGCGCCCTGAGAAGGTGTCGTTGGTAGGTCGGTACTAGAACGGGATGTCGGACGGATCGACGGGCGCCAGCGTCGGCGCCGGCATCGCCGCGCGAGCGGCTTCGAGGCGAGCGTTCGCGGCAACGAACTTCGGATCGTCGGCGGGTTGAGACACGGCGCTGGCCGCTTCGTAGGCGCCATCGACGCCATAGCCGAGCGACATCGCGCCCATACCGGCTTCGCCTCTCATCTCGCCGTAGGACTCCCACGACATCGCGACGTACTCATCGCATTCGTCAAGGGTCCACGTGGACACGTCGTTGTTGGTGGGGAGGCGGTCGTACATAGCGGGTTCCTTTCGGGAGCTTCGTTTGCGCTGCTACTCCCATTATCGGCAGAACATTCGTGTTCTACAACCCCTAGAGCGAATCTTTATTTCCGATGACCTCCACTGATCTTGTTCTTGATGTCGTCGCCGACGTGGGCGGCGACATCGCGATAGTGGACGCCATCGTGGGCGGCGAACTCGAACGCACGATTGAAGGTGCGTCCACGCTGACGATCGACGTGCACGATCCGCACCGGTTGCTCATCCGCTCCTCGAGTTTGTCGCGCGCGATCGACTTGCAGTACGCGGGCGTGTGGTTCCGGCTCGTGAAGATCGCCAAGAGCGGCGACACCGTGACGCTCACCTTTGAAGACCGCGACGTGGCCTACCTGCGCACGCATCGCAAAGCGCGCAAGGTGTCGCGCAACACGATGACGCGCGCGCAATTCGTGCGCTCGCTCGTGCGCGAAGTCAAAGAGAACCGGATCGAGTTCTTTTCGCCCGAAGTGAACGAGCGCCAGCCGATCGGTAAATCGTCCGAGGACGCGAAGCCGCGCAAGCGCACCACGAAGGACCGCGACACCGCCAAGCAAAAAGGACTCGCGTCGGGCGCCAGGCTCACCGTCAAGGGCGAGAACGCGGGCGACGATCAACGCCGCAACGGCGAACGCTGCTTGGACGTGGCCGACACGCTCAAGGCCGGCGCGAAGGCCACCAAGGCGCTCATCGTGGCCGTCATCCAAGAGTCGCAAATTCAGAATCTCAGCTATGGGCATTCGTCGTCCGTGGGTATCCTGCAATTGCTCGATATCCACGGCTCGGTTTCCCTGCGCCGCGATGTCGAATACGTGGTGCGCCTATTTCTGACGAAGGGGTTCACCGGCAAGGGCGGCGCGATGGAGCTTGCCCGCGCGCACCCGTCATGGGACGCGGCCGACGTGGCCGCCACCGTGCAAGGTAACGCGCAGGGCGCGCGCGATTACCGCCCGTGGTTGCAGGAGGCCGATCGGTGGCTTGGTGCGTACGGCGGCGCGAGCGGCACCGACTCGGGCGGCACGACCGACACGACCGTCACGCGCAAGAAGTACGAGTTCGCGCGGGGCGTGCCTGGCAAGTCGGAAGATTCGTGGACGGCAATTCAACGGCTCGCTACCGAAGTGCAATGGCGCGCGTTCATGGACGCCGGCACGCTCTACTTCATCTCGGAGGACCGCCTCCTGGCGGCCCGCGCTCGCTACGTCATCTCCGAAGACGACGACGGCATCAACGGGATTGATTTCGACATCGATCAGGGCAAGGTGTCGGGCGAAGTGCGCGTGTCCGTGCGTACCGAAGTCTTCGACATTCCCGTGGGCTCGGTGGTGGCCATCGAAGACATGGGAATTTGCAACGGGCGTTGGCTCGTGGCGACCGTCCGCCAGCCGCTCTTCGAGGCCGAGGCCGAGGTAACGCTCAAGGCGCTGACGCCGAAGCTTCCCGAGCCGGCGCCCGAGTCGATCACGAAGACAACCGAGCACGGCGCGGAGGCGGCGGCGGAAGGCGAAGTGTCGCGCAATTCCGTGGTGGCGAAGTGCTACCGCTTCGCGGATTCCGTAGACAAGAAGAACTACGCGTACTCGTGGGGCGGCGGCCACCTGAACTTCCAAGGACCGTACGACTGCTCGGGCTTCGTGTCGGCGATTCTCCACGCTGGCCGGCTACTCGAACAACGCCCGTTCTCGACGGTGGACCTCATCAATTGGGGCGAGCTTGGCGAAGGCAAGTTCATGACCGTGTGGGTGAAAGAGAACGGCAACGCGCACCAGTCGCACACGTTCGTCACCTTCGAGCTTCAAGGTGCCGGCAAGGGCAAGCAAGAGTTCGCCGAGGCCGGCGGCGGCGATTCGTCGCACACCGGCTGGCACTCGCCGCGAAACAAGTCCGGATTCGTGCCGCGCCACTGGCCGGGAACATGACCGATCTACTCGACACCTTCCAGACCGACGACCCGTCCGCGACGGCCGTACAGGGCTACATCGCCAACGACCCGATAGACGAATTCGACAGCCTCTACGCAATCCTTCCGAGCTTCGACGCGCACCAACGATGGGGGCCGCTGCTCGGCGCTGGCAATCCGACGAATTTCGCGCGCGGCGATGACTGCTTGGTCATCTTCGATGAAGAGCACGAACCGTGGTTGGCAGGCGGCGGCGGCGGCGATATCGGACCCGAAGGCCCGCCTGGCCCGAAGGGCGATCCTGGCGCGCCCGGTCCTACGGGCGCCACGGGCGCAACCGGGCCGCAGGGCGTCCCCGGCCCTACCGGCCCGCAGGGCGTAAAGGGCGATACCGGCGCGCAGGGGCCGAGCGGCCAAGCGGCCGGGAAAATCTTCTACTTCGCGCCGAGTGACGCATCCGACATCGCCAGCTACAAAACGATGTTGCCGTCTCCGAGCGCGGGTGCGGAGCAAACGGTATCCACGGTTTGCACCGGCACCGCCGACGTTCTGATCGGGAGTTTCGTCACCGATCCTGGCGTTCCCGGTGCGGTTGATTTTCCGGCCGGGACGGCGTACCGCCGCATTTACGCGATGGTGTCCGGTGGCTCGGCGCGCCTGCATGTCCAAGTGTTCAAGCGCGACGTAGCCGGCGTCGAGACGTTGGTCCGCGACGAGTTCAGTCCGGCGTTCATCGACCAAGCCCCTACGGCACAAGAATGGAACGCGACCTCTTCGGCCGCTGGCGCGCTGCTCGCGACGGATCGGCTCGTCGTGAAGCTGTACGCGCAACGCGTTGCCGGGCCGACGAGTATCACGGTCACGACGTACCACGAGGGCACGGCGCGCACGTCGCAAATTCAGACGACTATTTCGGCCGGCGCCGCAGGGCCGCCCGGCCCGACTGGCCCGGCTGGCCCAACCGGTCCGACTGGCCCGCAGGGCGTGAAGGGCGACAAGGGCGATACCGGCGCGGCCGGCCCGACTGGCCCGACTGGAGCGCAGGGCGTGAAGGGCGATACCGGGGTGGGCTTGGTTGCTGGCGGCACCACTGGCCAAGCGCTCGTCAAGAAGACCGCAACCGACTTCGACACGCAATGGAAGACGCTCCCCGGTCCGGCGACGCTCGTGACGACCGACTGGAACAACTTCACCGCCACTGGCTGGTACTTCGGCCAGCAAATCGCGATTCCCGCGCATAGCCCGCCGGAAATCGGCGTTACCGAATTCAGCGATTTCTTCGTGGAAGTTGCCGCTGCTACGGGCGGCGCCGCCGTCAAGCAGGTTATGTATACGGTCCTGCATCCGCAGCACGTCTGGCAACGTGGCTACGCCGGCACGTGGGAGACGTGGGAGCGCATTGACGGCGGCGTGATATCGGTCGCGCAGGTTTACGCGATGACGGCCGGTTACACCAAAGATCGCGCGATGAACCCGGCCGCGATGACGCTCGGCGAAGTCGCCAACGTGCTTGCGACGTTGATCGACGATTTGCGCACGTCGGGAATCATCAAGTGAGTCCGGTCAACCTTGCGGACCTGCCATCCGCTCAACCCGTGCCGACCGGGCTAATGCAGGTTCGGCGCGGCGGGGCGGCGACCACGCTGGCGTACAACAACACGATCGCGAGCGGCACGCTACTAGGGGCCGGCGACGGTGGCTTTATGCAAATCAGCGTTACGCCGGCTCGGGCCGCGTGGTGGCTGATCCGCGCGCAGACGATTTGGTCAACGCCCGACGCCGCATGGGCGTACTTCACATGGTTCGTCTCGCTCAGCCGCGCGGACACGCTCGGCGTGAGCACGTACTACGCGCATCACTGCCTGCATTCGGCGCTCGGCTGGCAGCAATCGGTCATCGACGCCGCCTTTCTCTTGAACGCGGGTGTCGCTTACACCGCGTCGATGGCGTGGGGCTCCTCACAAGGCTTCCAGCAATACCAATATGTCGGGCCGGAATATACGCAAATCATGGGCGAATTGATCGCCGAGACGGTGGTCTAAATGCCGGTGACGCCGCTTGCGCAATTGCCGTCTACGCGTTCGGTCCCCGGCTCGCGCCTGCAAGTCAAGCGCGGCGCCGCCGACACCATCGTGTCAACCGCCGCCCCGGCGGCTCCCGTCAAGCTCAGTGACGGCGCGGGCGGCTTCCTGCAAATCAGTTACACGCCGCTGTATGACTGCTATTGGGTGGTGCGCGGCGGCACCATCTGGCACGGCGGCGCCGATATGAGCGGCTGGCAGCGCAGCGATCAAGCGCTCACGATCACGCCCGCCGACGTGAACGGCATCACGCTCGGGCACCAGCAGACGATGGAGATTTACAACCTGGGCACCGTCGAGTGGCGCTCATACATGTGTTCGTACATGTTCAAGCTGGCCGCCGGTGTCGCGTACACGGCGGCGGTCGTCTTCCAGTATTCGGCGTCCGCGTATTCGTCGCAGTACCACACCGGCCCCAACTACGCGCGCATCATCGGGCGCGTCACCGGCGAAGGGGCGACGGTCTAAATGGTGGTCGCGCTCGCCGCGTGGCCGTCCGGGCAACCGCTCGGGACCGGGCGCGCAGCGTTCAAGGCGGGTCCTGCTGCCGGGGCCGCCGTTGCGTGGCCGGCCAATGGGGTGGCGTTCGAGGCGGCCGGCGTCCCGATGGCGCTCGGCACGTTCAACCTGTCCTACCGATTCATCCTGTGCGCGTTCGCGAACCTGATCTTCTACGGCAACACCGGCACCACTTGGACGCGCTACGACTACGCGATTCAGTTGTACAACACCGGCTCGGGCGCGACGGTGACCGACCTCAACGGCGCCTCCTACGTTCAGAACGCCGATAGCCGCGACGCTGAGGGCGGCGCGTGGTCAGGTAGCTCGCTTGAGTACAAGTTTTATTGCGAAGCCGGCATCAACTACGGCGTCCGGCTCGTCGGCGGGCCGGGCAGCGGCGCCAACGGCATCTACTACCAGGCCCCGACGACTCTGAACTTCGGCGCCTACACCGTGGGCGAGGGGGTCTACTGAGATGGCGACGTGCGCGCAATGCGGCCAAGGCATTGCCAATGACGAACGGTTCTTCCGGGTCAGTGTCGGCGAGGCCGTCGTTCCCGCCGGGGACGAGACGATGACAGCAATTCCGCCGCTTCCGCTCATGGGCTACTACGACTTTCACGATCAGCATTTGCCGCCAGCGCTGCGCCCGACGAATCGGGTGCCGGTGAACCCTACGGTGCCTCATGACTGATATTCCGCATTTCTCGGTGCCGCTTCGCTTCGTCAACGGCGCCGCCGTCGTGCTGGAGCAAGACACGACGGACGAAATCATGACGTGCGGGCTGGCAATTTTGCTGTGCCCGCTCGGCTCGCGCGTCGAGCTTCCGACGTTCGGGATTCCCGATCCGTCGTTCACGCAGGGACTGCCGAGCACCGACGTAATCGAAGCGGCCCTGGCCGAGTGGGAACCGCGCTCGCAACAAATCGTCTCCAGCGAGCCCGACGCGCTCGACGCGCTGATCGCGCACATTCCCGTGCGCATTGGCATTCCATCTGAGGACTAGCCCAATGCCGGACTACATCGCACCGCCGCTCGTGACCGAGCCGGCGGACCTTGCCGACCAAGCATTTACCTATCTCGAAGATCAGGTGGACGGGTGGCTTCCGTCGCCCGGAAACTTGGAGACGTGGGTGCTGGAATCCGGCTCGCAACTGGCGGCCGAGTTGATGGACGTGGCGTCCGCCGTGCCCACGTCGATCTTTCGCTACTTCGGTTCCACGCTCCTCAACCTGCCGGCGCTCGAATCCGTGCCAGCGACGGGCACGACCACGTGGACCGTGCGCGACGCGCTCGGCTACACGATCCTGGCCGGCACGCTCGTAGGCGTCTCGGCCGCAGGCGACACGCTCTTGGGGTTCGAAGTGGCCGTGGACACGCCGATACCGGCCGGCGCGACGACAGCTACGGGCGTGGTCATCGTCGCCCAAGACGCCGGTACCGAAGGCAACGGGCTAGCCGGCGACGTGCAATTGGTAGACGCGCTCGATTGGGTCACCGACGTAACGCTGACGGCGGCCACGAGCGGCGGCACCGATGGCGAAACCGACGACGCGTACCTAACCCGCCTCCGCGAGCTTTTGCAGTTGCTCGCGCCGCGCCCGATTTTGCCGAACGACTTCGCCGTGATGGCCAAGCAGGTGCCTGGCGTCTACCGCGCCACGGCGATCGACCTCTACAACGCGAGCACGAACACGAGCGGCGTACCGCGATGTGTGACCGTCGTGGTGGCCGGCGCGGATGGGCTGCCGGTGCTGCCGCAGGTGAAGACCGACGTGGACGCGCTCTTGCAGTCCCAACGCGAAGTGAATTTCTTGGTCTTCGTGATCGACCCCACCTATCTCACCGTGGCCGTCACGTTCACGGTCAAGCCGTATCCGGATTACGACCCGACCGACGTGGCGACGCGCGCTAAGCAAGCCGTGACCGCCTACCTGAACCCGGCCAATTTCGGGGGCGTGCCCTACGGCGAGGCGCCGCTATGGCTCAACGATCCGTACGTGCGCTATCTCGAAATCGCCGAAGTCATCAACCGCGTGGAAGGCGTGTGGTACATCGGCACGCTCACGATCAACGGCGGCACCGTTGACCTGGCCCTGCCGGTGCCCGGCGGCTTGCCGAAGGCCGGCGCGATTGCCGGGACGCCCATACCATGACCAATGTTCGACCGGTGCACGTGTACGTGCCGGTGGCCGGCGGGGTGGTGAGCGCCGACCCACCGCCGACGCTCGAATCGTTCGCGGCGAACCTGTATGCGTCGCTCGCGCCGCTGGCGTGGGTTGACGATCAAGTGGAATGGTCGCTGGCGAAGTTCTCGGGCGCCTTCGGCGAGATGTTCCAGGCCGTCGAGGACGTGGCCCGCGACACGCCCGAAGGGCCGGGATGGTCCGCCGTCGTGGACATCACCCGGTGCCCGAGTGGCTGGCTCGGATGGCTCGCGCAGTTCGTCGGCGTGAGCGTTCCAGTCGGGCTCGCGGAGAGTCAAGCTCGCGCGTACATCACGTCGCACGACAACTTCAAGCGCGGCACGCCAGCCGCAATTCGCACCGCCGCGCAACTGCATTTGACGGGCACCAAGACCGTGCTCATTCAGGAACGGTTGGGCGGCGATGCATACGCACTTAGCGTCTACACGCTCGACGTGGAAACGCCGAGTGCCGCGCAAACGCTCGCCGATGTGCTGACGCAAAAGCCGGGCGGCATCGTCTTGACGTACACGCGCGGGCCGGCGAATACCTACGCGGCCATGACCGCCGGCTACTCCACGTATGCCGCCGTGGCCGCAGCGTTCTCGAACTACACGCACCTAGCCGCCAACCAACCGGGATAGACGATGGCGATACAGCACACACCTACGCTTCAATTGCCGTACCCGGAATCGACGGATACGGCGAACGTGCCGCGCGACATCAAGGCGCTCGCCGACGCTATGGACCCGCTCGGCGTCGCGCCCGTGGGCGCAATGTTCATGTGGCCGGCGGCGACCGCACCGGCCGATGTGGACGGAACCGGCCGGGCGTTGTGGTTGCTCATGCTCGGCCAGGCGTTGCCAGCGGCGACGTATCCGAAGCTCGCCGCATTGCTCGGCTCGGCCGGCGGCAACGTCACCATTCCCAACATGCGCGACGTGTTCCCGGTGGGGGCCGGCGCCGCCGCGCTTCTCTCGGCGGGTGGGGCCGCGTCGGTTGCGTTGACGGCCGCGCAGATACCTTCGCATATTCATGGCGTTGCGCTGACGGCCGCTCCCGCTGGCACCCACGGCCATAGTCTCAGTATCACCGGCTCGAACGTCGTGGACCCGCAACACGTCTTTGCCGTTGCCGGTGGCGTGTCGCACGTCTTTTGGGGCGCGAATCTCGGTAGCGGCGACGTGCCGCTCTCGACCGCCGACAACTGGCACGGCGAGCAAGGTAGCCACGGCCACATTGGTTCGACGGCGGTCGCCGTTGGCGACCACACGCACACGGTCAACGGCAACACGGCCGCATTGGGCGGCGACGGCACGCACGAAAACCGGCCGCCGTTCCGCGCTGTGAACTTCATCATCCGCGCAGGTTGAAAGGCCATCCCAATGGGAGACGCGAACGTCAGTATCCAATTCGAAGCGGCATCGAGCGAAGAGGCCAAGACCGTCATTGCGGGCTGGACGCTTTCGCCCGGCTGTCGCGTGATGTCGTCCTACACCGAGGCCGGCGCCCTGGCGCAGACCGACGACACCGGCAAGGTGGTCCTGGTACCCGCTCCGGAACCTGAACCGACACCGCCCGACGTTGTGTCGGACGCGCAAGAAGAGCCCGAGTGATGGGCGCATACGGCGACCTCACCGAAGGCGAACAAGCGCACTGGAACGAGTACACGAACCTTCGGCAAATCTCTGATTGGCCCGGCTTCGATGACGCGCAGGATCAACGCCGTGCGGACTCGCGCACGTGGCTTCAAGATCGGCGCGCGTACATCGCGGACCTAGCCGAAGGAAACGTGGAGGGCGAGCCGGCGGGGTGGGATACGGCTAGTCGCCAGGAGCGGTACGACTTTCTCGCGGACGACAATCTCAATGCGGGAGCACCCAAGCATGAAGTCCGCTTGCCGTGCTCGGGTACCGCAACCGACGCCGAAAAGAGCTACATCGAAGAGCGCGAAGTTTATTTGGTTTTCGGGTCCACGACCGATGAACAAAAAGCGCGCAAGCAAGCGAACGTTGATTGGCTCGTGGATCGTCGCAAGCGCCTTTGGCACTTGATGAAGGACGACCCGGAGAACAACGAATACAACGACCGCCAGGCGCGCTACGACAATCTCTGTATCGCCACGCATCACGGGCAGGCGTACGAGGAATGGGACGAATCCCATAACAAGTACGGCGACCCGTACACCGAGGACGACGCTGGCGGTTCGGGCCGCTCGGCGTGCGTAGCGAACGCGAAGAGCTACATCGGCGTGAGCGAATCGCCGCCCGAGTCCAATCGGGGAAGCCCGCAACCGTCCGGCTGGCAGAACCGCACGATCGGCTATGACGGCGTGCCGTGGTGCGCGTGCTTCACGTCGTGCATGGCGTGGGATGCCGGCGTGGTCGGCTCGGCGACCGCGAGCGTGTCCAACAACATCGAAATGGCCAAGAAGGGCCAGGGCATGTACTCGGGATATACGTCCGATCGGAGTCGCGTGCATAGCGGCGATCACGTCGCCATCGGGTGCTCGACGTGCCATATCGAAGTGGTCGCCGATCCGCCCGATTCGTCGGGCTGCAACACCATCGGCGGGAACACGTCTCCCGGCGATTCGGGCTCGCAATACAACGGCGGGTGCGTCGCCAACCGGCGCCGAGCGCCGTCCGAAATCGTCGGCTATCTGCTCGTGAGGTTCTAGCGATGGAAAAGGGAAGCGATGCGCGGCTTGTCGAAGCGGTCAACGATCCGGACGACATCACCGCGTACGGGATCGTGGACATGTACGACGCCGCAACCGAGGACGCGCTCCTAGCGCAGACCACTCCGGCCGAGGACGAACCGGGCGCCGAATGCGAGCCGAGGCCGCCGGCCGGGACCGATGCCGACTCGGGGTATGATCCACTACCGCCGGCCTAGCGTGTTCGCGCCAGGACGTGCCGGGTGCCCACGCACCCACGCCATAACGGGCGTCGTCTCTTCGGAGGCGGCGCCCTTCTTTTTTGCCTGACGCTACCGTCCACTTGCAGATGGGAATGCGATGTGCAACGTTGAAAGTACCGGCACGTTCGCCAACGGACCGTAGGAGGGCCGGCCTTGAGCGCGACTGAACATGGTTGTTTTGACCCCACCTTGGCCTTCGCGCGCAAGCACGACCTGGCCGGCCACCTAGCCCGCGAGGACGTGGCGTTGAGGATCGTCAACAAATCGGCCGCCGAAGCGGCGGCCGGATTGCTGGCGTTGGGCTTCCAGGCCGGCTTCGAAGCCTGTCAGAGAGAAGACGGCGAGCGCGGCTAGCCGTCGCCGTTGGAGGCGTCGTCTTCGCGGAGAATGTCGAGCGCGCGGCCGGCGATGGCTTCGGCCACCGACATGCCCAAGGCGGTTTCGAGCCGATCGAACCGGGCGTGAATCGAGCGAAGCTCTTCCGGCACCGTCTCAAAGCCTGAATCCATGAACGAGCGCGGCACGCCGCACGCGTCCGCGATGGCCCAAAGTTCGTCCATCGTGATGTCTTTGGCGCCGCGCTCCATTCGCTTGACCGTGATGTGAGAGACGCCGAGCGCTTCGGCCACGGCGTCTTGCTTCATGTCGGCGTATGCGCGAGCGGCGCGCGCGCGAGCGGCGCGCATCTTTCGAAGCTCTTGGCGATCGTCGTCTATTGGCATTGGCTCGTACGCCCTTCGTGGGATTGAGCTAAGCCCGAGCGTTCTGACACTCGCGGCCCCTGACGCTCCGGATTCTACAGACACGCGCGACAGAACGCGACACGCGCGACACGGATTGATACGGATTGGATCGGACGGACCGTCAGATAGGGCACGTCCGGTTGCATTAGGGCTCATCTCGGAGTACAAATCGAGACATGCAGAACGACGCCGGACAGGCTTCCGGCGCTACGTTCACGCGTCTCCGAATAGCTGCCGGACTTAGCGCGCGCCAGTTGGCGACTCGCGCAGGCGTCCACGTCTCTTCGGTGCTCCGCGCCGAGCGTGGCGGCTTCGTGAAGCCTGAAACGAGAGACAGGCTCGTGCTCGTGCTTGGCCCGAGCGTGGCGGCACTGATCGCTGTACGTGGCGACCGTCCCGACACGCCGCTGTACCTGGCACGCCGTGACCGTGGCGAGTCTGGCCGAGAGGCCGCGCGCCGTGCCGGCGTGTCCAAAGACGTGTTCTTTCGAGCCCAACGGGGCGAACGGGTCCACCCGGAGAACGCCTACAAGATCGCGACCGCGTTCGACCTGGCCGTGGAGGACATATGGCCGGTGGATCGGACCGCCGCATGATCGGCCGCAAACGCCGTCTGCGCCGCGCCAAGCGCTCGCGTGACCAGTTCCGCATGGAGGCGGACGAACGGGCCGCACGCGCCGCTCTACGCCCGCATACGGGCGCCGTGGTGCCGGCCACCATCTACCCGCCAAGCGAGGCCCACAAATGACAACCACCGCCGTGGCCACCCGGCCGCGTATGAGCTTGGGCGCACTCGAAGACCCGGAGCAACTCGGCCGGCTACTCGCCGCCTCCGGCTACTTCACCGACGCTCGCGACGCCGCCCAAGCCGTCGTGAAGGTGCTGGCCGGCCACGAGATTGGCTTCGGCCCGATCGCGTCCATGACGGGCGTGTACATCGTCAAAGGCCGGGTGACCTTGAGCGCCAACCTCATGGCCGCCGCGATCAAGCGGCACCCGCGCTATGACTTCCGTGTTCGCTCGCTGACCAACGACGCGTGCGAAGTCGTGTTCTTCGAGGACGGCAAAGAGGCCGGCGCTTCCGAGTTCACGATGAACGACGCCAGGATCGCTGGCCTAGCGGGCGGCGACAACTGGAAGAAGTTCCCCCGGAACATGCTCTTCGCCCGTGCCGTCTCCAACGGCGCGAAGTTCTTTTGCCCGGACGTGTTCGCTGGCGCGCCGATCTACACGCCCGACGAACTCGGCGCCGAGATTGACCCGGAGACGGGCGAACTCTTCGACGCGCTCGCGACGGCCACGCCGGTACCTGCGCCCGAGCCGACGCCCACACCGAGGCCCGCGCCGACGCCCGAGCCCACACCTACGCCCG
>C688J18823_10001374_pt1 | contig 14914 bp, 14 predicted proteins | sample HopSoiMetagenom1_FD_18823 | JGI IMG/M metagenome (IMG submission 18823)
GACGCATCGCCGATCACCGTGTCGATGATCTGGTCGAAGAACGCCGGCAGCTTGCCCGACGAGTGCGCCCATGTGATCAACACGACCGCCACCGCGGCGGCGGCCAGGATCACCAGCGCGTACTCCGACGTGGTCTGGCCCTCTTCCCGCCGGATCGCTCCCACGGTGCGCAGGTACAGACGGACGAGGTACGACATCTGCTCACCTCCTCTCAATCGATGGAACGCACGGTGGTGATGAGAACCGGCACCACCGTGAGGAGGAGGAAGGCAGGGAGGATCAAGAACACCAACGGGAACAGCATCTTGACGGGCGCCGTTCGGGCTCGTTCCAGCGTCTCGGCTCGCCGCGCCTCCCGGACCGTCGCGGCAAGCTCCCGGGTCGCGTCGCGCAGCGGCACCCCGAGCGCCTCGGTGCGCGCGAGAACCGCGGCTGTGCGTGCCAGGTCGGGATCACCGGTTCGCTCGACGTGGGCGGCAAGCGCCTCCCGCCACGGAACGCCCAGGTCGACCGAGCGCATCACCTCGCCGAGATCGTCGCCGAGCGGTCCATGGAGACACGCCGCCGCCTGACGGAAGGACGCCTCCGCCGACAGACCCGCGGTCGAGCCCGCGGCGAGCAGATCGAGCAGCTGCGGCACGTCGTCGTGCGCCGCGCGCTTGCGAGTCCGGCGGGCGCGGCGCGTCGCCGGCCGCCGTGGTGCCTCAGCGGCCGTTCGCACCGGCAAGAGGGTTGACTGTCTGCGCGCACTCGTCCAGGCCTGACAGATCGCGATGACCGAGGCGGCGACGGCGAGTCCGGCGAGCGACGCCACGCTCATCGGACCACCAACAGTGTTCGTATCCACACGAACGCGCCGAGCTCCAGCAGCAGTCCACCCACGACGCACGCGATGCCGACCGGGGTGGACAGCGCCCCCTCGATGTCGCGGCGCGAGGTCAGCCACAGGAATGCGAAGAATCCGATGGGTAGCAGCCCGAGGATCCAGGCGGACATCCGCGCCTGCGCGGTGAGCGAGCGCACCTCACGCGCGATGCTGACGCGGTCTCTGATCGCGCCCGCGACCTGGTCGAGGACCGCCGGCAGGTCGCCGCCGCTGCGCCGATGAACCTCGAGCGCCCCGACGACCAGCTCGACGTTGGCCGTCGACCGGTCCGTCGCCCACGACCGAAGTGCGTGATCGAGCGCGATCCCGGTGTCGAGCTGCTCGACGAGATGCACGAGATCGTCGCGCACCGGTGGAACCGCCTCACTCGCCGCGTACCGGATCGCCTGCGTGAGCGAAGCGCCCGACCGCACCGCCGCCGCGAGCGCCCCGATCGCGTCGGCGAACCGCTCTTCGATGACGACGGGCGTCACCGAGCTCGCCCGCCGGCGCCGGAGTTCCCTGATGACCCCGGCACCCACGACTGCGATCAGCATCCCCGGCACACGGGTAACGACCCACCCGACGAGCGCCGCCGATCCGAACAGGAGCACATCGTCCCTGCATAGCTTCGGCAGGCCGGNTGTCTGCTTCGACGGCAGCGTGAGACGGCCNGCGATGGTCGCCCGNTGCGCGACATANGTCGCCGCGCCCGCGCAACAAGCNGCGGATGGGAGGCCGGCGATGATCAGCGGGTTCAGCGGTCGACCCCGNCGTCGAACAACGCGTCCGGCAGGGACTCTCCTCGCGACCGGAGGGTATGCGCGATCGCGGGCACATAGCCGGTCGCTTCGAACGTGCCTTCTCCAGCTCGCGGCTGGAACCGGAAGACCGGCTCAACCACCGGCTCGCCCTCGCGCGTGCCTTCGACGACGGCGATCTCCCACACGATGCGGCGACCGTCGCGGAGACGGGCCAGTTGCACGATGACATCCAGCGCCGCCGCCACCTGACCGCGGATGTGGGCCGCCGGCAGATCCACGTCGGACATCATCGCCATCGTCTCGAGGCGCCATAGGACATGCCTGGCGGAGTTCGCATGCGCGGTCGACAGCGAACCCTCGTGACCGGTGTTCATCGCCTGGAGCATGTCGAGCGCCTCCCCGCCCCGGACCTCGCCGACGATGATCCGGTCGGGGCGCATCCGAAGCGCGTTGCGGACAAGATCGCGCACCGATACCTCGCCCCGGCCTTCGACGTTGGCCGGGCGGGCCTCCAGCGACACGACGTGCGGGTTGGCCAGACGCAGTTCGGCGGCGTCCTCGATCGTGATCACGCGCTCGTCGTCACGGATCGCCGTCGTGAGGATCCCGAGCATCGTCGTCTTGCCGCTGCCGGCTCCTCCCGACACGACGAGATTCGCGCGTCCGCGGACACACGACAGCAGGAACCGCATCATCCGCGGACCGACCGACCGACGCTCGACCAAGAGGTCGGGCGTGATCGGCGCCGGCGAGAACTTACGGATCGTAAGCGTCGGACCGCGGAGCGAGAGGGGCGGCACGATCGCATGGACCCGCGAACCGTCCGGGAGTCGAGCGTCCACCCATGGTGACGCATGGTCGACCCGGAGACCCAAGGGTCCTACGATGCGTTCGATCAGGTGCATGACCGGCTCCTCCCCCTCGAATAGCCGATCACGCACCCTTTCGATGCGCCCCTCTCGCTCCACGAATACGTCGTCGGGTCCGTTGACCATCACTTCGGTCACGCTCGGGTCCTTCAACAGCGACTCGATCGGTCCGAACCCGACGACATCGTCGGAGACCTCGTTCACGATGCGATTGAGCTCTCGCTGCGGTAACAGCGCGCCTCGCTGCCGGAGCAGATCCAGCGCTTCGTCGCGGACGCGGACACGCCGTTCGGCGGGCGGCGCGCTGGCGAGCCCGCGCGCGTCGATACGGACGCGGAGTTGATCGCGAACCTCCCGGCGCAACGTCCGTAGCGTGTCTGCGCTCACGCGTGCCCCCCGGCCTCGACGTGGATCGCGCCCTTCAGGACGTGATCGGGCTGTACGTCGGGTTCGTCGTCCGGACGGTGCCGTTGGCCTCGAACAGGACCAGGAACGTGCGCGCCCGGTACAGCGTGCCCGCATCGACCCACTGTGCCGCCGTCAAGCACGACCCCCCTGGAGACGACGACGGGACGCCCGTGAACCCGCACGACCGGCTGGTCAGCGTCGTCCACGTGAAGCCGTCGATCGACGACTGCAGCGACACAGAGATGTTCATCTGCACGAGCCGCGTTTGGCCGTCGTAGTAGCCGCGGCCCTTCGCGGCGACTTGCCAGTCCGCGCTGCGCACGTAGCACGCCGATTGATGCCCACCCGTCTTCGTGGTCTTCCACGCGCTGCACGCGGTTCCCACGTTCGCGTGCGCCGGTGTCGCGATCGCCACCATCGCGACGATCCCGACGGCGACTGCGATCTGCCGTATCCGCACCTGTTCCCCCTTGTGGTCCGCGGGCCCGGGAACGGAGGGGCCACCGGCGGGCGGCGCGACCGAGCACCTGATCGATGAGGGAGAGGACGTCGAGCGTCGTCATGCGGCGCCTCGCAGGTCCGCGGCGGAGGCGAGCAGACGATCGCTCAACCTCGCCACGGCTCGCGCCGCCCGCGCACGAGGCGGCAGCAGCCTTCCGTGATCTTGTAGCCGCGGCACCGATGCATCGACCGGCACGACCGCATCGGGCCGGCGCCCGAAGACCCGCTCGACATCCGCGGGAACCACCTCGCCGCGAGCGGCGCGATTGACCACGAACGACGTCCGATCCTCGATGGCATCGGGCGCGATCCGAGCGAGCGAGCGCACGGTCGCGCGGAACGACGCGATGTCGAGCGCGAGGACCTCGACGACGGCGTCCGCTCCACGCAAGCATGCGCGTGTGATCTGATCGAGGCCGAGGCCGGTGTGCAACACGACGACGTCGACGGAGGCCGCAGCGAGGTCGACGACCCGAGCGAGCGAGCGCTCGTCCGGCGTCGGGACGTCGGGCGGTGCGGCGACGATCACGCCGAACCTTTCGTGGTGCGCGAGCATCGTCTCGGAGAACGAGCGCGGGGTCATCTCGTCGACGACGTCGCACAGCTCGGACACCGGGTGCAGACCGTCGGCGTCGTCGGCGATCCCCAACGCGGTCCCGACGTCACCGCCGAACGGATCGACGTCCATCAGGACGACCGAGCGCTCGGCCGAGACAGCCGCCCGAGCCAGGTGCGTCGCGACGAACGTGCACCCTGCACCGCCGCGCGACGCGTGAACGGCGATGACCGTCGCCCGACGCTCGAGGTGCTTGGCACCGACGGCGAATCCCGCGACATGTTCCATGAGCCGATCGCGTTCCTCGGGCCAGACGGTGAACCCACGGACGCCGGCTGCGATGGCGGCGCGCAGGGCGGCGATCGACTCGCGGCTCGCGATCGCGATGCATGGCGTCGTCGCGCGGACCGCACCCGCGAACCGCGGCTCGGCGATCACGAGGTCCGGCTCGAGCTGGGTGACGGCGTCGACGATCTGTCGCTCGCCGTCGGCGGTAGCGACGACCCGCACGGCGCCGCTCCGGTCCAGGAAGTGCAGCACCTCATCGAGCACTTCCGGCGCCTCGATCGCGAGGACGACGCGCGTCGACCGTTCCATCCCTGTCCCTTCTTCACCGAACGCGCGCCGATGCGCTGCGTTGTCGCTCGAGGAAGCTTCAGGGGGTGGCCGATGCGGCAGAGCCGCGCCGACGGGAGGAACGCTACCGGCTGGCCGGCGGGCTGTTGATCCCCAGACCGACCCATCTCGCGTTCTTGTCGGGGGATGTGCGTGTGCGGTTCGTCACGATGCAAAATGCCGCGACCGGCCGCCACGACGTACCGCGCCACGATCCGTTGATTTCGGGTCCCTGCTCTTACGGGTCCCTGCTCTTACATGTCGGACCGGGCGGCCCGCTACCGCCACGGCATCCCGGGGAGAGGCGATCGTTCGGCTGGCGATTTTCTCGCTCTGGGCCACGAGCTGCACGGCGGCCCACGAAGCGTGACGATTACGACCCAGGTGGCCGCTATCACCACCAACCGGAACGACCGGCAGGGCGCCGATCGCGTCCTGGAACGAGCTGCGGTCCGGGGCGAAAAGCCCCGGACCGCAGAGGTCGAGCCCACTACGAAGCTTAGGTGGTCTTCATAACGCCCTTCACCACGTCGACCTTCGCGCTATCGCCCGCTGACCGAGCGATCAGATTGAGCGCACGCGATGTCCCATGGTGCGCCGTCTTCTTCGCCGATATCGTGATGATGACTGTTCGCTCGCCGCCGGCCGGCACCGTCACCCAGTACGTCCCCGATGCGACGTTGCTCTTGATGCTATGGCCACCGGTCGCGTAGCTGATAAGGAAACCTTTACCGGAACTGGACCCGCTCAGGAAGAACGAGTCGGTGACGTGCGCATCGTTCTGTAGGTGCACGAACAGATGCTTCTTCCCGCCGGGCGCCATCTTGACGGTCTTGGCCTGCTTGGCCCCCGACGTGTTGTAGACACCGTTGCCGGCGTAGCCGGCGTTCTTGTGCTTAGAGATCAGCAGATCAGGCCGGTATTTGGCGGCGCTGCCGCCCGTCAGCGTCCGAACCGTGATCGGGATGTGCCGATCGATCTTCGTGCCGTCGCCAAGCTGGCCCCCGGTGCTGTCGATCGGCGCAAGGTTGTGTACCCCGTGATTCGCACCGAAGCACTTCACCGCGCCGGAGGTGGTCACGAGGCAGGTCATCCCGGTCTTCTTGAAGCCACCCGCCGAGATCTGTGCGACGCCCGAGCCCGACCGATACACCGTCACCGGCGTGCGCCTGCTCTTGGTTGTTCCGTCCCCGAGCTCACCAGACTCGTTCGCGCCCCAGCACTTCGCCGCTCCCGAGTTGGTGACCGCGCAGGTGTGGTTGAAACCGGCGGAGATCGATGCAACCCCGACAGGCCGGATACCGCCACGGGATGCGTGCTGTCCGTAGTCGTCCCATCACCGAGCTCGCCGGTGGTGTTGTTCCCCCAGCACTTGACCGTGCCGGCGGTCATCAACGCGCACGTGTGGTCGAAGCCAGCCGAGATCTCGTCGACGGTGCCGCCCAGCCCGGTCACGTCCGTCGGCGAAAGTCTGTCGCTCTTCGCGCCGTCGCCGATCTCGCCGTGCTTACCCTGCCCCCAGCACTTGACGCCACCGCCGTTCGTCACCCCGCATGTGTGGTCCCAGCCGGCCGAGATCTGCGTGATGCCGCTCAGGCCGGTGTCCGTGGGGACGCGCGTTGGGTGCCTATCGCCGGTGCCGAGCTGACCGTTGCCGTTGTAGCCCCAGCACCAGACGGCACCCGTGTTCTTGAGCGCGCAACCGGAATCGAAACCAAGCGTGACCTGCTGAACGCCGCTGTTCAAGCCCTGCACGTCAACCGGCGTGACGCGTTTGATCAGCGACCCGTCGCCGAGCTCGCCGTCGCCGTTGTGCCCCCAGCACTTCACGCCGCCGGCGTTCGTCACGGCGCACGAGTGATCCCACACCGCCTGGACGTCCTGCACGCCGGCCTTGAGCCCGCGCACCGTCCGCGGCTGGAGCCGGTCGATCTTGGTGCCGTCGCCGACCATGCCGACCGCGTTGAAGCCCCAGCATTTCGCTACACCGGCCGTCGTGCGCACGCAGGCGTGCACCGCTCCGGCAGAGACAGAGGAAACCTTCACTGCTTGTGCGGCAGGCGCCGCGATGACGAGTGCGCCGGCTACCAAGCCGATCGCAGTGACGATGCGGGTCATGTGCGACCCGATCCGGGGGATGGTGAGATGCATGATGCCTGTTCCCTCCTGTTCGCGAGCCGAGCCCGGCGACACTGGCGAAGCACGATGCGATACGCGTCGCGTGGAGCCACACCCTAGCCGCGGCATCGACCTGGGGACAAGGCAGGACGCGACGTCGCGACCCTCGGCCTAGGACCAAGGTCGGGGACGACCGCGACGGAACCATCAGAACGCCGGAGGGGTCACTCGCGCAGACCCATGGCTAGCCTGACTCCGATGACGGCCCGCGCGACGGTGCGGCGGCGGCGCCTCGCGTTCGGCGCGATGGTCGCGATCTTGATCCTCGGCGGCGGCTTGGCGGTCGTTCGAACGGATGGCAAAGCGGCGCATCCGGTTCCGACCGCGCCGGTGCGTACAGCTGCCGCACCCATCCCCACAGCCACCGGCGCCCGTCCAGCGGCGCAGGTACCGGACGCCTGGCTCGCCTGGATCACCGGTTCGCTGCCCGCCGGCATGCCCGACCTGGCGGCGAGCACACCGTCGCTCGGCACGACGGTGGTGGTGGCGGGCGACACGCGTTGGATGACGTCGTCGCGCGCCGCAGACGGCTCGGTGGTCGACCGGCCGACGCCGCCCTTCGAGATCCCGATCGACGCGTTCTCGGTGGATCCGGCGGCGTACGGACCGTTCGTGTCGTCGGACGTCCGCGCCGAGGTCACGTCGGCGCTTCGCTCCGGCGAAGCGGTCCTCGGCGCGTCCAGCGCGAAGCTCCGAGACCTCGACGTCGGCGGCTCGATGACGTTCGGGTCGCGGACGATACGCGTGGGCGCGGTGGTCCCCGATCCGGACGCCGGCTGGAGCGAGATGCTCGTGTCGCGCGCCATCGGGCGATCGCTTGGGATCGTCGACGACCGGTACCTCCTGGCCCAACCCGCGGGACGGATGACCCTTCAGCGGTTCGGAGGGATCATGCGCCGCCTGATCCCCGGCACCGCGATCCGGATGTTGCCCCCCGGCGGGTCCACGTACATGAGGATCGCGTCCGGCGTGAACCCGCCCGTCGTGATGAAGGACGTCTTCGGCGAGTTCGCCGCCTATCCTCAGAGCGCCGATCCCGCCTATCTGACGGTCGATCCTGCCTGGTACGAAGCGCACATCGTCACGCGAAGCGTGCCGATCCTCGGGCCGGTGACATGCAATCGTCGGCTCTTCCCGATGCTCATCGGCGCGCTGACCGACGTCCAGACGGCCGGCCTCGGCAACGAGCTGCACGTGTACTCGGGGTGTTACGCGGCCCGGACGGTCGCCCGCAGTCCCACCGCACCGCCGTCGCAGCACGCCTACGGCGCGGCGATCGACATCAACGCACCCGAGAATCCGTACGGCGCACAGCCGACGATGGACCCCCGCATCGTTCGGATCTTCCGGCGCTGGGGGTTCCTATGGGGAGGGACGTTCCTCACGCCCGACGGGATGCATTTCGAGTACGGCGCCGCGCCGCACGCAGGCGTGAGCGGGTAGCTGTCCGAACCCGGCGGTAGGCTCATCTGATGCCGGTGGTCACGCTCCGCGCGCCGTTGAAAGATCTCGCGGGAGGCAACCGCGACCTCGAGATCGCCGGAGGCACTGTTGGCGACGTCCTGCGCACGCTCGAGGCGGCGTGGCCCAAGACGACCGGCTGGATCTTGGACGAGCACGGCGCGGTGCGCCGCCACGTGAACGTCTTCCGCAACGGCGAACGCGTCGACGCGACCACGGCGCTCACCGCCGATGACCGTCTCCAGGTGCTTCCGTCGATCACAGGGGGAACGTGATGCCCGAACTGCTGGTGGGAACCAAGAAGGGGTTGTTCGTGTTGTCCGACGAGGAAGCCGGCTCCTACCGGATCACGGCGCGGGCGTTCGCCGGCGACGTCGTCGAGTACGCGATCCGCGACCGCCGCACCGGTCGGTACTTCGCGTCGGTGACGTCCGGCTTCTACGGGCCACGGCTGATGTTCACCGACGATCCCTCCGGCGAGTGGCAGCAGGCATCGGGGATCGCGTTCGCGGACAGCGACGACGTGTCCCTCGAACGGATCTGGAAGGTCAAGGCCGGTCAGGGTGACGGGCAGCTCTGGGCGGGCACCGACCCCGCGGCGCTGTGGGAATCGCGCGACGGTGGTGAGACCTGGTCACGCAACGAGGCGCTCTGGAAGGAGCGGATCGCCGGCGACTGGCAACCGGGCCTCGGCGGCCTCGCGCTGCACTCGATCTGCCCGTGGCCCGGCGACCCGATGAAGCTCGCCGTCGCCATCTCCGCGGCGGGCGTATGGATCACGGATGACGGCGGCGAGTCATGGCGTACGGGCTACACCGGTCTTGTCCCCGAGTACATGCCGGAGGAGGCTCGTGCCGACACGAACGTCCTTTGTGTGCACAACATGCACAGGGCCGCCGCGCGGCCGGAGCGTCTGTTCATGCAGTTCCACGGGGGGGTGTACCGCAGCGACGATCAGGGCGAGTCATGGACCGACATCCATGAGGGGCTCCCCTCACCGTTCGGCTTCCCGCTGGTGACCGATCCCGCCGACCCCGACAGCGCGTTCCTGATCCCGATGACGGGCGCGGAAGACCGCGTCGCTCCCGGCGGAACGCTCGCAGTGTTCGGCACCCGCGACGGGGGCGCGACCTGGGCGCCGCAAGGCGAGGGTCTCCCGAACGACGCTTACGTGACGATCCTTCGGCAGGCGTTCGATCGCGACGGCGAGGGCGACGCGATGGGTCTGTTCTTCGGCGCGACATCGGGCGAGGTCTTCGGGTCGACAGACGCCGGACGCTCTTGGTTCACCGTCGCGCCACGTCTGGCGCCGGTGACGAGCGTGCGGGTGGCGTAGCGCGCGTCCCCGTCGCCGCGACCCCGATTACCCCGTGTCAGTGGCGGGTCCTATGGTGCAAGGCATGGGAGACGTCATCTCGCTCGAGCGGTACCGTGACGACGTCGCCGCTCCCAAGGCGATGTTGCACCGACTCGACGACGCGGTCGCAAAGCTCGACCCGCTCGTCCGCGCCCGGGCGTCGGGCATCTCGCCCACCGTCGAGCGCGAGCTCCGGGCGATCGCCATCGCCGTGAACGCCGGCCGGCCGCGCCAGGCGGCGCGCCGGGCCGAGCGGCTCGCCGGTCTCCTGCAGCACCCCGCGTCGGGCTGAACGCTCCCGGGCCGCGACCGCGCCGGCCGTAGACTCGCCGACTGATATGGATGCGCTGGAGCGTCGCGCGCTGATCCGGGGGGTCGCGACGTTCGTCGGCGTCGCGGTGATCGGCTCGACGATCGTATGGCTCGGTGGCCGCAGCGACGCCGGCTCCGCGACTCCGACCTCCTCAGCGACGCCGTCTTCCAGCGCCTCGGCGCCTGCGCCGACCCCCGAGGCGTGGCTCGCATGGGTCCCCGGCGGTCTGCCCTCCGGGTTCGGCGACCTCGTCAGCACGGTCCCGGACGTCACCGCATTTGCGACTGCCACAGCCGACATCGCCTGGATGACGGCGTCCCTCGACGCCAACGGCGACGGCGTCGACGAGCCGGAGGCGCCGATGATGATCCCGATGGACGTGACCGGTGTCGACCCGACGTTCGCCACGTTCCTACCCGAACCCGAACGTCAGCTCGTCGAGAACCTCGACCCGGGCCAGGGGATCTTGTCCGAATCGGAGGCCAACTTGCGCGGCCTGGGCACGGGATCGACGCTGCTGTTCCGCGGCGGTCAGCAGGTCGATGTGGTCGGCACGCTGCCCGACGCACTGATGGGGGCCTACGAGGTGCTGGTTCCGCGCGAGACCGGCCAGAAGCTCGGCGTGACCACCGAGCGTTACGTGTTGTTCCATGTCAAGCAGAACGCGTCGGTCACGGCCGCCGACCTGATCCCGTCGTTACGCGACCTGTTGCCGGTCACCACGCCGTATCCAGCGGTCGAGGTGCGAGCGCCGGGCGACACGGCGTTCCTGCGAGCCAACGATCGGGTCATGCCACCGTTGTTCCTCAAAGAGACGTTCGGAGAGTTCAAGGCCCGCCCGGACACCGCCGATCCGGGGCACATCGTGATCGACCCGCGATGGGTCCAAGACCACATCCAGTCGGCGACCCTGCCGGTGCTCGGGTCGGTCACATGCGATGCAGACATCCTGCCGCTGTTGAAGCGCGCGATCCACGCGATCGTCGCCGACGGAACGTCCTCGGCGATCACCGATGTCGGGCCCTGCTTCGACCCGGTCTCCGCTCCGGACGATCCGTCGGGGCCGCTCACGCCGGCCGACTGGGGGGTCTCGATCCAGCTCGACCCCTCCTCCAACCCGCCTGGGGAGCAGCCGACCATGCCGAAGCCGATCGTGCAGCAGATGTACAAGGTCGGCTTCGGTTGGGGCGGAAACGATGCGTACCCGCAAGGTGCAGTGTTCCGCTATCGAACGGTCAGCGCCGCCCGGGACTAGCGCGGAAGCGTTGGCGGCCGATCTGCACAGAGCGAGGGGAGCAGGTATCAAGCGCTGGTCCGCACGTGTCCCTGGAGCCGGGTTCGTACGCCCCGGGTCCTGGGACATGCCTCCCGCGGCATGACTCGCGCGTGGGTTCTGCTCCCCTCGCGGGCGCCTTTCGGCATCCCACACGACCGTACACCCGAACGTTCACGCGCGCTAGCCCGCCGCGCGGTGTTGGCGCGACGCCGTGATCACGCGACGGCGCGGCGTTCGCGCGCACGTAACGACACCCACACGAGGACGCCGGCGACCGCGGCCGCGCCGACGGCCGCAGCGGCGACCCCCGCGCGCTTCGGCGGCACAGCCTCCGCGATCCGCGATCGCAACCGCACCGGGTTGCGGAAGTCGCGGGTCTCCCACCCGCGGTCGTCGGCGATGTGCCGCAGATCGCGATCGGGGTTGACGGCGACGGGGTGCCCGACGGCTTCGAGCATCGGCACGTCGGTCACCGAGTCGGAATACGCGAACGATCTCGCGAGATCCACGCGGGCACGCGACGCCAGCGATCGGATCGCTTCGGCCTTCTGGTCGCCGTACGCGTAGAACTCCAGCTCGCCGGTGTACCGGTTGTCGGCGTCGACCTGTGCGCGAGTCGCGATGACCCCCGAGACACCGAAGTGCCGTGCGAGCGGGCGAACGACCTCTTCGGGCGAAGACGACACGATGTAGATGCGGCGCCCGGCCGCCTGGTGTTCGGCGATCAGGTCGAGCGCCTCTTGATACACGAACGGGTCGATCACTTCGAGCATCACGTCATGGACCAGCCGCTCGACCTGCATCCGATCCCAGCCCTTGGTCAGCTGGAGCATGCCTTCTTTCAGCCGCTCCATCCGCGACTCGTCGGCACCGATCAACAGGTACACCAGTTGGGCGTACGCGCCGCGCATCAGCTGGCCGCGCGAGACCATCCCCGCCCGGTACAACGGCCGTCCGAGCGCGAGCGAGGACGATCGGCTGATGATCGTCTTGTCGAGGTCGAAGAACGCGGCTTCCATCGTCGTCCAATCGTAGGTCACGCATCCGACGGGACCCAGAAGTGCATCGGCGTGTCCAACCGCGACCTGACCCTGGGCGACCGGTCACCGGCGTCGGGTTGCCGGTAGCCTTGCCCGCGGAGGCGTCAGGGTTCCTGGTGGGCCTCGCGGTCTTCAAAACCGTTGAGGGGGCGACGAGCTTCCTGGCGGGTTCGATTCCCGTCCGCCTCCGCTTTTCGCAGGCGCGCCGAGAGGCTGCGTCCTTCCGGCCGAAGACCTACGCTTCGGCACGATGTCGACCGCCGAGCAGGAATGGAAGGCCCTGTTGAGCGGCGCGTACGTGGACAAGAGCGACAAGAGTCCGCTCCGGTTCATCCCTTCGAACCCCCGATGCAAGCTGTGCAAGGCACCTTTCCGAGCGCCCGGCGGCATCCTCCTACGGCCATTCGGCTTCACGCCGTGGGCCAAGAACCCGAACATATGTGGCCGCTGCTTCAAGGAGATGGACATGCACGCGAGGCGGTGTCCTTCTCCGATGGAAGGCGAGGTGGTGGCGGGCGCCGAGGTCGAGCTCTCGATGCTCTTCGCGGACGTGCGGGGGTCGAGCAAGATCGCGCGCCGGATGTCCGTCGGCGACTTCACGCGACTGATGAGCCGGTTCTACGAGGTGTCCAAACAGGTGCTGTTCGAAGCCGACGCGATCGTGGAGAAGTTCGTCGGCGACGAAGTCGTCGGGCTGTTCTTGCCCTTCATGACCGGGCCGGATCACGCCGGGGTCGCGCTCCGGGCCGCGGAGGACCTCCTGCGCGCGACCGGTCATGGCCGCGACGAGGAGCCGTGGGCGCCTCTCGGCGCAGCCGTGCACACCGGCATCGCGTTCGTCGGCATCGTCGGCTCACGAGGGACGAGTGACTTCACCGCCCTGGGCGACCCGATGAACCTGACCGCGCACCTCGCGTCCCAGGCTGCGATCGGCGAGCTCTTGGTGACCGATGCCGCGATGCGCTCGGCCGGACGGCCCCTCGACGGCCTCGAGCACCGACATCTGTCGCTCAAGGGTCATCCCGCCGACGCGGTCGTGTATCCGGCGCCGTGAGCGTGATCGCCCGAGCGCTCAAGATCCACGCGGACGAACGCCGCGTCGCCGTGTCGCTGATCGCGTTGTCGTTCGTCGTGATGGCGGGACAGGTGATAGGACAAAGCGCCGCCACCGCGTTGTTCTTCGACCGGGTCGGAACCGACGCGCTGCCGACCGTCTACCTGCTGCAGGGGGCGAGCTGTCTCGCGTTGATGCTCGTGATGACCGGCGCCCTCGGACGGACCGATCAACGGCGCGCGTTCCTCGTGATGGGTGCGGCCCTCGGGCTCGTCGTGTTCGTCGAGCGGCTCGCGTTGGTCGGCGACGCGACCTGGGTCTATTGGGTCCTGTGGCTGACGGTCGCCCTCGCGGTGTTGATACAGACGGTGTTCGTATGGGGCATCGCTGGGATGGTGACCGACACCCGCCAGGCCAAGCGCCTGTTCCCGCTCTTCGCGGCGGGTGGGATCCTCGGCTCCGTCTTGGGGGGCATCGTGACCGCGCCACTCGTGCACCTCGTCGGCGCGGCGAACCTGTTGTTCGCGTGGGGCGCCACGATCGTCGCCGCGGTGGTTCTGGCGCGGTGGATCCTCCCGACGGCGACCCATCGTGCGGTTCGCCGCCCATCTCGAGCGGGACCGGTCAGCGATCTGCTGTCCGCCCTCCGGTACGTGCTGCGGTCCCGCCTCCTGGTGTGGATGACCCTCGCCGCGGTGCTGTTCTCGGTCTTGTTCTATTCCTTGTTCCTGCCCTGGGCCGCCGCGGCCGCGGAACGCTACCCCACCGCGGACGGCGTTGCCGCGTTCATCGGGCTGTTCTCGGCGGTGACAACCGGCGCGGCGTTCCTCGTGTCGGCGGGTCTGACGAACCGGCTGTTCGTGCGGTTCGGGATCGCGCTCGCCGTGCTGATCCTCCCGGTGCTGTACGTCGGCTCGTTCGGGGTCTTGCTGGCGACATCGACGTTTGTCGTGCTCGTCGGCGTGCGCGGGGTGACCGGCATCTGGCTCCAAGGCGTCGCCTCGCCGGCGTGGGAGACCCTGACGAACGTCGTGCCGTCGGATCGCCGTGACCAGGTACGCACCTTCTTGAACGGCGGTCCGTCGCAGGCCGGCACCGCGATCGCGGGCGTCATCGCCCTGGTCGGCACCGACGTGTTGACACCGCGACAGCTGACGGCCGTGGGCCTCGTCGCGGCAGTGGCGACGGTCGGGGTCACCTGGGCGATCAAGCGGTCGTACGCGGCCGCGCTCGTCGACGCGCTTCGCGCAGGCCGCCCGGTGTTCGTCGACCAGGCGAGCCGGGTCGCGCCGTTCGCGCTGGATGGCGATGCGCAGGCGGTCGATGCTGTGCTTCGGGCCGCCGACGACGCCCGTCCGTCGGAGCGGCGCCTCGCGGCGCAGCTGCTCGCGGGTGTCCACGACGAACGCGCACGTGCATGTCTTCGACGCGCCGTCGCGGACGACGATCCCGGCGTCGCAGCGCTCGCGGCGGCCGCACTCGCTAGCGACCCCGGCGTCGCCGATCGGCTGCGCGCGCTGTCCCGCGACGCCGACCCGGCCGTGCGGGCTGCGGCCGTGGCGGCGTTGCCGAACGCGCCGGCGTCAGTGGCGGCGCCGATCGCCGTGACCGGGATCGACGATCCGGCGCCTGCAGTTCGGGCGACGGCCGTGCGGGC
>C688J18823_10001375_pt1 | contig 14914 bp, 12 predicted proteins | sample HopSoiMetagenom1_FD_18823 | JGI IMG/M metagenome (IMG submission 18823)
AGGTAACGCCTTCGTACTTCTCACGGCACTCCAGCAGCTTGTTCACTTCTTCTTTGGTGAGCAGCTGCTGGCGGCCGAGCTGGTGTGTGACCAGCGCTATCTTTGCGAAGTGCTCCACCGTTTCCATCTTCATGTAGGCAGAGAGCAGGTCGGGGCCGTAGGTGACCACGCCATGGTTCGCCATCAGGATGGCGTCGTAATCAGGAACGAAAGGCAGCAGCGCATCGGTCAACTCCGGCGTTCCCGGCGTTCCATACTTCGCTAACGGCACCGCGCCGAGAGAGATCACGATCTCGGAGACCAAGGGCTCCTCCAGCGACATCCCCGCAGCGGCGAAACCTGTCGCGGTCACGGGATGCCCATGGACGACGGCATTGATATCTGGCCGCGTGTTGTAGATCAGCAGATGCATCCCCAGCTCGCTCGAAGGATTGCGTTCGCCGCAGCACTTCTTCCCCTTGAGGTCCACGATGACCATGTCTTCGGGGAGCATCATCCCCTTGCTCATGCCCGTGGGGGTGGCCAGAATGCGGTCATCATCCAGCCGAATAGAGAGGTTTCCATCCGTTGCTGCTACATGGCCGCAGTCATGGAGCCTCTTCCCGAACTGGACTAAGTCATGCCGCGCTTGGGTTTCAAAGTTCATAGAAAAGATTATGCATCGTACAGGATTCTAAAGATATTAAAAGCGAATTCGTCCTGGCGCGGCTAAAAAGTGACGGGCACTATACTCAAGCCGTGCTCGTCTCGGAATTCGATTTCCACCTTCCTCCAGTGCTGATCGCGCAACAGCCACTCGCCGATCGCGCGGCCTCCCGCATGCTGCACTTGGAGCGGGCATCGGGTAGCTTTACGGACCGCAATTTTCGCGATCTTCCTCAGTTGCTCCGCCAAGGCGACTTGCTGGTGATGAACAACACCCGGGTCTTCCCCGCCCGCCTGTTTGGATGCAGAAGCGGGACTCACGCGCAGCCGGTCAGCCCTAACAATCCAGCAGCGCGTGAATTTCTTCGCGGGAAGGTTGAGATCCTGCTGACAAGGCAATCCGATGACGATCCGCTNTGCTGGGACGCGCTGGCGCGGCCCGGACGCAAGTTGACGCCCGGCGAACGAATCTTTTTTGGCGGCGCCGAAATCGAAGCCGACCATCGCCTTGCAGCAGAGATCACGTCCGTCGGGGAATTCGGCGAGCGGACGCTTCGGTTCGACCCCGTCCCGGATCTGTTCGGTGAGATCGAACAGCTCGGCCACGTGCCGCTGCCGCCCTACATCTCGCGCGAGGACTCGCCTGCCGATCGCGACCGCTACCAAACTGTTTACGCCCGCGACCGCGGCTCGGTGGCTGCTCCTACCGCCGGCCTGCACTTCACTCCCGAAATTTTGTCCGCAATCCGCGAACGGGGTGTCGAAATTGCGGAGATCACGTTGCATGTAGGCCTCGGGACATTTCAGCCGGTGCACGCCGAACGGGTGGAAGATCACAAGCTGCACCGCGAGAGGTATTCGATATCCGAGGCGGCAGCGGATGCGATCAACACGGCTCGTGCCCAGAAGCGCCGCATCGTCGCCGTCGGTACCACTTCCGTCCGCACTTTAGAATTCGCCGCCTCACAGTCTCCAGACGGCAGCATTCAGCCGGGCAGCGGCGAGGCTGACATCTTTATCTATCCCGGATACAAGTTCCGGGTGATAGATGCCGTGCTGACCAATTTCCACCTGCCGCAATCCACTTTGTTGATGCTGGTCTGCGCATTCGCCGGAAAACAAAACGTCCTGCAAGCGTACGAGCACGCGGTCCAAGAGCGCTATCGCTTCTTCTCCTACGGCGACTGCATGTTCATTGAATGATAGTTGAGTGCTGACGAATGTTCGGCTACGTCCGACCGGCGCGATAAACTATTTCCTTGGCTCTCCCCAACCAAAAACGCCTCTTCCTGATCGATACCTACTCCTTCATCTTCCGCGCCTACCACGCGATGGCGCGGCAGCGGCCCATGTCCACCAAGACGGGCATTCCCACTGCGGCGACCTACGTGTTCGTGAACATGCTGAAGAAGCTGCGCGCCGATTTTTCGCCAGAATACATCGCTGCCATCTTCGAGAGCGGCCCCACCTTCCGCGACGAGCAAGCCGCCACGCGCAAAGCGATCCAGAAGTTCGACATCAAGTCGCAGACTTTCACCGAGGTAGCTTATGCCGGCTACAAGGCCAATCGCGCCGAGATGCCGCCCGACCTGCGCCAGCAGGTCCCATTCATCAAGCGTGCCATCGCCGCTTATCGCATCCCCATGCTCGAGAGCACCGGCTTCGAGGCTGACGATGTGATCGGCACGCTGTCGCAGAAGGCAGCGAAAGAAGGTTACGAGGTTTTCGTCGTCTCCTCCGATAAAGACATGCTGCAACTCGTCGGCGGCAAAGTTTGCGTGCTCAATCCGCCGAAAGACAACCTGATCTGCGACGGCGCCAAAGTCGAAGAGATCCTCGGAGTGAAACCCGAGCAGGTGGTGGACGTGATGGCGCTGCGCGGTGATTCGGTGGACAACATCCCCGGCGCGCCCGGTATCGGCGACAAAGGCTCGGTCGAGCTTATCCAGCGCTTCGGCTCGCTCGATTCCCTGCTTGAGCACGCCAGCGAGGTCGAGAAGAAGAGCTACCGCGAATCGCTGCTCAATAACAAAGAGCAGATCTTGTGGAGCAAGCAGCTCGTCACCATCGATTGCAACGTGCCGATCGAGTTCGAGCCCGAGGCGATGCTTGCGCAGGAGCCGCAAGGCCAGGAGCTGCGTGAACTGTTCACCGAACTCGAGTTCACCACGTTGCTGAAAGACATTTCCCCCGCCGTCGTTCTGGCGGACACGGACTATCGCGCCGCACAGAGTGCCGACGATATCAAGAAGCTGCTGAAGGCGATTCCTAAAGGCGGTGCCTTGGCGATTGCTGTCGAGTTCGCGGCCGCGGCCACAGTGAGCGACGCCGAGACGGAGGAGCTCGAAACAGAAATAGGCACCCTTCCGCTGATCCCACCCGCGCTCGCCGCCGGAACGGTCGTTCCAGCAGGAAAGATCGCGATCTCCGGCAAAGCCGGCAAGGCGCTCACCATCAAGCTCGACGGCGGCGCCGTCAACGATGCATTGGCCGCTGCGCTTGCCGACCCCAAACTCCCGAAGGCTTTTCACGACTACAAAGCCGCGCTGCACGCCTTTGTCCCACGCGGCATCGACCTGCGCGGTGCGCGGGACGAAACCAGCTTGTATTCGTACCTGTTGAATTCAACATTCTCCAATCATGCGCTGCCGGAGATCGGCCTCCGGCAATTCAACCTGAAGCTTTCCGGCGAGGTCGCCGAATCCGCCGATGTGACCGGCCGAGCCGCCGCTATGCTGCGCAAAGAAGTGGACGAGGCCGGCCTCATGCCCGTGTACGAGATGATCGACCTGCCGCTCGTGCCGGTGCTTGCGTCCATGGAGCGCGCCGGCGTGAAGATCGACCAAAAGCAGCTCGCGGTGTTATCCAAGCGCCTCGATTCCGAGTGCAGCAGCAAGGCCAAGCTCATCCATCAGCTTGCCGGCCAGGAGTTCAACATCAACTCGCCTAAGCAGCTCGGCGACGTGCTCTTCAACAAGATGAACCTGCCGAAGCCGGTGAAGTACGGCAAGGGTAAGACGATTTCGACCGCGGTCGATGTTCTGGAAGAGCTTGCCGCTGAGCACGAGATCGCAAAGCGCGTGCTCGAGTATCGCCAAGTTTCAAAGCTCAAGTCCACTTACGTGGACGCGCTGCCGATGCTGCTGAATCCCGAGACCGGGCGCCTGCACACCACTTTCAACCAGACCGGCACCGCGACGGGCAGACTCTCTTCGACGAACCCGAATCTGCAGAACATTCCCATCCGCACCGAGCAGGGACGCGAGATCCGCGCCGCCTTCATCGCCGAAGAACGCCATGTGCTGCTCGCAGCCGACTATTCGCAGATCGAACTCCGCCTGCTTGCGCACTTCTCGGGCGACGAGCTTCTGGTCGAGGCCTTCCGCCGCGGCGATGACATCCATGCGCTCACCGCGTCGCAGGTCTTTGGCGTTCCTCCGATGATGCTCGACGCCGAGCACCGCCGACGCGCGAAGGCCGTGAACTTCGGCATCGTCTACGGCATTTCGCCGTTTGGCCTCGCGGCGCAGCTCAATATCGAGCAGAAGGAAGCCAAGCAGTTCATCGAGGCATACTTTACGAAGTACAAAGGTGTCCGCGCCTGGCTGAACAGCGTGCTGGAACAAGCGCGCAAGGATTCGAAGGTCTCCACGCTATTCGGACGCACGCGCCCGATTCCCGACATCAACAGCAAGAACGCGAACATGCGCGGCTTCGCCGAGCGCACAGCGACCAACACTCCGCTGCAAGGCACGGCGGCCGATCTGATCAAGCTGGCTATGATCCGCCTCGACGAGGAGCTGCGTACCCGCAACCTGAAGTCACGCATGACGCTGCAGGTGCACGATGAGCTTGTCTTTGAGGTCCCGCTCGCCGAAGTGGAGACCATGCGCGAGCTGGTGCGCGACAAGATGGAAAACGTCTATGAGCTGAAGGTACCGATCGTGGCTGATGTTGGGGTGGGAAAGAACTGGCGGGACATGGAATAAGGCCTATTCATCACGGAGGCACCGAGACACGGAGGTTTGACTTCATTCGACCGCAACTGTGAGCATTTGTCATCCCGAGCGGAGTCCGCCGCGGCGGACGAAGTCGAGAGATCTAGGTTTCTTAAAAGAATTTCTCCGTGACTTCGTGCCTCCGTGGTGAAAACCCGATGATTACTCCCCGATTGCCGACCGTATCGCTCCGCTGATCGCCTCAGCGTGTTTTTTCACTAGCGCTTCCGATTCGGCTTCGATCATCACACGCGCCAACTTCTCCGTCCCGGAGTAACGCACCACCACGCGGCCAATGCCATCGAGCGATTTCTCGGCCGCAGCGATCACTTCAGCGACCGCCGGAATCTCCTTCAGCGGCTTCTTCTCGCGCACGCGGATGTTCTGGATGGTCTGGGGGAACACTTTGAAGTCACTAAGCAGCTCGTTGAGGGACTTGCCACTCTTCGCGATGATCTCGAGGATGCGCAGCGCGGTCAGCAGGCCATCGCCGGTTGTAGCATCGCCATCGCGGAAGAGGATGTGGCCGCTCTGTTCGCCGCCCAGCGTCGCGCCTGTCTTGTTCATCTCTTCCAGGACGTATTTATCGCCCACCGGCGCGCGCAGCATCTTGATGCCGGAACGCTTTAGCGCGGCTTCAAGTCCCATGTTGGACATGGTTGTCGCAACCACCAGATCTTCTTTCAGCGCGCTGCGCGCCTTCATCTCGCGGGCGGCCAGCAGAAGCAACGCGTCTCCATTGACGACGCTCCCCTGCGAATCGGCGAAGAGCACGCGGTCCGCGTCGCCGTCAAACGAGATGCCCAAGTCGAGCGCGCGCAGTTTCACCTCTCCCGCAACCACTTCCGGATGCAGGGCGCCGCACTGCTCGTTGATGTTGCGCCCGTTCGCCTGATTGTGCGTAAAGACGGCCCGTAGGCCGGCACGGTCGAAAATTTCCGGCGCAAGGTCCACCGCCGCCCCATTCGCGCAATCGATGACGGCTCGGACCCCGCCCAGGCGTAACTTCGCGTGCGAGAGCAGCCACTCGGCGTAATCGTGATCAAGCGAAGTGTCGTGATAGAGGGGCGCCATGATGGGCGGCGGAGTTGCGCCGCCATTCAGCTCATTGAAGATGATCGCCTCGATCTCCATCTCGGCAGCGTCGGAGAGTTTGAAACCGTCGTGGCCGAAGATCTTGATCCCGTTGTCGCGCCACGGATTGTGCGAGGCGGAAATGACGATACCGGCGGCGAAATCGCGGGTGCGCGCCAGGTATGCGACGCCCGGCGTGGTGATCACGCCCGCGCTCTCGGCTGTCGCTGCCGCCGAAGCAAGCCCCGCGGCGACCGATTCCGCGATCTGCGGTCCCGACTCGCGTGTGTCCATCCCGATGACTACGTGCAGGCTGGCGTGCTGGCGGGCAAGGTAAAGCCCGAGCGCGCGGCCTACTGCGAACGTGGTCCGTGGATCGAGCGGAAATTCGCCCGCGACTCCGCGGATACCGTCGGTGCCGAAAAGGTGGCGGGCTGCTGTTTGGGGAACGCTCAAGAGTCCATTCTACAAAAAGAAAATCGCGCCCGCAGGCGCGATGATGATTGCCGAAATCCTGCTAACGTCCGGCTCCGGCTGCCATCTTCTTCACCATGGCGATCACCAGCTTGCGGTCACTGTCGTTCAGGTTGCCGGAATAGCGACGGATCTGGCTCAGGAAGCGGAGTTCGTCGTCGGTAAGCTGCGGCACAGCCTTGGCGTGCCCATTGTCATGACCGGACTCGGCAAAGAATTGGCCCAGCTGCATTTCCATAGCGCCTGCGATCTTGGCCAGTGTGTCCAGCGAAGGGATGGTGTGTCCGTTCTCTACGCGCGAAAGGTAGCAGCGCAGCAGCCCGGTACGTTTTTCGATATCGCCTTGCGACATCCCCTTTTGCAGACGGAAATTGCGGATGGTGTCACCGATGTTCATCGAGGCTTCCACTTTGTCTTGTCCTATGGGTGCTGCATCGCCGCTCCGAACTGCTAGCTTCTCGGAGCCGTCTGGGGAGTGGCTGCATAGTAATCAGAGAGGAACCTCTTGGCAAGGACAAAAAATGACAGCACCGGCGGCGCAGCTTGAGTCGGAAATTTACCGCTGAGATGAAAAACTTTGCACGCCTGAGTCGATGTCCTCGAACACTTGGAATAGTGCGAGCAGGCTCACCAGCTTCAACACCTTGCGTGGACGGTCCTGCAGCATCGCCAAGCGGCAGTCGCCTTGCCGGTTTCGGGAAGAAGTCATCGCCTGCACCAGGATTCCTACTCCTGATGAGTCCAGAAACGTGACTTCTTCCATGTCGAGCAGCCAGTTGTAGCGGCGGTGCTCGACCAGTTCAGCCAGACGCGAGCGCAAATCGTGGATCGTAGGCTCGCCGAGCGCCAGCTTGCCGCGGATCTTGATCACATCCACACCTGCGACCGGGCGCACCGAGACCGTCTTCGCTTCTGTTGGTTTCATGGGACTCGCCAGCGGCTATTTTTTCAGTGTCGAAGCAAAAAATTCGGCGATCCGCTTCTTTGCATCTGCCGTAGCCTGGGGATTGTACCCCTTCCCATTGACCGGATTCTGGAATCCATGTCCAGCGTCAGGGTAGATCTTGAAATCCACCGGATTCCCGTTCGCTTTCATCTGCTGCTCGAATTTATGGATGGATTCAGCGCTTATGCCCTGGTCCTTGCCGCCGAAATTTCCCAACATCTTAGCTTTTACCGCCTTTGCGTCCGCGTCTGACTCGGGCAACCAACCATAATTCACCACGTCGGCGGCCAAAGTGGGCTCGGCAACCGCTAGCTGTGCGGAGTAGGTTCCGCCCATGCACCAGCCGATAGCTCCGGTCTTGTTGGGATCGACATTAGGGCGGGATTTCAGATATGCCACGGCTGCGACCAGATCGCGAACCGCTCGATCGTGCGGCAAACCATTCATCAATTCGTGTGCTTCGTCCCGTGTCTTGGCGACTTTCCCGCGATAAAGATCAACCGCGAGGGTCTCGTAGCCCTGAGNTGCCAGCTCTTCCGCCTGCTGCTTTGCCCANTCGTTCAATCCGTACCACTCGTGGATCACCACGATCGCGGGCAGTTTGGCGTTGCCTTTCGTTGCGGGAGTGAACAGTAGTCCGGAGACCGTTTCGCCACCGCTCTTGTATGAGACAGTTTCGCTGGTCATGTGCGAAGCGGACATGGTTGATTGTGCGTGCGCAAAAGGGACGAAAAGTAGGGCGGCGAGCGAAAGGGCTAAGACTGAAAAGCGTTTCATTTCATCTCTCCTGGTATTAAGGCCGTGCGCCAAGGTCAAGTTCCATATACAACGTGCCGGGCTGTGGGTTCGCGCGATAAGTAGCGATCTCGTGGAAGCCAAGCCGCTGGTACATCTTCACGGCATCCGCCATCTCCGAGGGCACCGTATCGAGCCGCATGCGCTGATAGCCGACCTCGCGCGCCGCTTCGATGATCGCGTTCGCCAGCNCCAAGCCAACCCGCTTGCCGCGGAATGCTGGCCGGACATACAGCCGTTTCATCTCGGCAATGCCCGGCTCGAACTCGTGTAAAGCCACGCAACCAGCCGCTTCGCTGTCGAGATACGCAATCAGCAAGCGTCCGCGCGGCGGGGCGTAATCGCCCGGCAGTCCGGCGAGTTCTTTGTCAAAGTTTTGGAAGCACAATGAGAAGCCAAGAGATGCGCCGTATTCCTGAAAAAGAGTTCGAGCCAGCGAGATCTGTTCGGCGGTCTTGGCCTGTTCGACATGGAGGGTAGCGATCATGTTGCTCAAGATGAGAGGCGAGTTCGTGCCGATCCGGGATTCATCCCATCAACATCCCGCCGTTGACCTTCAGCACGTTTCCGGTGATGTATCCCGCCTCTTCAGACGCCAAGAAGCAGACCGCGTTAGCGATGTCGGCATCGGTTCCGGTTCGGCCGAGCGGGATCATCTTCAAGGCCTCTTGCTTCACTTCGGGAGAAAGCATTTCCGTCATGGCAGTCTCGATGAAGCCCGGCGCGATCGCGTTCGCCGTGATACCCCGCGAGGCGACCTCGCGCGCCACCGCCATCGTCAGCCCGATCAGCCCGGCTTTAGAAGCGGCATAGTTCGCCTGGCCCGCCTGCCCGGTCTGTCCAAAGACGCTGCTGATGTTGATGATTCGTCCCCAGCGCTGCTTGAGCATCGAGCTCATTACCGCCTGGATACACAGATGAGCGCCGGTAAGGTTCGTATTCAGCACCGCATCCCAGTCGGCGCGCTTCATGCGAAGAACAAGCGTGTCGCGTGTAACGCCGGCATTGTTGATTAGAATCTCGACCTTCCCGAACTTCTCCAAGACTGCTTTGACGCCTTGCTTGATCGAGTCCTCGTCGGCGACATCGATCTTGAAAGCAGCGGCCTCGCCGCCAGCCTCGGTTATCTCCTTCACCGCCTGTTGAAGCTTTTCTTGATTTCGTGCGGCGAGCGCCACTTTCGCCCCAGCCATTGCCAGCCCAACAGCGCATGCCCGGCCGATTCCCTGAGAGGCTCCTGTGACCAGCGCTACGCGTCCTTTGAGCGAAAGCATCAACTCTCCTTGGCGGCAAGGCCACCCTGCGACCCGCGATTATAAATTGCCGGTTGGCTGTTAACTCAGCTGACAACAGCAGGTTTGTTCATGCCATCTCATTCAGGGCTGCCTCTGCTTTTATGGGCGGCGAAATAAATACGGTATCCAAGGGCCCTGCACCATGGTTCAACATCGGTCTTCTCTTCGTCAAACATCCCATCCGACCCGGCTGCTCGCGTTAGGTGTTCTGCTCGCTCTAGTCGGTTTTCTCCCGGGATGCGGCGGTGGAAGCAGCAAGTCCAACAACAACACGACCGGCACTGGCGACATACATGCAGTGAACCACATTGTTTACATGCTGCAGGAGAACCGTTCTTTCGATAATTATTTCGGTAAACTGAACGACTTTCGCGTGAGCCAGGGTCTGGGTGCTGATGTAGACGGCCTGACTCCCGATGCGGGTAATCCCAGCTTTGACAACACTTCGATCGTCCGACCATTTCGCTGGCAGAACACCGCCTGCCACGGACAGATCAGTCCCGGATGGGATGAGAGCCATCGTCAGTTCAATCGTCATGATCCCGGCGGCAGCAACGGAACGATGGACGGCTTCGTGTACTCTGCGGCCAACTACGCCCGCAATAGCGGCGGGAGCGATATCGAGGGCCTGCGTGCAATGGGCTATTACGACAACGGACACCTGCCCTATTACTACTGGCTGGCAACGCAGTTCGCGACTTCAGACCGGTTTTTTTCGTCGCTGTTGAGCCGTACTCCGCCCAATCGTTTGTACTCTTTCGCCGCTACCTCGGCCGGGTGGACTGACTCGCCCAAGGCCTCCGTAAATGCCAAGACTATCTGGCAGGCGTTGGAGGAACAGGGAATCTCCTGGAAGATTTATTCCGACGGGCACACAACCTTGGAAGCGTTCCATTCGTTCTACGTGAAGCACACCGCGAATGTGGTTCCTTACAGCCAATATTTCAAGGACGCGAAATCTGGGAACCTGCCCAGTGTCGCTTTCATACAAAACGCGAATGGCAGCGACGAGCACCCCACGGTGAGCGTTCAGCGAGGCGCCAAGTTCGCAAAAACGTTTATAGATGCCCTAATGAACGGCCCAAACTGGAAGGATTCGGTATTTTTCTTAACTTACGACGAAGCGGGTGGGATCTATGACCACGTACCGCCGCCGAGTGCCCCGAATCCCGATGGAATCGCTCCTATCGATCTCGACCCCAGCGACACTCAGGGAAACTTCGACCGCTATGGCTTTCGTCTTCCGATCATGGTGGTTTCGCCATTTACCAAGCCGGGCTACGTTTCACACAACGTTGCAGACCTGACGGCCATCTTGAAGTTCATCGAAACGCGCTATGGACTGCCCGCGCTTACCGCGCGCGATGCTGCTCAACCTGACATGACGGAGTTCTTTGACTTTGTCGCTGCACCGAATCTAAATCATCCCCCTCCGCCCGAGCAGCCTACGGACTTGCCCTGCACGTCCAGCATCCCGTGACCGGCTACTCAGACTGTCTCTGCTGACCGGCCTCGCTTGCACCCGCAGCGAGGCCGGTCCGAATATCGGTGATCTGTTCGAGCGAACTTCTGGATCCTGGAATGGCTGCCGTGGCTGGTTCGGCAGCAGCGTTCTTGAACAGCACCCGCAACACAGGCGGAGCAAAGATGGTGGTTGCCGCCGTCATGAAGATAACGATGGCGTAGGCACTGGGCGACACCATGTTCATTTGCAGTCCGATCAGAGCGACGATCAATCCGACCTCGCCGCGCGGAGTCATGCCCACACCGACCTGCATAGCGGTTTGATAACCCTTGCCCAGCACAGGCAGGCCGCAGCCAATGATCTTGGCCACAATCGCGAGCACACAGATGACCACAGCAGAGACGACCAGTTGCGGCGTCAGTACTCGTAAATCGAGCCGCGCGCCCATGGTGAAGAAGAAGAACGGAGCGAGAAATTCGTTGATCGCCTCCACCCTCGGCTGCAGGTTCCAGCGCGGTGAGAAATCGGAAAACGTGAGTCCGGCGAAGAATGCGCCAATGATCGCCGCCAAACCGATCTTCTCTGCCGCGACCGAAAGTCCCAAACAGATGGTGAGCGCCAGGATCAATTGCGGATTGTGCGTCGAGAGCCGCCCGATGTTGGGCGAAACACGCCGCATCACCCGTGGCGCAACGAACAGCATGAAGATGCAGAATGCGATCGCCTCGAACGTAAGCACCGCAAGTTGCAGCCACTGCACGCCGCCCACCGAGGCGAGCCCGACCACGAACGCCAGCAGGATCATGCCGATGATGTCGTCAAGGACGGCAGCACCCAGAATAATCTTGGCGGCCAATGTTTTCAGCGCGTCCAGATCGCGCAGCACGCGCGCGGTGATCCCGACGCTGGTGGCCACCATAGCAGCAGCAACGAACGTGCTTTCATGGACGGGGTGGCCGCTCAGCGCCATGTAGCCAAATCCGAAGAGGAAGGGCAGCGCGATTCCGCCCAGCGCGACGCCGGTGGCTTCGGTCCCCACTTTGAGCAGGTCCTTGGGGCGGGTTTCCAAGCCCACTGTGAACAGCAGGAATATTGCGCCAAGTTCGGCGATCGAAAGGACCGTCGGACTAGGAATCACCCATCTGAGAGTGAATGGACCAAAGATGACGCCCGCGAGGATCTCGCCCAGGACCGCCGGCATCCTCAGCCGCTCAAACAGCTCTCCGCCAAGCTTTGCCGCAACAAAGATGACAAACAGCTCGAAAAGCAGGGTTTGGGTATCGTGCGGCATAGGTCGCAGTGCAGGGCACTCGCCAGAGGATCCTTCTGATTTTCTACGCCGATTGCATTCTGCGCGCCACTGAAATCGAAAACTGCTGCTCCACTAAGCGAACAACATCATACGAGGGCGAAACATCCAACCCTACTCAGCCTGACGTTTGTTGCCGCCTGGAGGAAAGATGGCTCGCAATCTGATGCTTCGCTGGGCGAAGTCGCCCTTCTACTTCAACTCTGCCGCGCACCTCACGCGCATCGGAAACCAACGCGCTACCAACCTCGGCGAGTTCGCGAAGGCGCTCGAAAAAGTTCCCGAAGACGCTATCTTCCAGCACACCTTCCAGACTCTGCAGGAGCACCACTACATCCAGGAAGGTTTCTCGAACGACTTTGCCCACTGGACCTTCGCCTCGTGTAACGAGATTGAATTGGCTGAGCGCCTCTCCAGCGTGGACGTCCGCGAGTACACCTCGATCAAGACTCTTCGCGAGCGCATCTTGAACATCGTGAATGATTACCTGAAGCGCAACGAACGTGCCCGCGAGCGTGCCGCCTTCGAACCGTTCTACTTCTGCGCGTCGGACACCATCGTCATCCCCACGCCCTGGGTGGCGCGCAACATCAGCGAATTCACTGACGCGATGCGCAAGGTCAGCATCCACAGCATCCACTACCACTTCATTAATGCGCGGCTGCGACTCAAGCTCAACACCAACGACTTCTCTCTTTGGCTCGAGAACGATCTTGAACTCGGCGCTCTGGCTGACCGCATCAACCGCATCGACATCTACACCTCAACCCTGAACGACGTTCGCAATCAGATCCTGCGAGTGGTCGAGAACGCGGCCTGAGCAAACGGCCCTGCCGCCAAGGCATCACAGTGAGGAACTATGCCTGAGAAGGAAAAGAAGATTGCGACTCCCAGTGCAACCGAGCCGCTGCGCGGTGTGAAGGCGGAAGCCGACACTTCCATGATCGAGCGCCGCAATACCGAGCCGGCAACGCCGCCGGTCCGCGAGCGCCGGAAGTACAAAGTCTCGGAGACGCCGCCCCCACCTCCTCCGCCGCCCAAGCTGAACGACTACGCCGCGATCATCGGCCAGCCGGAGATCGACGAGATCCGCTACATCGCCCGTCTGCTGCGCGGGAAGACTGTAAAGATGGTGAACTCCACCGCCGTCGGCGGAGGTGTGGCCGAGATCCTGAACCGGCTGATCCCACTCATGCAGGAGCTCGAAGTCCAGACCAAGTGGGAGGTCATCACCGGCGGCAACGATTTCTTTGAAGTCACCAAGGGTTTCCACAACGCCCTGCATGGCGGCGACTATCATCCGACCAAAGAGATCTTCGACATTTTCCTGATGTACAACGAACAGAACCGTCAGCGGATGGAGTTCGTCGAGGATCTGTTCGTCATCCACGATCCCCAGCCCGCGGCGCTCATCCGCTCCAAAGAACGCAATCGCGGCAAATGGATCTGGCGCTGCCACATTGATCTGTCGAACCCTCATCGCGAGGTGTGGAATTTCCTGAAGCCGTTCGTCGAGCAGTACGACGCCACCATCTTTTCTTCGCCGGCGTTCACTCGCCAGCTCTCTGTCCCGCAATATCTTTTCTACCCCAGCATCGATCCGCTATCGGAAAAGAACAAAGATCTCGACGAAGCCTATGTACAAAAGGTCTGCGACGATTTCGGCATCGACCGCAAGCGTCCGGTCATCACCCAAATCTCGCGTTTTGACCGACTGAAAGATCCAGTCGGCGTGATCCAGGCGTATAAGCTCGCAAAGAAATACGTAGATTGCCAACTTGTTTTGGCCGGAGGGGGCGCGAGTGACGATCCCGAAGGCGCAGTCGTGCTCGCGGAAGTAATGCAGGAGGCCGGCGACGATCCCGACGTGATCATCCTGAACCTTCCGCCGTGGTCAGCGCTGGAGATCAATGCCCTGCAGCGAGCCTCGAACATCGTGATCCAGAAATCTCTAAAAGAAGGCTTTGGACTCACCGTCACCGAAGCTTTATGGAAGAACAAGCCCGTGATCGCAGGTGCGGTGGGCGGCATTCCGACGCAGGTCATCCACAAACTTACCGGCGTACTGGTACATTCGGTCGAGGGCTGCGCGTATCAGATCCGCTACCTGCTCACGCATCCGGAATTTGCGTTACAGCTCGGTCGCAATGGTCATGAGCATTCCAAAGAAAACTTCCTGCTCACGTCGAACGTGAAGCGTTGGCTGATCTTGTACCAGCAGATGCTCGGACTGAACAAGCCGGTGAAGGTCACGTAAACGAAGAAGCGCGTGCGGTGAGATACAATCCGCCGACGCTTCATGATCAACGGCCGTCGCTTTCTTATCCTCAACCTGATCGGGTACGCCGCGCTGTTCGCGGTGAACGCCGTCCATGTGCCTTGGACTTCGCAAGGCGAGGAAGCCAAACGGCTTTTGTTCGCGCGCGAGACTACTTACCTGATCGTCGCCGCCCAAATGGTGATGATGCTGTACCTGTTCGCGCTGTATTTCCTCGCGCTACGGGACTGGAAAAAACTTCAGTTCTCGGTTCGGCAAGTCGTCATCTTCGCAACCGCGAGCGCGTTCGCCGCGTGGTGCAGCGTTCCCGGAGTGAATTCCGCCGACCCATGGGCCTACCTGGAATTCGGCCGCATCGCCGGCGTGCACGGGATGAACCCCTATCTTCATGCCTATCCCGAGGTGCACGATGCTTACTCGCCTTACGCGTGGTTCCCGCTCCCCATGCCGTACGGGCCTGTCGTGTTGTTGGGATTGATTCCCGCAGCCTGGGTTTCTACGGTGAATGTGCTGCTGGCGGTTTACTTTTTGAAGCTGGAATGGCTCGCGGTGTACGGCGCAAGCGTCTGGTTGTTGCTGCGGATACTGCAGCGCACCTCTGCCGAGCCCGCCTACGGAATATTTCTCTTTGCGCT
>C688J18823_10001376_pt1 | contig 14913 bp, 11 predicted proteins | sample HopSoiMetagenom1_FD_18823 | JGI IMG/M metagenome (IMG submission 18823)
CAGCGAGAAATCGCGGTTTTCGAGGCGCTTCAGGTACCGCATCATTTCCGTCTCGGTGTGATAGCGGTTGAACACCGGATGCGTCAGCACCGGGTCGCTGCGGCGCAGCGGCGCCGGTATGGAGGCCGGGTCGTGCGTCAGGCCGCGCGCGATCTGCTCGGCGTCGGGCCGCTCGCCGGTGAGCGCTTCGGCGAGATCGGCGACATCGGCGATGCTGGTGGTCTCGTCGCAGCTCACGGCGACGTGATTGCCGTCGAGATAGCGCAGGTTGATGCGCTTCGCGTTCGCCCGCACCCTCACCGCCGCAGTCGCCGCAACGCGAAACACCACCGTATCTACAAACGCGGCATGCTCAACTTTCACGCCGCGCGCGCAGGCAACGAGCAGACGCGCCATGAAGTTCGTGCGGGTCGCAATGCGCGCGAGCCCCTTGGGACCGTGGTACACGGCGTAGAAGCTCGCCATGTTGGCGAGCAGCGCCTGCGCCGTGCAGATGTTGCTCGTCGCCTTTTCGCGCCGAATGTGCTGCTCGCGCGTCTGCAGGGCCATGCGCAGCGCCGCCCGGCCGGCGACGTCGCGCGACACGCCGATGATCCGTCCGGGCATCGAGCGCTTGTGCTCGTCGCGGCACGCCATGAAGGCGGCGTGCGGGCCACCGTAGCCGAGCGGCACGCCGAAGCGCTGCGCCGAGCCGATGGCGATGTCGGCGCCATAAGCACCCGGTGAACGCACGAGCATCAGGGCCAGCAGATCGGTGCCGATGGAGATGAGGCCGCCGGCAGCTTTCACCGCGCGGATCGGCGCTGTCCAGTCGCGCAGCCGGCCATAGGTATCCGGGTACTGGAAATGCGCGCCGAATACGGCCTTCGCGTCCATGCTGTCCGCGTCGCCGACCAGGACTTCGATGCCGAGCCACTTGGCGCGCGTGCGCATCACGGCGATGATCTGCGGATGCACGGCGGCGTCGATGAAGAACGCCTTGGCCTTGCTCTTCGCCAGGCGGCGGATCATGGCCATCGCTTCCGCGGCCGCGGTGGCCTCATCGAGCAGCGAGGCGTTGGCCACCGGCAGACCGGTGAGGTCGATCACCATTTGCTGGAAGTTGAGCAGCGCCTCCAGCCGGCCTTGCGAGATCTCGGCCTGATAGGGCGTATAGGCGGTGTACCAGCCCGGGTTCTCGAACACATTGCGCTGGATCACCGCCGGCGTGTGCGTGCCGTAGTAGCCCATGCCAATGTAGTTGCGCCACACCTCGTTGTCGAGCGCATGGGCGCTCAGCTCGGCGGTCGCCGCCAGCTCGGTGGTCGGCTCGCCCAGCGCCAGCGGCTGGCGCAGCCGGATGCCGGCCGGCACCACCTGCTTGATCAGCGCCTCGACCGAGTCGACGCCGAGCGCGGCAAGCATCTCGCGCAGCTCCGTCTCGTCGGCGCCGAGATGGCGGCTCGCGAACTCGTCGCGTCCGAGGAGCGCGGCGAGCTCGCTCATACGCCGGCCGCCTTGGCGTACTCATCGCTCGCCATCAGCTCACCAAGCTGTGCCTTATCTTTCACTTTGAGCTTGAAGAGCCAGCCGCTCTCGTAGGGCGACTGGTTGACATTCTCGGGATGCGAGCTCAAGTCGTCGTTCGCGGCGACGATCTCGCCCGCGAGCGGCGCATAGACATCCGATGCGGCCTTGGTCGACTCGACCACGGCAACGTTGCCGCCACGCTCGACCTTGGTGCCGACTTTCGGCAGCTCGACATAGACGAGGTCGCCGAGCTGCTCGGTGGCGACCGCGGTGATGCCGACGGTGACCGTGCCGTCGCCGTTATCCGCGATCCATTCGTGGGTGGTGGTGTATTTAAGGCGCGCTGGCAGTTCCACAGAGACTCCTCAAGGCATGTCCGACCGGCAAGGTCCATGCCCCCTCTGTCCGTTTGCCTGAGAAATTGGCGGAGCGAATCGCACCGCGTGTTCCTTCGGCGAGGCCGCCAGGGCCTTCTCTCCAGAGCGCCCGTGCCGCGCGCGGTCCTTTTGCCTGAGAGTTTGCGGGGTCTTACCCCTTCGGCGCCGGCCGCCATGGAACAAGGCAGCGACCAGTCTCTCCCGTGCGCAGCGTTTAGGCCCGGCGAATCTACCGCAGCATTGTGTGAAGTCGCAAGCCCGAAACGGCTCGGATTTCGTACTTCGTACGAAATTATGGCGTCAGCTTCAGATGGAACGACTTCGGCCGCGTGAACGCCTCGATTCCCAGGCGCGATAGGGTGCAGCCGCGTCCGGAGTCCTTCACCCCAGTCCAGGCGAGCGCCGGATCGAGGTAATCACAGCGGTTCATGAACCACGTTCCTGTCTCAATGCGATCGCCGATCGCGAGGGCGGCATCGCGGTCGCTGGTCCAGATAGACGCCGTGAGGCCGTAGCGGCTGTCGTTCATCAGCTCGACCGCCTGCTCGTCGCTCTCGACCGGCATGATGCCCACCACCGGGCCGAAGGTTTCCTCGCTCATCACCTGCATGCGGTGATCGACGTCGACCAGGACCTGCGGCGCGACGTACGGCGTGCCTTCCTTGTCCACGGGGAATGATTTCGGATCTATCAACGCCCGGGCGCCTTTGCCCAGCGCCTCTTTGATCTGCGCCCGCACGCTCGCCGCGGCATCGGCGCGCACCATCGGCCCGAGCGTCGTCTCTTTCTCCAGCGGATTGCCGAGGCGGTATTTGCGCGTCAGCTCGACGAAGCCTTCGACGAACGGCTTGTAGGCGTCGCGATGCACATAGATGCGCTCGATGCCGCAGCACGATTGCCCGGAGTTGAAATAGCTGCCATCGACCAGGTTCTCGATCGTCGGGACAAGCGGCGCGTCGCGACGTACGTAGGCCGGATCTTTGCCGCCAAGCTCGAGCCCGGTGGCGATGAAGCGCTCGGCCGCGGCGCGCTGCACCGCGTGTCCTCCCGGCACCGAGCCGGTGAAGGCGACGAAATCGATGCGCGCATCGCCGATCACGCGCGCGGTCTGCGCGTGGTCCATGTGCAGATGCTGGAAGACGCCGGCCGGCAGGCCGGCGGCGGAAAACGCCTCGGCGTAGCGCTCGGCGACGAGCGGCGTCTGCTGCGCCATCTTCAGCAGCACCGCATTCCCAGCGAGCAGCGCCGGCACGACGGCATTGACGGACGTCAGCCATGGATAGTTCCACGGCGCCACCACCAGCACGACCCCGAGCGGTTCGCGACGGATGAAGCGCTCGAAGCCCGCCTTCGGCTCGGCGCGCACGTCGGCAAGCGCACTCTCGGCAATCGAGCACATATAGAGCGCGCGTTCCTGGAAGCCACGGCGGATCTCGTTCGGCGTGTAGGCGATCGGCCGCCCCATCTGCCAGGAGAGCTCCTCGCCAATCTTGTCGGCGCGCGCCACACACCAGTCGACCATGCGCCGCACAATCGCCACCCGTTCGGCGACCGGAACCTGCCGCCACTTGCGTTGTGCCGCCACCGCGCCGGCAAGCGCGGCTTCGATGTCGCGCTCGCTGGCGAGCGGCCGCTCGACGTAGACCGCACCGTCGACCGGGCTGATCGTGCGCTGCTTCATTCCGGCGTGACGTAGGCGGCGGTGATACCGCCGTCGACCAGGAACTCGGCTCCGGTCATATAGGAGGAATCGTCGCTCGCGAGGAACAGGGCCGCCTTCGCCATTTCATCGGCCTCGCCGAAGCGACCCATCGGAATATGGACCAGCCGGCGTTGTTTCTTTTCTTCCGTGTTCAGGAAGCTCATCAGCAGCTCGGTCTTCAACGGTCCCGGCGAGAGCGCATTGACCCTGATGTTCTGGCGCGCATGGATCACCGCCAGCTCGCGGGTCATGGCGAGCACCGCGCCTTTGCTCGCGGTGTAGGCGATTTGCGGCGTCGCGGCGCCGAGGCGCGCGACGAACGAGGCGGTATTGATGATGGAGCCGCCGCCCGCGCGCTTGAGGGCCGGAATGCCGTACTTGCAGCCGAGGAAGACGCCCTTGGCGTTGATGTCCATCGTCAGGTGCCAGACCTCCTCGCTCGTGCTGACCGCGTCGTCGTCCTTCGCGTGCATGATGCCGGCGTTGTTGAAGAGGACGTTCAACTTGCCAAACGCCTGCTCGCTCTCCGCGACCATGCGTTGGCAGTCGCCGGCCTTCGAGATGTCCGCATGCGAGAAGGCCGCGCGGCCCCCCGCCTTCTTGATCATCGCCACGGTCTCGTGGCCGCCCGCATCGTTGACGTCGACGACATGCACGGCCGCGCCCTCGCGCGCGAAGAGCAGCGCCGATTGCCGGCCGATGCCACTGCCGGCGCCCGTGATGAGTGCGACTTTGTCTTTGAGTCTCATATCCGTTCGAAGTAGCGTTTGCGTTCCCAATCGGTGACCGCCTTGTCGAAGGCGGCGACCTCGGTTGCGAAGAAGTGCGCGTAGTGCTCGACCACGTCGGCGCCGAAGGCGCGCTTGGCGAACTCGCTCGACGCGAAGCGCTCGTTCGCCTGTGCCAGCGTGTAGGGCACGCGCGCCAGGTTGCGTGCCTGGTAGACGTCGCCGACGAAAGGTTCCGGCGGCTCGATCTTGTTGGCGATGCCGTCAAGCCCGGAGGCGAGCGCGGCGGCGAGCGCCATATACGGATTGGCGTCCGCGCCGGCGATGCGGCATTCGATGCGCAGGCCGTTGCCGTCGCCGACGACGCGAAAGCCGGCGGTGCGGTTGTCGTAGCTCCACGCGAGACGCGTCGGCGCCCACGAGGCATCGACATAGCGCTTGTAGGAGTTGATCGTCGGCGCGTAGAGCACCATCACGTCGGGGACGTGCGCGATCCAGCCGCCGAGGAACCAGCGGAAGGTATCCGAGACCTTGGCGCGTCCGAGCTGCTGGCCGCCGGGGAAGACGTTGGCGCCGTCGCGCCAGAGGCTGAGATGGATATGGCAGCTCGAGCCGGCCTGCGACGCGTCGGGCTTCGCCATGAAAGTGAGGCTCATGCCGGCCGCCTCTGCCACTTCCTTCAGGCACTGCTTGAAAATGACGTGCCGATCCCCCATCTCGAGCGCTTCGGCGTAGCGCACGTTGAGCTCGTGCTGACCGTTGCCCCATTCGCCTTTCGACGTCTCGACGGGCACGCCTGAATGCTTGAGGTGCCGGCGGGCGAGGGCATGGAAGCTCTCGGTGCGCGTGCCCTGCAGGATGTGATAGTCCTCGAGATACCAGCCGGCGGGCTCGAGGTCCTGGTAGCGCTGCTTGGCAGCGTCGCGATAGCTGGTGCGGAAAAGATAGTGCTCGAGCTCGGTCGCGGCGAATGCCTGGAAGTTTAGCTTGCGCGCGGCCTCGATTTGCCGACGCAGGATGGAGCGCGGCGCGACGCTGACGAGATCGTGCGTCTTCTCGTCCTTCACGTCGCAGATGACGAGCGCCGTCTTCTCGAGCCAGGTGGCGCGCCGCAGCGTCTTCATGTCGGGCACCAGGTGGAAGTCGCCGTAGCCGAGCTCCCAGTTGGCGAACTTGTAGCCTGGCACCGGATCCATCTCCATGTCGACCGTCAGGAGATAGTCGCAGGCATGCGCGCCGTGCTGGGCAATGTCCTCCACGAACATCTCGGCGTCGAAGCGCTTGCCCAGGAGCCGCCCGTAGTGATCCGTGAAGCCGACCACCACCGTTTCGATCTCGCCCGCGCGTGCGAGCTTGGCGAGATCGGCGACGTCCAGCAGGCCGAGGGGCTTATTCATCTCGCTTGCGGAAGATCACGAGCACTTTGCCGATGGTCTGCACCGATTCGGCACCGGTGCGCGCGCAGAGCGTCTGCATGGCTTCTTCGCGCTGCTCACGCTCGACGCTGGGTGCGCGCACCTTGATCAGCTCGTGCGCCTTGAGCGCGCGGTCCACCTCGTTGACCACCTCGTCGGTAATGCCTTTGGCGCCGATGAGCACGACTGGCTCGAGCTTGTGCGCCCGTGCCTTGAGCTCTTTCCGTTGTGCCGCGCTCAGCATGAATCAACGCCGGAATCTAATGTCAAAATGACGACCTTGCTACCCCTCGATTTTCATCCGGTCCTCCGCGAGTGGTGGGCCACCCGGTTTGCCGAACCCACGGAAGCGCAGCTCGAAGGCTGGGCGGCGATTCGCCGGGGCGAGGACACACTGATCGCGGCGCCGACCGGCTCCGGAAAGACGCTCGCCGCCTTCCTGACCTCGATCGACCAGCTCCTGCGCGAAGGGCTGGAAAGTGGGGGACTTCCCGACGAGGTGCGCGTCATCTATGTGTCGCCGCTCAAGGCGCTCTCGGCTGACATCCACAAGAACCTCGCCGAGCCGCGCCGCGAGGTCCACGCCCTCGCGCCGCAGATCAAGATCACCGCCGCGGTACGGAGCGGCGATACGCCGAGCGCCGAACGTGCGGCCATGCTGCGTACGCCTCCGCACATCCTGGTGACGACGCCCGAGTCGCTGTATCTCCTGCTGACCGCCGAGCGCTCGCGCCAGATGCTGAAGTCGGCGCGCGTCGTCATCGTCGACGAGATCCACGCCGTGCTGCAATCCCGGCGCGGCGCGCACCTCGCGCTGTCGCTCGAGCGCCTGGACCACATCGCCGGCCGGCCGCTGCAGCGGATCGGGCTTTCGGCGACGCAGAAGCCCATAGAAGAGGTGGCGCGCTTCCTCACGCGCAAGCCATGCGCCATCGTCGACAAAGGCCACCGGCGCAAGATGGACCTGGCGGTCGAGGTGCCGAGCTCGCCGCTCGAGGCGGTGATGTCGCACGAAGTCTGGGCCGAGATTTATGCCCGGCTGGTGCAACTCATCGAAGAGCATCGCACCACGCTGATCACGGTCAACACGCGGCGGCTGGCCGAGCGCATGGCGCATCAGCTCTCCGAGCGCTTAGGACCGGAGAACGTCGCCGCGCACCACGGCAGCCTCGCCAAGGAAGCGCGGCTCGACGCCGAGCAGCGCCTGCGCGAAGGCAAGCTCAAGGTGCTGGTCGCGACCGCGTCGCTCGAGCTCGGCATCGATATCGGCCACGTCGACCTGGTGTGCCAGATTTCGTCGCCGCATCGCATCGCCACCTTCCTGCAGCGCGTCGGTCGCTCGGGACACACGATCAAGGGCGTGCCGAAGGGCCGCATCTTTCCGCTGACCCGCGACGACCTGATCGAATGCGCGGCGATGGTGCGCGCCGCGTACGACGGCGAGCTCGATCGCGTCGAGGTGCCGGACCGGCCGCTCGATGTGCTTGCGCAGCAGATCGTCGCCGAGACGGCGGCGGAAGAGGAATGGGACGAGGAGGCGCTGTTCGAGCTTTGCCGGCGTGCCTATCCGTACCGGAAGCTGGAGAAGGCGCAATACACCGACGTGGTCGAGATGCTCGCGCGCGGTTACGCGACCCGTCGCGGCCGGCGCGGCGCGCTGCTCCATTACGACTCGCTGAATCACAAGCTGCGCGCGCGCAAAGGCACGCGCATGGGCGCGATCATCAACGGTGGCGCGATTCCCGAGGTATTCGACTACCGCGTGCTGCTCGAGCCCGAAGGGCATTTCATCGGCACGCTGAATGAGGACTTCGCCATCGAATCGCTGCCGGGCGATGTCTTCCAGCTCGGCAATACCTCGTGGCGGATTCTTCGCATCGGCAATGGCGTGGTGCGCGTCGCCGACGCGCAGGGCCAGCCACCGTCGATGCCGTTCTGGCTGGGCGAGGCGCCAGCGCGCTCCGACGAGATGAGCGTCGCCGTGTCGCGGCTGCGCGCCGCGGTGGACTTCGAGTTGCCGGGGCCGGATGAACCGCGCAAGCCCGGTGAACTGGACGCGGCGATCGAGCTGCTGGAGCGCGACTGGCGCCTGTCGCGCTCGGCCGCCGAGCAGATCGCGCAGTACCTCGCCGAAGCGAAGCGCAGCCTGGGTGTCGTGCCGACCGTCGACCAGCTTGCGCTCGAGCGCTTCTTCGACGAGTCGGGCGGCATGCAGCTCGTGCTGCACGCGCCGTTCGGCAGCCGCGTCAATCGCGCTTGGGGCCTCGCCCTCCGGAAGAAATTCTGCCAGGGGTTCAATTTCGAGCTACAGGCGGCGGCGACTGAGGAGGGCATCATCCTGTCGCTCGGCAGCCAGCACTCGTTCCCGCTGGAAGAAGTGTTCCGCTACCTGCATCCAAACACGGTCGAGGACACACTGCGCCAGGCAGTTCTGCAATCACCGATCTTCGAGACGCGCTGGCGCTGGAGCACCACGCTCGCGCTCGCCGTGCCGCGCAACCGCGGCGGCGCGCGCGTGCCGAACCAGCTGCAGCGGATGTACGCGGAAGATCTGCTGCAGGCGGTGTTCCCCGAGGCGGCGGCGTGCCAAGACAACATTCCCGGGGCCCGCGAGATTCCCGACCATCCGCTGGTCAACCAAGCCATGCGCGATGCGCTCGAGGAAGCGATCGACCTGCACGGGCTCGAAGCGCAGCTCAAGCGCCTGCACGCCGGTGAAATCCAGCTGGTGGCGCGGGACTTGCCCGAGCCGTCGGTGCTGAGCCACGAGCTGCTCAATTCCGCGGTCTACACGTTCCTCGACGATGCACCGCTCGAAGAGCGCCGCACGCGTGCCGTCTACACGCGCCGCTCCACCGAACTGCGCAGCGCCGACGATCTTGGCGCGCTCGACCCGGCGGCGATCCAGCGTGTGCGCGAGGAGGCGTGGCCGGTGGCTAACACACCGGACGAAATGTACGACGCGCTGATGGTCGCGGGCTACATCAAGCAATCGGAACTGGCGCCACATTGGCCAGCGTTACTGAATTCCCTCGGGGAAAGGACCATCAATCGCGGCGCGGCGTGGTTCGCACTCGAGCGCATCGACGATGAGCCGCTCGAGCTGATCGCCAGCCGGCTGGAAGTGCTCGGCCCAGTGACCGAGCAGGAGCTCGATGTGCCAGAGGCGAACATCGCGCTGCAGGCGCTCGAAACGCAAGGACGAGTGCTGCGCGGCCGCTTCACGCCGGGCATCGCCGAGCTCGAATGGTGCGATCGGCGGCTGCTCGCTCGCATCCATCGCTACACGCTGAACCGGCTGCGCGCGGAGATCGAGCCGGTGAGCGCCGCTGATTTCCTGCGCTTCCTGCTGCACTGGCAGCATGGCGCCGGCGAGGACCAGCTGCGCGGCGTCGAAGGCCTGGCGGCAGCGGTCGAGCAGCTCGAAGGCTTTGAGCTCGCCGCGGCGGGCTGGGAGAACGATGTGCTGCCGGCGCGCGTCGCCGATTACGGTCCGGAGCAACTGGATCAGCTCTGCCTGAGCGGCCGGGTGGCGTGGGGGCGCTTGACGCCGGGAAGTCGGGCGCCGCTGCGCAGCTCGCCGATTGCGCTCCTGCAGCGTGAGCACGCGAACATCTGGAAAGCGCCGGCGGAGCCCTGGAACGACTTCACGTCGGAGGCGAAGGCGGTGCGCGAGGCGCTGGAGAAGCGTGGCGCCTCTTTTTTCCACGAGCTGGCCAAGGCCACCGGGCTGTTGCCAGCACTCGTCGAGCGCGGGCTGGCGGAACTTGCCGGTGCCGGCGTGGCGACGGCGGACAGCTTTGCGGGGTTGCGCGCGCTGCTCGCGCCGCCCGAGAAGCGCCGTACGCTGGTCGAAACGGCGGGACGCTGGGCGCTGCTCACGGCGGAGAAGAGCGACGACGTCGAGGCGGTGGCGCGCACGCTGCTGAAACGCTATGGCGTGGTGTTCCGCGGCGTGCTGCAGCGCGAGTCGCAGTTGCCGCCGTGGCGCGATCTGGTGCGCGTCTACCGGCGGCTGGAAGCGCGCGGCGAGATCCGCGGCGGACGTTTCGTCGCCGGTTTCGGCGGCGAGCAGTTCGCGGCAGCCGATGCCGTGGGACGGCTGCGCGCGGTGCGCAAAACTGAGAGGGTGGACGAGCTGGTGGTCCTGAGCGCCGTGGATCCGCTGAATCTCGTCGGCATCCTCACGCCGGAGGATCGCGTGCCGGCGATGTACCGCAACCGCGTGCTCTACCGCGACGGGCTGCCGATCGCGGCACTCGAGGGCGGCCAGCTCCGGCGCCTGGCCGCCTCCGACATGAGCGACGACAAGCTGCGTACGCTGCTCGCGCGCCGCTCGCTGCGCCATCCGCTGCGCCCGCACCTGCGCACGCCTACGGCGCATGAGGCGGTGCTCCTTGCCCGTAAGAAGCCAATCAGCGAAAGCGAGCAGGCGGCCGCGTTACGCGCCCGTCACTAAGTTTCAGATGAAATAGAACGCCCGCCCGGGCGTTCCGATGAAACATGGCCGGCGGCCGGCGAAAACGGCCGGCAACAGGCGGGGCGGACCCTAGCTGCATGAAAACCGCCCACACCTCGCAGAAGCTGATTGCCGCGGTCCTCGCCTTATCGCTGACGTTGGCGATCGTCGACGCCTTGGCGCAACTCGGCTACCCCGCGGCGCAGCGCGCCCTCCCGACCGTAATCGCAAGCAGCCATGCGCTCCGTTGACTACGGCGACGTGGCCCTCGGCGTTGAATGCGCCTGGCCGGTGCCCGGTGTGCAACTAGCGCACGGTGCGTTGGTGCCCATGCGCGATGCGGCCGGCACCACCGTTTCGGTGCACACCGGCGTGGTCTGGATCACTGAGGAGAACGGCGAGCGCGACGTGGTGCTGCGCGCCGGCGACTCTTTCCGTTTCCACGGTTCAGGGCTCGCGCTGGTCGAGGCCTGGACGGACGCGGCGCTCACCTTCAGCGCTGCCGATTGATTCGAACCGTCCCTACCGCCCAAGAGGCCATCATGAAAGCGAAAAGCGACTCCGACACCGCGCGCGATGCCATACTCTCCGCCGACGAGGCCGACGCGGCACTGACGGCGTGGACGTTCGAAGAGCTCGATGCAGACGAGCTCGGCGACGCGCGCTGGATGGCAAGCGATGAGCCAGGTGGCTGACGCGGCCGAGAAAAAGGGGGAGGGCGGGGCTGGTGCGGTACGCATACTCGTCGCCGACGCCGATTGCGCGCTCTACGGGCTGCTCGAGGAGTGGCTCGCGGATACGGGCTATGAGCTGGCGGGCGCCTGCGCGCCGGATGAGCTGGCGCACGACGGCTATGGCCTCATCGTCGTCGACGTGCCCTTCCCGCGCGAGGCTAGCGACGTGCTGAAGGACCTGCGGCGCGAGCATCCCGGTACCCCGATCGTCATGCTGTCCACGGGCTTCTTTCCCGGCGTGGAAGCGTCCGGCGTGCTGGCACGCAGCCTGGGAGTGGCGAGCGTGCTGCCCAAGCCCGTGACGCGCGAGGCGCTGCTGGCTGCGGTGCGCCGCGCGCTGCAAGGGCCGCGATGACGCTCACCCCCCGACATGTCGCGTGGTGCGGGGGTGCCTTCATCGCCATCGTCGTCGCGCTCTCGGGCTACGACATCTACCGCAATTACCAGGCGACCGTCGCTGATACCGGTCGCGAGCTCGACACGCAGGCGCGCATCATCGCCGAGCAGACCGCGCGCAGCTTGCAGGCGGTCGACGTGGTGCTGCGCCACCTGGCGGAGCAATGGCGAAACGGCCAGCTCGCCGCGCTCTCGCCGCGCCAGCAGCACAAATACCTGCGCGAGCAAGCCATTGGCCTCGTACAAATCGAAGGATTGATCCTGGTGGACCCGGCCGGTAACTCGAGCGTGAGCTCGCTCGCGTATCCGGTGCCGACGCCGCGGCCAAACGTATCCAGGCTGCCGCTCTTCCAGGTGCTGCGCGCCAAGCGCGACGGCGGGACGCTGATCGGCACGGCGCTGCAGAGCGAGGTCGACGGCGCCTGGGTGCTGCCGATCGCGCGCCGCCTCGAGAACGCAAGAGGCGAGTTCGCCGGCGGGGTGGGTGCGCGTGGCAACGTGGCGTATTTCCAGAACTTCTACAGCGACCTGCGACTCGAGCCCGGCACGCGCGTGGCGCTCATGCACAGGAACGGCACGCTGATCGCCCGCCATCCGGCGATCGAATCAGCGATCGGCAAGCGCTTCGCGGTATTCGACGACATCCTGGAGCGACGCGAATCGGCCGCCGGCCTGCCGCTGCGCACCGTGAGCCCGATCGACGGCGTGGACCGCTTCGGCGTTGTACAGCTTGTGCCGGACTATCCGGTGGCGGTGATCGTCTCGCGCGACGCGACCACGGCGCTCGCGCATTGGCGCGCGCAGTCGGTGCGCACGGCGCTGCGCACGCTCGGCCTGAGCGCGCTCGCCGCGCTGCTCATCTGGCTCCTGCACCGGCAGTTCGCGCGCCTCTACAAGACGCAGGCTTCTCTCTCCTCGATGCAGGAGCGCTACTCCCTCGCGGTGGCCGGCTCAGACGACGGCATCTGGGACTATGACTTCGCCGCCGGCCATGTCTTCGCATCGGCGCGCTGCCGCGAGCTCTCGGGATTGCCCCCTGGGCCGGAGACGCAGCCGATCGAGGAATGGAACGCCTCGCTCCGGATCCATCCCGAGGACGAGCCGCGGCGCCTCGCCGCGCGCGATGCGCATCTCGCGGGCCGCACGCCGGCGTACGAAGGCGAATGGCGCATCCTGCAACTGGACGGCACCTATCGCTGGGTGCGGCTGCACGGGCTGTGCATCCGCGATGCGCAGGGCAAGCCCTATCGCATGGCGGGCTCGATCGTCGACATCGACGCCACCAAGCGCGCCGAGGAGGCGCTGCGCGCGGGCGAGGAGCGCTATGCCCTGGCAGTTGCCGGCTCGGACGACGGCATCTGGGATTTCGACTTCGCCGCGCAGCGGGTTTTCGCCTCGGCGCGGGCGCGCGAGCTCTCCGGCCTGCCGCCCGGACCGGAAATGCAGTCGATGGATGAATGGTTCGCCTCGCTGCCGCTGCATCCGGAAGATGCGCCCGAGCGCATCGCGGCGATGGAGGCCCACCTCGCCGGCAAGACCCCGGCCTATGTCGGCGAATACCGGCTGCGCCAGGCCGATGGCGTCTACCGCTGGCGCCGCATTCACGGCCTGAGCATCCGCGACGCCGCCGGACGGCCGCATCGTATGGCGGGATCCATAAGCGACATCGATTTGCGCAAGCGTGCCGAGGACGCGCTGCGCACGAGCGAGGAGCAGTACCGCGCCATCTTCAATGCCGCCGCCGATGCGCTGGTCTTGCGCGACGACCAGGCGCGCGTGGTCGACGTCAACCCGGCCTTCCTGCAGATCAGCGGCTACACGCGCGAAGAGGTTGTCAGCGGCACGCGCTGGATCTTCGCGCTGGCGGAAATGGCCGAGCTCGCCCGCGAGATGCACCGGCGCACCATCGCCGGCGAGTCGGTGCATTTCGAGATGAAGGCGCGGCGCAACGACGGCACGCTGATCGACGTCGAGATGCGTGCCGTGCCGATCGTCTACCGTGGCAAGCCGCACGCGCTCGGCATGGCGCGCGACATCACCGCGCAGAAGCGCGCCGAGCGCGAGCGCGCGCAGCTCGAAGGACAGCTCCTGCAGGCGAAGAAGCTCGAGGCGATCGGCACGCTCGCTGGCGGCATCGCGCACGACTTCAACAACATCCTGTCCGCCGCGCTCGGCTACGGCGAGATGGCGCAGAAGGAAGCGCCTGCCGGCACGCCGCTCAAGCGGCACATCGACGCGGTGGTGAGCGCCGGCCTGCGCGCGAAATCGCTGGTCGAGCGCATCCTCGCCTTCAGCAGGAGCGGCATGGGCGAGCGCGTGCCGGTGCACGTGCAGTCGGTGGTGGCAGAGGCGCTCGAGCTGGTCGCCGCCTCGCTGCCCGCGCATGTGCGGCTCGCGCGCGAGCTGCACGCCGGCGATGCGACGGTGATGGGGGATGCGACGCAAATCCACCAGGTGGTGATGAACCTGTGCGGCAACGGCGCCCAGGCGATGAAGTCGCCGGGCACGCTCACCGTCGCGCTCGAAATCGTCGACAAGCCGGGGTCGATGGCCGCGACCAGCGCCATTTCCGGCGGCCGCTACGTGCGCTTGACGGTGCGCGATACCGGAAGCGGCATCGCGCCCAACGTGCTCGAGCGCATCTTCGATCCGTTCTTCACCACCAAGGGCGTCGGCATTGGCACCGGGCTGGGCTTGTCGCTGGTGCACGGCATCGTCACCGAGCTGGGCGGCGGCATTGATGTGGAGAGCGAGCCGGGCAAGGGCGCCTCCTTCACCGTGTACCTGCCCTGGAGCGAAGCGCTCGCGGCGCCGGCGGCGGCCGAGCAGGCGATCGCCCGCGGTGCCGGCGAAACGGTCCTCATCGTCGACGATGAGGAGGCGCTCGTGCACCTGGGTGAGGAAATGGTGGCGCGCCTGGGCTACGAGCCGGTCGGCTTCGTCTCGAGCACCGCGGCGCTGGAGGCGTTTCGCGCCAACCCCGAGCGCTTCCACGCCGTGCTGTCCGATGAGTCGATGCCCGAACTCACCGGCTGCGAGCTCGCCAAGGCGGTGCGCGCCCTACGGGCCGGGATCCCCATCGTCCTGATGAGCGGCTTCGTTTCGCCGGCGCTTGCCGCGCGCGCCCGCGACCTCGGCGTCGCCGAGGTGCTGTCGAAGCCGCTGGTCGAGCGCGACATCGCGCGCGGCCTTGACACGGCGCTGCGCTCTACGGCAAAGGTGGCGGCATGACGAACCCGCTCGGCCATGTGGTGGCGGTCGACGACGACGATGCGGTGCGCGAGCTGATCGCGGAGTACCTGAGCCGCAACGAGCTGCGCGTCACCTGCGTCGCCACGGGCAAGGAGCTCGCCGCCGTGCTGGGACGCGAGGTGGTCGACGCGGTCATTCTCGATGTCCGCCTGGGCGCCGAGGACGGCATGCAGATCGCGCGCAAGCTGCGCGAGGAGTCGGCGATTCCGATCCTGATGCTCACGAGCCAGATCGAGGAGGCCGATCGCGTGATGGGACTCGAGCTCGGCGCCGACGACTACCTCACCAAGCCGTTCAGCCCGCGCGAGCTGCTGGCGCGCATCCGCGCGCTCCTGCGGCGT